>Ga0209075_1003956_pt1 | contig 12070 bp, 14 predicted proteins | sample Stecom2011_FD_187523 | JGI IMG/M metagenome (GOLD analysis project Ga0209075, IMG submission 187523) | Agricultural soil microbial communities from Utah to study Nitrogen management - Steer compost 2011 (SPAdes) (version 2) | ecosystem: Environmental > Terrestrial > Soil > Agricultural land...
CCATCGGTCATTTTTGCGCCGTAAGAAGTACTGAATTCATTGTTTTTAAAATCGGATAAAGTTTCTACATTTTCCAATCCTTCTGCTGCGCAAAAACGCGACAATGCAAAAGGCAAATCTTTAGAAATACATAAAACAACGGTATTGTTTTCTGCCGAAACCTTTTCGTTAAATGTACGTACAGATTGCGCACATACTCCTGTATCCACGCTTGGGAAAATATTTAGAACAACGTTCTTTCCTTTGTAATCGTTCAGCGATTTTTCCGATAAATCGCCTGCCGTTAAAGTAAAATCAGGTGCTTTCGATCCAATTTCTGGTAAATTTCCTGAAGTGTTTACTGGATTTCCTTTAAATGTGATTTGTGCCATAATTTATTTGTTTTTGTTTTCATAAAATTAGACAATTATACCTTAATATACAAAAAACAATAAATAATATTTTAAATTGTTGGACGGTCAAAATTTGATTCTCTGCAATTCAAAGTAAGTTTGCTAGTTGTAGCAGATTAAAAAAAACAGATAACTGCTGTTTTTATCAATACATTAACTTTAAAAAACCATAATTTCTCGTTACCTTTGTAATTTAAATTCAATCTATATAAACGTATAGTTTAAAAGTATATAACAATGAAATTAAACCGTAAAGAAATATTGGCTGCATTAGAAACAATTACTGTTGCAGGCGAAGGCAAGAACATGGTAGAGAGCGGGGTGGTTCAAAATGTGATGACTTTTGGTGATGAGGTGGTGGTTGATATCGTTTTGAATAATCCGGCGTTACATATAAAAAAGAGGGCAGAAGTTGATATTATGAAGGTCATTCATGAAAAAGTTTATGAGAAAGCCAAAGTAAAGGTCAACGTAAAAGTTGAAGCTCCCGAGAAGCCAGAAATCAAAGGGAAATCCATTCCAGGTATCAGTAATATCATTGCAATTTCATCAGGAAAAGGCGGGGTTGGAAAATCTACAGTAACGGCTAACCTTGCAGTGACCTTGGCGAATATGGGATTTAAGGTAGGGGTGTTAGATGCAGATATTTACGGTCCTTCTATGCCCATCATGTTCGATGTGGAAAAATCGAAACCTGTTTCGGTAGAGATCAATGGAAAGTCTAAAATGAAGCCGATTGTTAGTTATGGTGTTGAGATTTTGTCGATTGGTTTTTTCACCAGTCCAGATCAGGCAGTTATTTGGCGTGGGCCGATGGCTTCCAAAGCATTGAACCAAATGATTTTTGATGCAGATTGGGGAGACTTGGACTTTTTATTGCTTGATTTACCTCCTGGAACCGGAGACATTCATTTGTCCTTGTTACAGGCATTGCCAATCACAGGTGCTGTGGTGGTAAGTACACCTCAGGCTGTGGCATTGACTGATGCACGAAAAGGAGTGTCGATGTTTATGGCAGATTCCATCAATGTTCCTGTATTGGGAATTGTTGAAAATATGGCGTATTTTACACCTGCGGAACTTCCTGATAATAAGTATTATATCTTTGGACAAGAAGGTGCAAAGAACTTATCCGACGATTTAGGAGTTCCGTTTTTGGGAGAAGTGCCTATTGTTCAGAGTATTCGCGAAGCAGGAGATTATGGTCGTCCGGCAGCTTTGCAGGAAGGCTCTTTGGTTGCAGAAGCATTTGTCAATCTTGCAAGAAATACGGTAGCGCAGGTTGTGAAAAGAAACGAATCGTTGCCGCCGACAGAAGCGGTGAAAATTACAACTATGGCAGGTTGCTCTGCTGCAAAAAATTAAAACAAAACGTTGAATAACGCAAATATAACGCATTTTGAATTGTAGTTTGTGATGATTTCAACTTTAACATTTAGGAACATGAACATAGAAAATACCAGACAGAACGTCGAAAAAGCACTTGAAGAAATACGTCCCTTTTTGAAGTCGGACGGTGGTGATATTACCTTGGTTTCTATCGACGAAGGCAAACACGTCAAGGTGCGTTTGGAAGGAGCTTGTACTTCGTGCAGTGTCAATCAAATGACATTGAGAGCAGGAGTCGAAACTACCATAAAAAAATACGCTCCTGAAATCGAAACAGTTGAAAATATTGGTCTGGCATAATTCCATAATTAAGAATATTTATAGCGACAAGCATTTCGAATCTCAGATCAAATGAAGTTCGATCTTTTTTTGTGAAAACAAAAGGGTCTGACTGATATTTATCAGAGTTTTTAAGTGTATTGATGCTTAATTTTATGCAAAATTCAAATAATGATAGAAACAGATATATTGATTATCGGCGCAGGCCCCACGGGACTATTTGCGGTGTTTGAAGCCGGATTACTTAAATTGAAATGCCACTTGATTGATGGATTACCACAACCAGGCGGCCAACTTACAGAATTATATCCTAAAAAACCTATTTTCGATATTCCTGGATATCCATCGGTTGGAGCTGCGGAATTAATCGATAATTTAATGGAACAAATTAAACAGTTTGAACCAGGCTTTACACTGAATGAAATTGCTGAATCCATTGATAAACTTGAAGATGGAACATTTATAGTCACCACAAACAAAGGAACGCAACATCATGCAAAAGCAGTCGCAATTGCAGGAGGTTTAGGAAGTTTTGAACCCAGAAAACCTAATATTGATGGACTGGCTTTTTATGAAGACAAAGGGGTGGAATATTTTGTGAAAAATCCGGAATTATTTCGCAATAAGAAGGTTGTTATTGCCGGAGGAGGCGATTCGGCATTAGATTGGAGTATCTTTTTGGCAGATGTAGCTCAATCAGTGACTTTGGTTCATAGAAGAAATGAGTTTAGAGGTGCTTTGGATTCTGTTGAAAAAGTACAAGAGTTGAGAAAAAATGGTAAAATAAACCTTATAACCCCAGCCGAAATAACCGAAATCCAAGGTGCAGAACATGTAGAAGCACTGACTTTATCAATGAATAATGGCGCCTCAACTAAAAAAATTGAAGCTGATTATTTCGTTCCTTTGTTTGGATTAACACCAAAATTGGGACCAATCGCAAACTGGGGACTCGAAATAGAAAAAAATGCGATTAAAGTAAACAACGCTCTGGATTATCAAACTAATATCGAAGGGATTTATGCTATTGGTGACATTAATACGTATCCTGGAAAGTTGAAACTTATTTTGTGTGGCTTTCACGAAGCAACATTGATGTGCCAGTCGATATACAACCGCTTAAATCCTGGTAAAAAATACGTTCTGAAATACACTACTGTTTCTGGAATTGATGGTTTTGACGGTACCAGAAAAGAAGCTGAAAAAGCCGTTGTTAAGGCAATTGATTAAATTTTAAATAGTACTTACTGTATCAAAAAATACCCTTTCAGTATTTTGAATATTGAAAGGGGTATTTGATAGATTTTCTAATTTTAACTAGTTGGGTGATAAGAGGAAATATCTCAATTGCCTGAAAAATGAGTAGTGTAATAGGGATGTTTTTTTGGTTTTAATATTAACTTTGCATTCAATTACTCTAAAATAATCACATTGTTTTTTTTGTAACGTTTTGTAAAAATAACTACTTACTAAAATAAAAAGGGTTATGTATATCAAACAATTGATTTCGCTAGACTGGAAATCTTTTAAGCGAACGGGCGGTTTATTACAAACTATTTTGATGGGTGTTGGCAAAGCTTACTTCGGAATTTGTTATTTTATCGTAGTTGTGGCCTTGTCTTTTGCCGTTTTTGAACTGGATGAATCACGAGCTCCTGTCGAAAGTTTTTTTAGATATGCGATTTATTTTTGGGTCGGTGACTTGCTGCTTCGTTACTTTTTTCAAAAAATGCCTACAGCGCACATAAAGCCTTTATTGATACAAAACATCCGTAAAAAGTCAATAATTACGTACGCATTGCTTAAAACGACTTTTTCGTTTTTTAACTTTACGAACTTGATTGTGGGTATTGTTGTTTTGATACAACTCATAAATTATGAAAGCGACCCATTGAATAGTGTTATTTTTGCTTGTTCCTACACACTTTTGTTGATCGCAAATTGTTATTTGGTACAGCTCCTTAATCATATCAATAAAGTTGCGATTCCTTTTTTAGTGATTTTTATTGCTTTATTGACATTGGATTATTTTAATTACATTGAAATCACAAGGTTTACTGCAGTTGTATTCTCCTTTATTTATCACCAAGCCTGGATGTTGGCTGTTATCCTTATTTATATAGCTTTTTTGGTGTACAATTGTTTTCATTTTTATAAGAACAATTTGTCGTTGGAAAGTAGTATTATTCAAAAAACACAAACATATAAATATTATGATTTGGAGTTTTTAAATCGTTTTGGATCTTTGGCTCCTTTTTTGAAACTTGATTTAAAACTCCTGACCCGAAACAAACGTACACGAACTGTGTTGTATATGAGTTTGGCTTTTTTACTTTATGGTTTATTGATTCTGCTTTTTCCGTCAACAGTTTTTAGTGGAGACTCTATGTTGGTTATTTCTGCTTTGATGGTCACAGGCGGCTTTATGATGTTGTTTGGACAATACGTTCCAAGTTGGGATAGCAGTTATTATCCTTTGATGATGACACAAAATATTCCTTATCGAAAATACTTAGAATCCAAATGGTTGGTTATGGTTATCGGTACTGTTTTTTCAATGATATTGGGGAGTTTTTATCTTTATTTTGGTTGGAAGATTTACTTAACTATTTTGGCAGTTGGGTTTTATAATATCGGCTGGAATTGCTATTTAACTTTGATTACCGGAGCGTTTGTTCGTTCAAAAATTGATTTAACGAGCAACAAAAATGCTTTTGGCGATTCTAAAGCGTTCAACATTAAGACGATGCTTATCAGCGTGCCAGTACTTGTAATTCCGATTATACTTTATATGGTGTTGAATTTATTGTTTGAATTTCAATACGCCATGTTGATCCTAACTTTGATTGGTTTAATAGGAATTTTGATCAAAAAACCGATGTTTGATCTTATCGAAAAATTATATAAAAAACAGAAATACGTTACAATTCAAGCATATAAATAATGATACAAGTTCAAGAATTAAAAAAGGCCTACAACGGTGTTTTGGTTTTAGATTTACCAGAATTAAATATACCCACGGGAGAAAGCTTTGGTTTAGTAGGAAACAACGGTGCTGGAAAAACTACTTTCTTCAGTTTGCTGTTGGATTTGATTGAACCGACAAAAGGATTTATTAAAAACAATGAGGTTGTTGTTAATAAAAGCGAAGATTGGAAAGGATTTACAACAGCTTTTTTAGATGAAACTTTTCTAATAGGTTATTTAACCTGTGAAGAATATTTTTATTTTTTGGGAGAATTGAGGCATCAAAGTAAAGAACAAGTTGACGGGTTTATCAATCAATATGCCGATTTTTTTAACGATGAAATTTTAGGTAAAAACAAGTTTATTAGAGATTTATCAAAAGGGAATCAGAAAAAAGTAGGCATAATTGGTGCTTTAATTGGCAATCCAAAAGTGGTAATCCTTGACGAACCTTTTGCGAATTTGGATCCTACAACGCAAATTCGTTTGAAAAAGATTTTGAGAAATATTGCCGATACAAAACAAACCACGCTCTTAGTTTCAAGTCACGATTTGAATCATACCTACGAAGTTTCTGACCGAATCGTGTGCTTTGAAAAGGGGAAGGTTGTTCAAGATATCAAAACAACTGAGTACTCATTTGAAGAGTTAACCGCATTTTTCGATGTTGTAGTTTAAACATATTTACGAGACAATCTTTATGATAAACTTCTTGTCGAAAGAAATTACTCCAATGACAAATATCATTTTTTAAGGATTTGAGATTTATTATCTTTGCAAAAACTCTAACAAATGAGCGATATTAAAATTACAATCATTGACCGCGACGGTGCTTCACATACCGTTGATGCGCCTACAGATATGAATATGAACGTGATGGAAGTGGTTCGCGCTTATGAACTAGCCGAAGAGGGAACCATTGGAATTTGTGGCGGAATGGCAATGTGTGCGTCTTGTCAATGTTATGTTGTCAACGAAGATCAAGTGCCTTTGCCAGAAAAGTCGCCAGATGAAGAAGCAATGCTTTGGGAAGCAGTAAATGTAAAAGAAAACAGTCGGTTAGGATGTCAAATTGCCATAACACCCCAGATTGAAGGATTGGTGGTGGCATTGGCTCCAGCAGAATAGTTTTGAATGAAACCTTTTTGTTGCTTGATAACGAATCAGAAACGTTGCTTCATGTTAAAAGCAATACTAAAATATACATTTTTTTTAATGTAGTTTTCACCTATTTGATTAGGATTATTTTGTTTTAATTGAAGAAAAGAGGTCGAAAGACCTCTTTTTTTGAGGCTTGACATTAATAATCTGAGTTAGATTCTTCTCTTGAATTCATGCCGCTGATTATTAGAATCATAAGTAACAAAAGACGATATTTATAAACTTCCCAATAAATGGCAACCTACTTCGCCTTTTTTACTCGAAATAGCCCGCTATTTCTTCGTAAAAAACGCTCGTATCTCACTCATTTATTGAAATTCGTATCTCAATTTTTAATCGATCTCAGGTTAATAGGTGTGTTGGTAATTATTCCTTTTGTCGCACTCTAAAAGAGTTGAAACTATACACTTTACGTGTCTTGCTTTAGATTCTTATTTTTTACACGCCACGAATTCACGAATAAACAGATGAGACTTATATATGAAATATTTGTGTATTCATCGTGAAAAAACTCTCAGTCTTCTGCAAACCTATAATTCTTATGTCAAAAATGGCTTAATTGATTACGGGATATTTAATGATTTGGAGTTATATTTTGTAATAGATGCTTCATATAATAGTGTTTTTTGTTTTTACGAACACCTTTTTTTATACATTTTTGTAAATATTTAAAAAATCTATTAAACTCTCTAATCTGGACTGTGAACATCAGTTAAATCGTTGTTAACTTTCATAATAGTGACAATTGTCAGCGTATAATTGTTGTTTTTTATCGATATTTACCCATAAAATGAATCTCTAAATTAAAATGAATGGAAAAATTTATAAAAATGACTTTTAAAAATGAAAGCGATGCTTTCAAAGCTTCTCAAAAGATAAGAGAAGTAGTCAGCAGTTACGATATATCCCTCAATGGGATGATTATAATTACCAAAGATGCTGATGGCAAAGCGGAGGTCAACGATACCCAAGGCGAGCGTATTCCTTACACCTTGGGTGGTGCATTGACTGGTTCCTTAATCGGTGTTTTAGGCGGTCCATTCGGAGTGATTTGGGGAGCATCGCTTGGTTTGCTTGCTGGCATGACTGGAGACATGATTCGATCTACTTCTATTAAAAACAATTTGGATTTGTTGGTGGAACGACTGGAAAATGATGCTACCTATATATTGATGTACACTAATGAAATTTGGGAAACACCACTGAATGTAATTGCGGAAGAATGTGGAGGCAGTTTAGAACGTTTTGATATCGAGTTAGTAGAAGAGTTGCTGGAAGAGGAATATGAAATAATCGAACGAAAAATCGAAGAGAAGAAACAAGAAATAAAAGTAGCTTCAGAGGAGCAGGCGTCTGAGATTCTGATCGAATTGAGGGAGTTGAAAAAGAAACGTCAAGAATTGGGTGTCAAAATCCAAGAAAAAACCAAAGCTCAGAAAAAACAATACAAAAGTTGGATTTCTAAAATGAGAGGTAAATACGATCAATGGCGTAACAAAGCCAAGGAAGAGATTAAAGAAGAGGTGCAAGAATTTAAAGAAGAAGTAAAGGAAGAATGGGAGGAATTGAAAGATAAATTGAAATAATACAGTTGGAAGATTGCTTAATTTAGTGCGAAAACCGTCGCAGTAGAAGTCATGAAATAAATGGGGAACAGCTGTCGGATGTGCATTAGGTTTTTGTGATACTTGTTGGATAGTGAAGTAGATAAACACTGTTTTTTGTAAAAATAGGTCAACTATGTTTGTATAGTAAAATAAAATGTGTACTTTTGCACTCCCTTTATTGGGAATGGAATGTTTAATTAAAATAAATTTATTGTGGAAAGTTTAAGCTACAAGACAGTATCAGCAAACAAAGCAACTGTTCAAAAAGAATGGGTTGTCATCGACGCTGAGGGGCATAACTTGGGGCGTTTGGCTTCTAAAGTAGCAATGCTGCTAAGAGGTAAATACAAGCCGAGTTTCACGCCACACGTGGACTGTGGAGACAACGTAATTGTTGTAAACGCAGAGAAAATCAACCTAACAGGGAACAAGATGGATGAGAAAACTTATGTTCGTCACACAGGTTACCCAGGAGGTCAAAGAGTATTAACAGCAAAAGCGATGCAACAAAAGAATCCTGCATTGTTGATTGAGAAAGCTGTAAAAGGAATGTTGCCTAAGAATAGATTAGGTGCGCAATTATTCCGTAATTTAAATGTTTATGTAGGTCCGGAGCACAAACATGAAGCTCAAAAACCTAAAACCGTTAATTTAAACGAATTGAAATAATGGCAGTTATTCACAAAATCGGTAGAAGAAAAACCGCAGTAGCTCGTGTTTATGTTTCAGAAGGTTCTGGAAACATCACAGTGAACAAGAAAGAATTTGCAACTTATTTCCCAACCGCGACTTTACAATACAAAGTAATGCAACCTTTGGCTATGACTGAGAATGCAGACAAATACGATGTGAAAGTAAATGTGTACGGAGGTGGAACTACAGGGCAAGCAGAAGCAGTTCGTATGGCTCTTGCAAGAGCAATGTGCGAAGTGGACGTAGAAAACAGATCAATCCTAAAACCAGAAGGTCTTTTAACACGTGATCCTCGTATGGTTGAACGTAAGAAATTTGGTCAGAAAAAAGCGCGTAAGAAATTTCAATTCTCTAAGCGTTAATATTTTATATTATTTATTAAAAAATCTAAGTTTTTGTTGTCGCCGGTTGAGGCCGGAGGTAGTTTAGCATCTAAATGAAGCTTAAAGCTTAAAGCTAATAGCTTAAAGCCAAAAGAACATTGCTAATCACAAGAACGTAAACTATTACAAAAATGGCAAACAAAGTAGAAGTAAAAGAATTACTAGAAGCAGGTGTTCATTTCGGACACATGACTAGAAAATGGAACCCAAACATGGCTCCTTACATCTATATGGAGCGTAATGGTATTCACATTATCAATCTATATAAAACAGCAGCTAAAATTGAAGAAGCTAGTGAGGCTTTGAAAAAAATCGCTGCTTCAGGTCGTAAAATATTATTCGTAGCGACTAAAAAACAAGCAAAAGATATTGTTGCCGATAAAGCTGCTGCAGCAAACATGCCCTACATCACCGAGCGTTGGCCAGGTGGTATGTTAACTAACTTCGTGACGATTCGTAAAGCCGTTAAGAAAATGGCTTCAATCGATCGTATGAAAAAAGACGGAACATTTAATACGCTTTCTAAAAAAGAGCGTTTGCAAGTTGATCGTTTGCGTGCAAAGTTGGAAAAGAACTTAGGTTCTATCGCTGACATGACTCGCTTACCAGCTGCATTGTTTGTGGTTGATATTAAAGCAGAAAACATCGCAATTAAAGAAGCTCAAAAATTAAACATTCCAATTTTTGCAATGGTTGATACAAACTCTGACCCACGTGAGGTCGAGTATGTAATTCCAGCAAATGACGATGCTTCAAAATCAATCGATAAGATTCTATCTTTAGTAACTGCTGCTATCATTGAAGGAAATTCTGAAAGAAATTCTGAAAGAAACTCCGAAAAAGAAGAAGCTACTGAAGCAAAAACTACTGTGCAAGAGTAATTTAAATCACTCTTAAATAGTGTCCTTAAAGTCGTTATGCTGATGGTTTCAAATTCTGGTACTGTCCATAACGACTTTTTTAATCAATAAAAATATACAATAACTGTTTAAATATCAATACAATGGTAAAAATCACTGCTGCAGATGTAAATAAATTAAGACAAGCTACAGGTGCTGGAATGATGGACTGTAAAAATGCTTTAGTAGAAGCAGAAGGAGATTTCGATAAAGCAATCGAAAATCTTCGTAAAAAAGGTCAAAAAGTGGCTGCAAAACGTTCAGACCGCGAATCAGCTGAAGGTGCTGCTGTAGCGTTTGTAAACGAAAATAAAACGAAAGCTGTTATCTTAACCTTAAATTGTGAAACGGATTTCGTAGGTAAAAACGACTCATTTGTTGCCCTGGCTAATGAATTGGTTGAAAAAGCAATTAAATTCTCTTCAAAAGACGAATTATTGGCTTCTGAATACAATGCCGATATGACTGTTGCTGATAAATTAATCGAGCAAACAGGGGTTATTGGTGAAAAAATTGAAATTGGTGACTTTGCTGTTTTAGAAGGAGAGTTCATCGGTTCTTATGTTCATGGAAATAGAATCGCAGCTATAACTGCTTTGTCAAAAAACTTTGATAAAGCAGAAGAATTGGCTAAAGATATTTCAATGCAAGTTGCTTCAATGGGAGCAGAAACGCTATCTTACAAAGATTTTGATCCTGCATTTGTTGCCGCTGAAACAGAAGGTCGTATTGCAGCAATCGTTAAAGAAAATGAAGAGTTGGTACGTTTAGGTAAAACATTAAAAAATGTTCCTCAATACGTGTCTTACGCTCAAATTACGGATGAGGTGTTGAAGAAAGCAGAAGAAGATGCAAAAGCTGAACTGAAAGCTGAAGGAAAACCAGAGCAAATTTGGGATCGAATTCTTCCTGGAAAAATTGCTCGTTTCATTTCTGATAATACTAGCTTAGACCAAGAAAGAGCTTTATTGGATCAAAATTTCATTAAAGATGAAAGTAAAAAAGTAAGTGAATACGTAAACGGATTTGGGATCGAAATCACCGGATTTAAGAGAGTCACTTTAGGTTAATACTAGAAAAATAGTGTGTTAAAACCGCAGCCTTAGCTGCGGTTTTTTGCATTGCTTCCGGTTTCTAAGGTATATAAATTCGTATAAAGCTTTAGACTTTTTATAAAAAATATGTCTTCATAGTTTTTTATCCAACATTTTTCTTAAAAAAGCGATTTCTTCTTTTAGATGTTTGTTTTCTTCTTCAAATACATTTTGAAGTTTATTTACAACATCTTTATTGTCATTGTGCATATTATCAACTACTTATAAGTTTGTGTTTGACGAGCTGTCATAAGAATTTACGGTAAACATATTTTGCTTATCTTCATCAAATATTTTAATAATTTTTAAAAGTCGATCTACATAAAGATTTACTTCACCACGCTCCACTTTAGTGTATGTTGATTGGCTAATTCCTAATTTCATAGCCATGTATTCCTGAGAAAGACCTTTGTCTTCTCGGATTTTCTTAATGTTTTGTATATAATTATTCATATTATAAATACTTTAACCCAAACTTAGAATAATTTGTCCGTATAACGAATATATTTATGTTGAAATTTTTTAGATACTTGCTTTACCTGATAACATAAACATAATGATAAAAAAATACTTTTAATTTTTAGATACTCTTACTTAGAGTTTGATAGTAAAAATTGGAAAAATAATAAAAGCTATAGAAGTTGATTTATTAGTCAAATACTGAAAAACCGAGAAGAGATTGGATTGACTAAAGAAGAACTACAGGAGAAGTTTGGAAGTCCTTCAGTGGTATATGTCTCGGGTACTTGGAGTTATGAGGTTTCAAATCTTTGGAGAAAGAATATGAAACAAGTCCTTAATTTTTATTTCGATGAAGACGAAAAGGTAAATGATATTAAATTAAAATACAGGGTTCGTCGTAAAATGTATTCTCATTATCCGTATTATAGGAAGAGGAATTAATTTTTTTTCATAGCTTTTTTTAAAACAAAACGGTCAGCAGAAAATTTGCTGACCGTTTGTTTGTATAAGATGTGTTAAAAGGGATCTTACATCATTCCTGGCATTCCGCCACCCATTGGAGGCATTCCGTTGGCGCCTTCTTCTTTGATGTCCACCAATGCACATTCGGTTGTTAAAATCATTCCCGAAACGGATGCTGCGTTTTCAAGCGCTACACGTGTTACTTTTTTCGGGTCGATTACACCGGCTGCCATTAAATCTACATATTCATCTGTTTTCGCGTTGTAACCATAGTTTCCTGTA
>Ga0209075_1003957_pt1 | contig 12070 bp, 9 predicted proteins | sample Stecom2011_FD_187523 | JGI IMG/M metagenome (GOLD analysis project Ga0209075, IMG submission 187523) | Agricultural soil microbial communities from Utah to study Nitrogen management - Steer compost 2011 (SPAdes) (version 2) | ecosystem: Environmental > Terrestrial > Soil > Agricultural land...
CCTTGTGCTGTGTTTGCTCTGCCGATACAATAAGTAAATGCCACTTCAAACAAACCGCCGATAATCAAAATAATCCAATTCATTTTTGCAAATTTTCCTCAAAGGTATTAAAGTCGTTTAGGTATAGTACAACTTATTATTTTTTCCTGGCTTACTCCAATCCTCGTTTTTAAGACCCTCCAAGCTTTACCACGAAAGCATCCGGATATTTATTCTGAATTTTTCTAAGTAAATGCTCCGCTTGAATTTTATGTTTAAAATTACCAACAATCAATTTGAATTTGGGATTGGCAAATACAATAGTAGCGTCAATATCCGGATACATTGCTCTAAAATCTTTATACAAAGCCTCAACCTCTTCTTTTTGCCCGTTTTTTAACTGTAGTGAAAAATTAGTATAAAGCGAAAACTGATTGTTCTGAGCCATTTTTCGTTCCATTAACTGATCAATAACCTCCTGCTCTTTGTTAGGAATGATTTGCGTTTGTGCCGCAGCATTCCATTGAAAAAAAACTGTTAAAGAAAATATAATAAAAACGTTACGACTTCTTAAATTATTCATAATGAGTAAAATTTGAAACAAAATTAAAAAATATTCATTAAATCCCTATTTATTATTTTATTTAGAATTGTTATAAATTGTATTTTACACTTTATTAAGCTTTATTTAGTGCATCTTATGTTGTATTTTTGTCGGAGTTTATAAAAAGGGTAAAGTACCCCGTAGTCTGATTACAGGGGGGAAATACCAAAATAAATTTAGTTGATAATCATTCTTAACTATGAAAAAAGTGGGTAACCATACTTCGTTTTCAAGGATTCTTTTCTTGTGTTTAGCATTCGTGCTAACATTCTCTTCGGCATCTTTTGCACAAGATGCTGCAAAAGGTAGAGAGTTATTCAATTCACAGTGTGCAGCTTGTCACAAAATGGATGCAAACTCCACGGGTCCGGCACTTCGGGGCATGGCAGATCGTCATCCGACAGACTGGTTGCATAAATGGATTAAAGACAGCTCGGGTCTGATTAAATCCGGTGATGCTGCAGCTGTTAAATTATTTAACGAGTGGAACAAAGTTCCGATGAACTCCTTCCCTAACCTGTCTGACGAGGATATCGATAACATTATCGCATATACTTCAGAGCCAAAACCGGAGCCAACCGTTGCTGTTGGACCAACTCAAACAGGCGGTGGATCTTCAGGCGGTGTTTCTGAGATGGTTGTTTTAGGCGGATTGGTCATCGTTTTAGGAATGCTTGTAATTATGCTCGTTCTTGTAAGAAGAGTATTAAATAAGATAGCAGATAAAAACGACCTGAACGTTCGCGAGCAAAAAACAATCCCTATCTGGAAAGCATTTGTTAAAAATCAGTTTATGGTGATTACTTCGGTAATTTTCTTAATGCTGGCAGGTGCCTATTTTGCCTTCGGATATATGATGCAGGTAGGTGTTGATCAAGGTTACGAGCCGATTCAACCGATTCACTTCTCACATAAAATCCACGCTGGCGAAAATGGTATTGATTGTAAATACTGTCACTCTTCGGCAAGAACTTCAAAAACTTCAGGTATCCCTTCAATGAGTGTTTGTATGAACTGTCATAAAAACATTACGGAGTTTACCGGAAGTCCTGATTCATTATATGTAGATTACAGTAAAGAATTCTATACAGCAGAAATCCAGAAGATTTATGAAGCTGTTGGATGGGATGCTGCCACGCAATCTTATACAGGAGAAGAAAAACCTGTAAAATGGGTACGTATTCACAACCTACCTGACTTTGTGTACTTTAACCACTCTCAACACGTATCTGTAGCAGGTTTAGAATGTCAAACATGTCACGGAACCGTAGAGTCGATGGAAATCATGAGACAACACTCTCCGTTGACTATGGGATGGTGTATTGAATGTCACCGTGAAACAGAAGTAAACGTTCAGAACAACGAATACTATGCGAAAATTCACGAAGAACTGTCTAAAAAATACGGTGTAGAGAAATTGACCGCAGCACATTTAGGTGGTTTGGAATGTGGTAAATGTCACTATTAATAATAATTTAAGAAGCTAATATATATATACAATGGCATCAAACAAAAAATACTGGAAAAGTGTTGAGGAGCTTAACGAGAACAGTTCTATTGTTGAGAGGCTAAGAAACAATGAGTTTGTTGAAGAAATTCCAACAGAGGATTTTCTTGGGGATAAAAACGCTTTGTCTTCTTCATCAACATCTCGTAGAGACTTTTTGAAGTACGTTGGTTTTTCCACAGCTGCAGCTTCTTTAGCAGCTTGTGAAGGACCGGTTAAAAAGTCGATTCCTTATGTATTCCAACCAGAGGAAATCGTTCCTGGGGTTGCAGACTACTACGCAACTACAGTTGCAGATGGTTTTGATTTCGTGAACGTGTTGATCAAAACACGTGAAGGTCGCCCCATTAAAGTAGAAAACAACTATATGGAAAATGCATTGACAGGTGCAAACGCACGTGTTCATGCTTCTGTATTGTCTTTATATGACAGCCTGCGATTAAAACAACCAAAAATTGACGACAAAGCAGCTACTTGGTCTGAAGTAGACAAGAAAGTAAAAGCTGGTCTTGCACAGGCAAATGGTCAAATCGTTTTATTGACAAACACAACGGCATCGCCGTCAACAAATAAATTAATTGCCGAATTTCAGGCGGCTTATCCCGGAACAAAACATATTGTTTATGATGCGGTAAGTTCTGATGCAATTCTGGACGCTTACGAACAAGCATACGGAGAGCGCGCATTACCTGATTACAATTTCGGAAAAGCAGATGTGATTGTTTCTGTAGGTGCTGATTTCTTAGGAGACTGGCAAGGAGGCGGATACGACAGCGAATATGCTAAAGGACGTGTTCCTAAAAACGGTAAGATGTCTAAGCACATTCAGATTGAAGCGAATATGTCTTTATCCGGGGCAAATGCAGATAAACGTATTCCTTTAACCGTTGCCGAGCAAAAACTGGCTTTGGTGAAAATATATAACATCATTACCGGAAACGGGGTTTCTGTTGCCGCAACAGCAGCCGATGCTGAAGTTACTAAAGCAGCTCAACAACTAAAATCTGCCGGTTCAAACGGTGTTTTAGTATCAGGCTTGGACGATGTTAATGCACAATTGTTGGTATTCGCTATCAACGAAGCATTGCGTTCTTCAGCTTTTAATCCTGCACAACCTAAATATGTTCGTGGAGGAAATAACAAAGAGGTTACACAATTAGTAAAAGATATGAATGCCGGTTTGGTACACACCCTAATTATGAGTGATGTAAACCCGGTATATTCTCTATTCAACGGAGCTGCCTTCGCAGAAGGATTGAAGAAAGTAAAACTTTCTGTTGCTTTCTCTCTTCGCGAAGACGAAACGGCTTCATTGACCAACATTGCAGCTGCGGCTCCTCATTATTTAGAGTCTTGGGGCGATGTTGAAATGAAAAAAGGACACTACTCGATCATGCAACCAACGATCCGTCCTTTGTTCAATACCAAACAATTTCAGGAAAGTTTGATGAGCTGGTTGGGTAAATCAGAGTCATACTATGATTACATCAAAGCCAACGGAGCTTCTCTGACAAACGGAAAATCATGGAATCAGTTGGTTCACGATGGTTTTGCAGCCACAGAAGTTGAAGGAACGATATCTGCATCAGCTGATTTTGCCGGAGCAGCATCTGCCTTAGCTTCTTCTAAAAAAGCTTCGGGATTAGAATTGGTTCTTTATTCCAAAACAGGTATGGGAGACGGTCAGCAGGCAAACAACCCTTGGTTACAAGAGTTTCCTGATCCGATTACCCGTGTATCCTGGGACAACTACCTTACTGTTTCAAGAGCTGATGCTGAGGAATTAGGCATTAAAAACTACAATGTAGCTAACGGTGGTTTAAACGGTTCGTATGTTACTTTAAAAGTAGGCGATGCTGTTTTAGAAAATGTTCCTGCCTTTATCCAGCCGGGTCAGGCAAAAGGAACGGTTGGTTTGGCGTTTGGTTACGGACGTCAATCAGCTTTGAAAGAAGAAATGCAAGTAGGTGTTAATGCCTACGCTTTATACAAAGACTTTAACAATGCACAAAGTGTTACTGTAGAAAAAGCTTCGGGAGATCATGAATTTGCCTGCGTACAGTTGCAAAGAACCTTAATGGGACGTGGCGATATTGTTAAAGATACTACCTTAGAAATTTTCAATACACAAGATGTAAAAGACTGGAACGTAAAACCAATGGTTTCTATCGACCACCAGATGGTTGAAGCTGTAACCGTAGATATATGGGAATCTTTTGACCGTTCGGTAGGACATCACTTCAATTTATCTATTGACCTGAACTCTTGTACCGGTTGTGGTGCATGTGTCATTGCATGTCATGCTGAAAACAACGTTCCTGTAGTAGGTAAAGACGAAGTAAGAAGATCCCGTGATATGCACTGGTTGCGTATTGACAGATACTATTCTTCTGAAGATACTTTTGCAGAAGACGTTGATAAAAAAGAAGGTTTTTCAGGATTATTTGGAGACAATGGCTCTTTAGGTGGTTTCGGAAAATTAGAACACCCGGCAGACAACCCACAAGTGGTATTCCAACCGGTAATGTGTCAGCACTGTAACCATGCACCTTGCGAAACAGTATGTCCGGTAGCAGCAACATCACATGGTCGTCAGGGACAAAACCACATGGCATACAACCGTTGTGTAGGTACACGTTACTGCGCAAACAACTGTCCTTATAAAGTACGTCGTTTCAACTGGTTCTTGTACAGCAAAAATGAAGCTTTTGATTATCACATGAATGATGATTTAGGGCGCATGGTATTAAATCCTGATGTGAATGTGCGTTCACGTGGGGTTATGGAAAAATGTTCTTTATGTATCCAAATGACTCAGGCTACCATTTTAAAAGCTAAGAGAGAAGGAAGACAAGTAAATACAAATGAATTTGAAGTAGCTTGTTCTGCAGCGTGTTCTTCCGGATCTATGGTATTTGGTGACGTAAATGATAAAGAGTCTGACGTAGCAAAATTGTTAGAAGACGACAGAAGATACCATTTATTAGAGCATATCGGTACAAGACCAAACGTATTCTACCACGTAAAAGTTAGAAATGTATAAGTATAGTATTAATTAGAAACATTATATAAAGGATTATGTCGTCACATTACGAAGCACCCATTAGAAAACCTTTAGTTCTTGGTGATAAAACTTATCACGATGTAACGGTAGATGTTGCTAGACCTGTTGAAACACGTGCCAATAAACAATGGTGGACAGTTTTCACGATTGCTTTAATCGCTTTCCTTTGGGGAGTGGGTTGTATGGTTTATACCATCACAACAGGTATTGGTACTTGGGGATTAAACAAAACAGTAGGTTGGGCATGGGATATTACCAATTTCGTTTGGTGGGTAGGTATCGGGCACGCCGGTACCCTTATTTCAGCCGTATTATTATTATTCCGTCAGAAATGGAGAATGGCAATCAACCGTTCTGCAGAAGCTATGACCATTTTCTCTGTAGTTCAGGCAGGTTTGTTCCCTATTATTCACATGGGACGTCCCTGGCTTGCATTTTGGGTTCTGCCAATGCCCAACCAGTTCGGATCGCTTTGGGTTAACTTTAACTCTCCGCTTTTATGGGACGTATTTGCGATTTCAACCTATTTATCTGTATCATTGGTTTTCTGGTGGACAGGTTTATTACCGGATTTCGCTATGTTGCGTGACAGAGCTGTAACTCCGTTTACAAAAAGAATTTACTCCACATTATCTTTCGGATGGTCGGGTCGTGCCAAAGACTGGCAACGTTTTGAAGAGGTGTCTTTGGTATTAGCCGGTTTGGCAACACCGTTGGTATTATCCGTACATACTATTGTATCAATGGACTTTGCTACTTCAGTTATTCCGGGATGGCACACCACAATCTTCCCTCCTTATTTTGTTGCAGGAGCAGTCTTTTCAGGTTTTGCCATGGTAAACACATTGTTGATTATTATGCGTAAAGTGGTAAGTTTAGAAGATTATATCACCATTCAGCACATCGAATTGATGAACATCATTATCATGATTACCGGTTCCATCGTAGGAGTTGCATATATTACTGAGTTGGTTATTGCCTGGTATTCCGGAGTAGAATACGAACAATACGCTTTCTTGAATCGTGCAACGGGACCTTACTGGTGGGCATACTGGATGATGATGACTTGTAATGTATTTTCTCCTCAGGTAATGTGGTTCAAGAAAATCCGTACGTCTATTATGGGTTCTTTCATCATTTCCATCATAGTAAACATCGGGATGTGGTTTGAGCGTTTCGTAATTATCGCAACTTCACTGCACCGTGATTATTTACCATCGTCATGGACAATGTTTCAACCAACATTTGTTGACGCAGGTATCTTTATTGGAACCATCGGATTCTTCTTTGTTTTATTCTTATTATATGCCAGAACATTCCCTGTAATTGCTCAGGCTGAGGTAAAAACAATTTTGAAATCATCGGGTAACAATTACAAGAGTAAAAGAGAGAACGGACACCATTCAGATAATCATTAATAAGTTATGAGTACAAAAGTTTTGCACATATTATACAATGATGATGATATATTAATGGATGCAGTAAAAGCAACCAGAGCAGCACATCATCATATCGAAGAGGTCTATACGCCTTTTCCTGTACACGGTTTGGATAAAGCAATGGGATTAAAACCCACACGCCTGGCAATCTGTTCATTTATTTACGGGTTATGTGGTTTGTCTTTCGCTACTTTTATGATGAATTACATCATGATTCAGGACTGGCCACAAGATATTGGTGGTAAACCAAGTTTCAGCTATATTCAGAATATGCCTTCATTTGTGCCTATTATGTTTGAAATGACGGTTTTCTTCGCAGCGCATTTAATGGTAATTACGTTCTTTTTAAGAAGTAAATTATGGCCATTCAAAAAAGCTGAAAATCCTGATGTGAGAACCACAGACGATCATTTCCTGATGGAAGTGGCTTTGCACGGAGATGAAGACGATGCTGTAACATTCTTTAAAAATACTGGAGCAGTAGAAATTAAAGTAATCGATAAACAATAGTAGTAGAATGAAGACTTTATATAAAATAGTTGCGTTAGTTGGAGTTTCAACCATGGCTACCTCTTGTTTCAATAAGGAAAAACCAAACTATCAGTTGTTTCCTGACATGTACGAGTCTGTAGCTTACGAAACCTATGCTGAATCCGACGCATTTAATAATGGAATAACCGCTCAAAAACCCGCTGAAGGAACTATTCCCCGTGGATTTGAGCCCGAAGGATACGATAACACTCCGGAAGGATTGGAACTGGCAAGAGTAGAATTAAAATCGCCATTGGAAACCGTTACGGAAAGTGATTTAAACGAAGCGAAAGCTTTATACACCATTTACTGTGCAATCTGTCACGGCGATACAGGAGATGGAAAAGGTAATTTAGTTAAAAGAGAAAAATTCCTCGGAGTACCAAGTTATGCAGAGCGCGAACTGACAGAAGGCGGAATTTATCACGTGGTTACTCACGGACTAAACTCAATGGGATCACATAAAAATCAATTATCTCAACACGAAAGATGGCTGGTTTCTGCTTATGTGTTAAAATTGAAATCGGAATTATAATTGTAAAACTTATTTGAAAAGTTTAGATATGTACACATTTTCAAACAAATTAAAGACCTTTTCTTTCGTACTGATGATCTTAGGATTAATGGGTATTGCTTACGGATTCTTATCCACACCTAAAACCACGGAAGAGGTTGAAGTAATTTTAATGGAACAGCACCATCACGGTCATGGTGCACACGATGCGCATGCCGCCTCAGGTTCTCACGAAGCAGAAGCTCATGACGACGCTCACCAAAAACATTTAGAACACGTATTGCACCAAATGCAAAACAAACCATGGGCCGCAGTTTATGTAGGATGTATTTTCTTTATGCTGATTTCTTTAGGTATTTTTACCTTTAATCAGATTCAGTATGCATCTGCCGCAGGCTGGTCTCCGGTATTGTTCCGTGTGATGGAAGGCTTATCGGCTTATCTATTGCCGGGTTCCGTATTGTTTTTCCTCTTACTGGTTGCCAGTTCAGCAGAACTCAATCATTTATTTATCTGGATGGATGAAAGCGTAGTAGCCGGTGATCCGATTATTCAGGGAAAAACAGCATATTTGAATATCCCTTTCTTTTTAATCAGAGCAGTGATCTTCCTGGCAGGATGGAACATTTTCAGATATTTATCCCGTAAAAACTCTATCGCTTTAGACGAAACAGGAGATATGACGTTCTACAAAAAGAACTTTAAACTGGCAGCCTTGTATTTAGTATTCTTTATCGTTACTGAATCGATCATGTCATGGGACTGGATCATGTCTATTGACACACACTGGTACTCTACTTTATTTGGATGGTATGTATTTGCTTCGTTCTTTGTAACAGCAGTTACCATCATTGCACTGGCTTCGCTATACCTGAAAAACAACGGATATTTAGAGTTTGTAAACGATTCACACATCCACGATTTGGCTAAATATATGTTTGGTCTTTCTATTTTCTGGTCTTACCTTTGGTTCTCGCAGTTTGTGTTGCAGTGGTATTCCAACATTCCGGAAGAAGTTACTTATTTCGTCTTCCGTATTGAAGAGTACAATATCTTGTTCTTCGGAATGCTTGCATTGAATTTCGTATTGCCGGTACTGATATTAATAAACACCGATTTCAAGCGTTTGTCATGGATCATTGTTATGGCAGGTATTGTCATTATCTCAGGACACTATATTGATTTCTTCGTAATGATTATGCCAGGTACTGTTGGAGCTTCCTGGTTTATCGGTGCAGCTGAAATTGGTTCAGTATTATTCTTCGGAGGATTGTTTACCTTTGTAAGTTTCTCTGCAATGACAAAAGCACCTTTATTAGCGAAGAACAATCCATTCATCGAGGAAAGTAAACATTTTCATTATTAATATTTAAAGTAATAAACAAATGACGAGTTTATTAATAATAGTTATTGTAGCGTTGTTAGGAATTGCAGTATGGCAATTGACTAAAATATTTGACTTAACGCAAAGTAAACATCAGCTTGGCGAAGAATACAGGTCTGAAGTAGCTACAGACAAAGACAACAGTATCAACGGGTACTTAATGTTTGGATTTTTAGCATTCATCTATATTCTCACGATTTACTGTTGTGTGAAATGGGGATATATGCCATTGTTAGATAACGCTGCTTCTGAACATGGAAAAGATGTGGATCAGTTAATGTGGATCACTTTAGCCGTTATCTTTTTTGTTCAGGCTGTAACACAGTTTTTATTACACTACTTCGCATTCATCTATCGTGGCAAAAAAGACAGAAAAGCAGTTTTTTATGCTGATAACGATAAATTAGAATTTGCTTGGACGATCATCCCGGTAATTGTTTTATCTGGTCTGATTCTATACGGATTGTATGCATGGAACAATATTATGCACTACGACGAAGAAGAAGAGGTAATGTATGTTGAAGTTTATGCAAAACAGTTTGGATGGGATTTCCGTTACGGTGGTGACGACAATGTTTTAGGTAAAGCCAACGTTCGTTTTATCGAAGGAATAAACGTTGTGGGTGTTGACATGTCGGATCCAAACGCACAAGACGATGTGATGTCAAAAGAATTGCGCTTGCCTGTGGGTAAAAAAGTAGTACTTAAAATGCGTTCTCAGGATGTATTACACTCTGCTTATTTTCCTCACTTCCGTGCACAAATGAATACGGTACCAGGAATGGTAACTCAATTTATAATGACACCAAGCGTTACCACCGCTGATATGAGAGAACGTCAGGAAATTGTTGATAAAGTAAACAAAATAAATGATGTACGCAACGAACGAAGCAAAACTTTAATTGCTAAAGGAGAAGAAGGTTTAACACCTTATACATTTGATTACATTCTCTTATGTAACAAGATTTGTGGACGTTCGCACTACAATATGCAAGCAAAAGTTATTGTGGAAACACCGGAGGAATTTAACAGCTGGTTGAAAGACCAACCTAAATTAGGAAAACAAGTTGCTGAAGAAAAAGCAGCCGCAACAGCTCCGGAAGTTGAAATTCAGCCGGTAATTGAAATCCCTGTGACAGCACCAGAGATGGAAATTGTAGTAGATTCAACTGCAGTAGTTGCTCAAGTAATTAAATAATTTGTTTTTTACCAATAAAAATTATTAGTATGTCAGCATTAGGACACGAATTAACTCACGATCATGCACATGATCACCATCATAAAGAAACCTTTATCACAAAGTATATCTTTAGTACGGATCACAAAATGATCGCAAAGCAATACCTCGTTACAGGGGTTATTATGGGAGTCATTGGTATTGCTATGTCATTATTATTCCGTATTCAGATCGCCTGGCCGGAAGAATCTTTTAAAGTTTTTTCATGGTTGTTAGGAGACGAGTTTGCTCCGGGCGGTGTAATGCGTAATGATATTTATTTAGCATTGGTTACCATACACGGTACCATCATGGTATTCTTTGTATTAACGGCAGGTTTATCCGGAACGTTTTCCAACCTTTTGATTCCATTACAATTAGGAGCACGTGATATGGCATCAGGATTCATCAATATGTTGTCGTACTGGATTTTCTTTCTTTCCTGCGCCATCATGATATCATCCTTGTTTGTAGAATCCGGACCGGCTTCGGCAGGATGGACTATCTATCCTCCGTTATCAGCACTTCCGCAAGCAATTCCGGGATCAGGAACCGGAATGACTCTATGGTTGATTTCAATGGCATTGTTTATTGCACAATCATTAATGGGATCATTAAACTACGTGGTTACAATCTTAAACCTTAGAACAAAAGGTATGACGATGACCCGTATGCCGTTAACTATCTGGGCGTTATTTGTTACCGCTATCGTAGGTATCGTATCATTCCCGGTATTGTTATCAGCAGCTTTATTATTAATTATGGACAGAAGTTTCGGAACTTCATTCTTCTTGTCAGATATTTATCTTGCAGGGGAAGTTTTGCACTATCAAGGAGGATCTCCGGTATTGTTTGAGCACTTATTCTGGTTCTTAGGACACCCGGAAGTATATCTTGTAATCCTTCCTGCAATGGGTATTACCTCAGAGGTTATTTCGGCAAATGCCCGTAAACCGATCTTTGGATACCGTGCCATGATTACTTCGCTTTTAGCGATTGCTTTCTTATCAACAATTGTTTGGGGACACCACATGTTCGTTTCGGGAATGAACCCGTTCTTAGGTTCGGTGTTTACCTTTACCACTTTGTTGATTGCAATCCCTTCAGCAGTAAAAGCATTTAACTATATTACTACTTTGTGGAAAGGTAACCTGCAAATGAACACAGGAATGTTGTTTAGTATCGGTTTCGTTTCTACCTTTATTTCAGGAGGTTTAACAGGGATTATCTTAGGAGACTCCACATTAGACATCAACGTTCACGATACGTATTTCGTTGTAGCACACTTTCACTTAGTAATGGGGATTTCTGCACTATATGGAATGTTTGCCGGAATTTATCACTGGTATCCGAAAATGTTTGGACGTATGATGAACAAAAACTTAGGATACATCCATTTCTGGGTAACTGCAGTTTGTGCGTACGGAGTATTCTTGCCAATGCACTTCATTGGTATGGCAGGTCTTCCAAGACGTTACTACACCAACTCTGCATTCCCATTGTTTGATGATATGGTAGATGTAAACATTATCATTACTATGTTTGCTTTAGTAGGAGCTGCTTTCCAATTGTTATTCTTATGGAACTTCTTTTACAGTATGTTCTACGGTAAGAAAGCACCTCAAAACCCTTGGAGAGCTACAACATTAGAGTGGACCACTCCTGTAGAGCACATCCACGGAAACTGGCCGGGTGCTATTCCGGAAGTACACCGTTGGCCTTACGACTACTCTAAGCCAGGTTATGAGGAAGATTTCGTTCCGCAGACCACACCACTAAGAGAAGGTGAAAAAGATGGAGGACATCATTAAAATATAACTTAAACTCTCGCA
>Ga0209075_1003959_pt1 | contig 12066 bp, 12 predicted proteins | sample Stecom2011_FD_187523 | JGI IMG/M metagenome (GOLD analysis project Ga0209075, IMG submission 187523) | Agricultural soil microbial communities from Utah to study Nitrogen management - Steer compost 2011 (SPAdes) (version 2) | ecosystem: Environmental > Terrestrial > Soil > Agricultural land...
GAAACCAGCGGCGGCGACCCGATTCGGTTGTACGCCGCCTTTAATGAGATAGACGAAGCCCGCTTTGTTGCCGCCCGTGTGCAAAGCCTTGTCAGTCAAGGCATCAATCGTAGTGAGACTGCGGTGCTGTACCGTTCCAACGCCCAGTCGCGGGTGCTGGAAGAGGCGTTCTTACAGGCCGGCATTGCCTATCGGATCTATGGCGGTCAGCGTTTCTTTGAGCGGGCTGAAATTAAAAACGCACTGTCCTATTTGCGCCTGATTAATAGCCGTGATGCCGATGGCGCTTTCGAGCGCGTGGTCAACACGCCGACTCGTGGGATTGGCGCTAAAACCATCGAGCTGGTGCGAGAGCATGCCCGCACAGTGGGCAGCTCACTGTGGCGCGCCGCCAGTGACTTGATTGGCTCGGGGCAGCTACCTGGTCGTGCTGCCACCTCACTAGGTTTGTTTATTGATTTGGTGGAGCGACTTGATCAGCAAACCGAGGGCTTGTCTCTGCGCGAACAAACTGAGCATGTCATCCAAGCCAGTGGACTGATTGAGTTTCACCGTGCGGAAAAGGGTGAGAAGGGCCAGCAGCGCGAGGACAACTTGCGCGAGCTGATCAGCGCCACCGGTGAGTTCGACGATGCTGACGTGCCAGAAGGGGCGGATACCTTAACTGCCTTTCTTGATCATGCCGCACTGGAATCTGGCGAAGGTCAGGCCGGTGAACATGAAGATGCTGTGCAAATGATGACGTTGCACTCGGCCAAGGGGCTTGAGTTTCCGGTGGTGTTTATTGTCGGCATGGAAGAGGGGTTGTTCCCGCATCAGATGTCCGCCGATGAGCCCGGTCGCTTGGAAGAAGAGCGCCGTCTTTGCTATGTCGGTATTACCAGAGCGATGCGCGAGCTGTATTTAACTTATGCGGAGTCGCGTCGATTGTATGGTAATGAAACCTACAATCCGCCTTCCCGTTTTTTACGTGAAATTCCAGCCACTTTAGTGGAGGAGGTTCGCACACGCGGTAATTTCTCGCGGGCACAGACATCATCGTCGGTTAGCACAGGATTGGGTGCCGGCGCGACAGGCATGGCGACAACGACAGACGGTTATGTCTTAGGTATGCGGGTGGATCATCCCAAGTTTGGTGAAGGGACCATTATTCATTTTGAAGGGCAGGGGCCGAACGCGCGGCTACAAGTTAATTTTGATCGAGCCGGCAGTAAATGGTTGGTTAGCCAATATGCCCGTTTAGAAGTTATTTAGGTCGCCACATAAAAAGAATCAGGAGATCAGCATGGATCGGCGTAAATTTCTCTCGGCCTTGGGTTTGGGTGCTGCCACGGTAGCGGTTAGCGCTTGTGGACAAACAGATTGTGGTCCTAGCGCTGCTGCTGACGAACGTCAGTATCGCTGGAAAATGGTCACTACTTGGCCGAAAAACTATCCCGGTCTGGGCACCAGTCCGGAACATTTTGCTGAGATGGTGAGCAAAATGTCGAATGGTCGTATGCAAATTAAGGTGTATGGGGCCAACGAGTTAGTGCCACCTTTTGAGGTTTTTGACGCGGTCTCCCAGGGCAGTGCCGAGATGGGTCATAGCGCGGCTTACTATTGGAAAGGTAAGCACGTCGCTGCGCCGTTTTTTACTACGGTACCGTTTGGTTTTACCGCGCAAGAAATGAACGGCTGGTTACAGTATGGCGGTGGCCAAGAGCTGTGGGACGAGCTGTATGCCGGTTTTAATTTGAAGCCATTTGCCGCGGGTAATACCGGCGTACAAATGCCCGGCTGGTATAACAAAGAAATTAATTCCATTGCTGATCTGGCCGGTTTAAAAATTCGTATGCCCGGCCTAGGTGGAGAAGTGATCAAGCGCGCCGGCGCCGTGCCTGTGCAATTACCCGGTGGTGAATTATTTACTGCCCTTGAAAGTGGTGTCATTGACGCCGCTGAATGGGTTGGTCCGTACAATGACTTGGCTTTTGGCTTTCATCGGATTGCTAAGTATTACTACTACCCCGGTTGGCACGAGCCAGGCCCAACCCTAGAGTTGCTGATCAATAAAAAAATGTGGGACGAGTTGCCGGAAGATTTACAGGCGATTATTCGTGCTGCTGCAGGCTATAGTAATCAGAAAATGTTGGATGAATTTACTGCTCGAAATAGTGCTGCCCTGATTGAATTACAAAGCAAGCATAAAGTGCAGCTGCGCCGCTTGCCTGATGACGTTGTGGCCCGTTTAAAAGTAGAAAGCGATGCAGTGTTAAAAGATTTGGTGGCGGGCAATGAGTTTGCTGGTCGAGTGTATGATTCGTTTCGCTCATTTGAAAAAAGCGTACGCGGTTATAACAATGTAGCGGAGCTCGCCTATATGAATGCACGGGAACAATTCGACAAAAAATAAAGCAGAAAAAATAATTATTTTTAATTTACACCTCAGGAGAAAATATATGCGTTGGCTAGCATTGCTGCTGTTTTCAGCACTGTTGGTGGGCTGTGGTAATGACCCCGCGACTGTAGAAAAAGATCCACTAGCTAGCTGGCAGCCGAATCTCGATGAGCCGATTGCAGAAATGGAAGCGCTACTACAAACACTCAATCAGCAAAAAAACATTAACCGTGTGTCCAGCAACCTGGCGGTGCTATATGACGCTAAGCTCTACCAGCTTTATCTGGTTAAGCTGGCTGAAGTTAATGATGATTTGCGCAAAGAGTTTAAGAAAGATCAGCGCCAATGGCTAAAGAAGCGTAAGCGTGTGAGCGCCGAAGCGGCGGATCAGTTTCGTAGCGGCTCGATTGCTACCTTCATTGGCAATCAGGCGTTTATTGATGAAACCCGCCTGCGTATAGAGCTGCTACAAATGCAAGACTAGTGCTTTGTTGGCGTGGGGCCTTTGGCTGCTGGCCACCACAGGTGTTTATCAGCAAAGGGCGTGTCTTTAGGCAGTAATGGATTGTCTAAGCGAATAACACGGCGACCAAGCAGGTTGGCTTGACCAAACGCATTTGCGTTAATGGGGTGTTGACGAAATAGCTTATCGAAGCTGCCATCTTCAATGGCGCGCAACAAGCCCTGCTCAAGGCGCTCTGCCAGCGCAGTATTTTTCTTATTAACAAAAAAATACTCTGCTGTTGGGTAGTACAACAGCAGGCCTTCTTCAACCATCAGTCCTAGATCTGGGCGCGCCGCGAGCTCTTGCCAAGGCTCGTTAATCGCCCGTGGTAGGTAGTCAAACTGACCCTGCTGTAGCTGTGTGAAAAGATTGTCGTAATCTGCTTCACCTTCCACCGGTAAACCATTGGCGCGGAGAATTTTTATATCCGGCCAGTCATGGCCTTGGCCTGCGCGTAGCTCACGCAATTCATCGAGAGTTTGCAGGCGCCGAAACCATTGCTGATCCTCTGCCCGAATGATCAGTAAGCGATAGCCCATCAAGCCTTTCATTAATGGAATGCGGATGGCGTGATTTTGCTTTTCCCGCTCGATACTGGTCATGCTCCAGACCACATCAATACCTTCGTTATTACTCAGGCGCTGCAAAGCAAGGCTTTGTGGAATGGCATCTTGAGCAGGTTCGAGCTGCCACTCACCTTGCTCAGCAGTTTTTTCCAGCGCCAAGGTAAGCACCGCAAGAAAGTAATCATTACGGTTATCGTTGACGGACTCGCCACTAAGATGACGAATCACCGTTTGCGCTTGTAGCGGCACGGTAATCAGTAGCATCAGCAGGGCGAGCGTCAATCGTTTCATGTGCGATTATCCTTTGGTACTGGACGGGTGCGGCCAGTTTCATCAATGGCGACAAAAGTGAACTGACCTTCAGTCACTTTAGTGCGGTGATCATTAAGGTCTGTTATCCACACTTCGATACAGATTTTCATTGAGCTACGTCCCACTTCTAGCAACTGGGTGTAGCAGCTAATCACAGAGCCAATCGGTACTGGGCTAAGAAAAGACATGCTATCGATGGCGACAGTGGCGACTCGACCGCGAGCAATTTTGCGGGCGGTCACAGCGCCGGCAAGATCCATCTGTGAGACCAGCCAGCCACCAAAAATGTCGCCATTAAAGTTTGCATCAGCAGGCATGGCGATGGTTTGTAGAGCCAACTCACCGGCTGGCAGTGGAACGTGATCGTCATCAAACATGACTGAGTTTCCTTGGTTATGGTCCATAGATTTGTGTCGGCAACCAGGTGGCCAAAGAGGGCCACATTGCCAGTATGCCTAGCATTAACAGCTGAATCAGAATGAAAGGTACCACACCCTTGTAGATCTGCGTGGTGGCAACCTGCTCTGGCGCCACGCCACGTAGATAAAACAGGGCAAAGCCAAACGGCGGTGTCAAAAATGACGTTTGCAGGTTGAGGGCAATCATGACCCCCAGCCAGATTGGGTCAACGCCCATGGCCAGTAACACCGGCGCCACAATGGGTACGACGACAAAGGTAATCTCAATAAAGTCGAGAATAAAGCCAAGTAAAAAAATCAGCACCATCACCATCACGATAGCGCCGACCGTGCCGCCGGGGATGTGCTCAAACAACAGGTGCACGGCTTCTTCGCCACCAAAGCCGCGGAACACCAGTGAGAATACGGAAGCGCCGATCAAAATCATAAAGACCATGGCGCTGACCCGAGTGGTGGCGCGCATCACTTCTTGTAAGGTGGCAAGGCTCAGCTGACGTTTGATTAGGGCTAATAGCAGCGCGCCGAAAGCACCCACGCCAGCCGCTTCAGTAGGCGTGGCTTTGCCGGTCAAGATAGAGCCGAGCACCACCAAGATCAGCAGCAGTGGTGGCACTAAACCGCTGATTAGCTGAGGCAGTAGTGGGCCTTGTTCTGCGCTCAGGGCGGCACGGTCCACCGCGGGTGCGTCTTGTGGCCGTAGTAGGGCATGGCCAAGCATATAAATGATGTATAGGCCGACCAGTATTAACCCCGGAATGAGGGCGCCAACAAACAAGTCACCAACCGAGACGGTGGTGACCGACCACAGGCCCATTTTCAGCTGCGCTTGCTGGTAAGAAGAGGAGATCACATCACCGAGCAGCACCAGCGCAATCGACGGTGGAATGATCTGCCCTAAGGTGCCGGTGGCGCAGATCAGTCCGCTGGCCAATTCCGGCTTGTAGTTCAGTTTGAGCATGCTCGGAAGGGCTAGCAAACCCATAGTGACAACGGTGGCACCGACAATACCAGTGCTGGCAGCGAGCAGGGCGCCAACAATAATAATGGCGATGCCCAGCCCACCAGGCAGAGGGCCCATCAGTCGCGCCATGCTGATCAGCAGGGTTTCTGCCACCCGCGACTTTTCCAGCATCACCCCCATAAAAATAAACAGCGGCACGGCCATCAGGCTGTGATTGCCGACAATGCCGAACAGGCGGTTAGGAATAAAAGTTAAGTCCTGTCCCTGAAAAGTGCCGGTGGCCATGCCGACTAAGGCAAAGATTAAGGCTACGCCCGCCAAGGTAAAGGCGACTGGGTAGCCGGCCATCAAGGTGACGCAGACCACCGCAAACATCAGCAGAGGAATCAGTTCCATGCTTGTCCCTCTGCGCTTGATTTGCTGGCATCGGGCTCATCTGGGTGGCGCAGCTTTAGCGCCGCACGGAGCAACTCTGCCAGCGCCTGCAGGCTGAGCAGTGTCGGCATTATGATGAGCAGGGTTTTTAAGGCATACACCCAAGGCAAGCCGCCGACTTCGCCCGAGCCTTCTTGGCGCTGCCAGCTAACCCAGACGTATTCCCAGCAGGTCACTAGCAGCAACAGACACAGCGGCAGTAAAAAAAATAAGGTGCCGAGCAGGTCGACGCAGGCACGACCACGGGGACTAAAGCCACGGTAAAAAATATCGACGCGCACATGCTCGTTGCAGCGCAAGGTATAGGCGATGCCGAGCATAAACAGCGTGCCATGCAGATAGAGCTGGGCTTCTTGCATGGCGATACTGCCGATGCCAAAGGCATAGCGCAGCAGCACAATCAGACTGGTCAGCAGCACTAACGCCAGTGCCAGCCAAGCGGCAGCGTGGCCAAGCAGCAAGCTAAAGCGGTCTAACCGGTGCAACAGGCGATGGGCAAGGTCCACCTTAAGCTCCTCGTGGTTGTGCTGTTGGCGCATGCCGTTGGCGTGGCACAAATAATGACAGCGACGCAGTATAGAAGGCTGGCCTGTGTAGGTCAGCAGTCAACAGTGAGTTTCGCTGTTATCCTGTCGCTTCGTACCATTCTCTGCTTGAAGAGTCGCACCATGACCGATGCCCGCTTGCTGAATATCGAAACCACCATTGCCTATCAGGACGACCTGCTTAATGTCCTCAACCGCACCGTGGCGGATCAAGTCACACGTATCGATCAGCTGGAAAAGCAGCTCAGGTATGCCAATGAGCAGCTGCAGCATATTTCTGAGCTGTTGGTGTCGATGGATATTGTTGATGAGAAGCCGCCCCATTATTGATGGCTGCGGCTAGAGGCCAGTAGCAAGGCTTTATTTCAGCGTGCCAGCAAACCCCATTGCCGTGTCACGGGTTTGTCATATTCACCCTCTAGACTCCCTCTTGCTCAACAAGCGGATGCCGGTTACCGGCACGATTTTTATTTTGGAGGCTAGAACCCATGAAACTGAAAGCCACTCTTGTCGGCCTAGCAGCTGCACTTACTATCGTCACTGCGCCAGCCGTTGCTGCATCCCGAGATACCATCTCCATCGTTGGCTCCTCCACGGTGTATCCGTTCTCAACTACCGTGGCTGAGCGCTTTGGCAGGGGCGGCAAGTTTGCCACTCCGAAAGTAGAGTCCACTGGTACTGGTGGTGGCATGAAGCTGTTCTGCGCCGGCGTAGGCGCTGGCTACGCTGACATGACCGGTGCTTCGCGGCGCATGAAGAAGTCTGAGTTTGCCAACTGCCAGGCCAGCGGCGTAAAAGAAGTCGTTGAAATGAAGTTTGGTTTTGATGGCATTGTAATCGCCAACTCTGCCAAGGGTTCTGCGTACCAGCTGACGCTAAAGGATGTCTTCCTCGCACTGGCCAAGGATGTGCCCAACGCTGATGCTAGCGCGCTTATCCCAAACCCGTACAAGACCTGGCAGGACGTTAATCCTGCGTTACCGGCGGATAAGATCGAAGTACTCGGACCACCGCCGACCTCTGGCACCCGTGACGCCTTTAACGAGCTGGCGATGGAAGGTGGTTGCACCACGATCCCGATGATTAAAGCAATGGCGAGCGTGGACAAGAAAAAATTTGAAGCAGTTTGTCGTGGTATCCGTGAAGACGGCGGCTACATTGAAGCGGGTGAAAATGACAACTTGATCGTGCAGAAGCTGGATGCTAACCCGAAGGCGCTAGGGATCTTTGGCTACAGCTTCCTTGATCAGAATCGTGGCAAGGTGCAGGGCTCACTGATCGACGGTGTTGAGCCGACCTTTGAAAACATTGCTTCAGGAGAGTATCCGGTATCCCGCTCTATGTACGTGTACATCAAGAAAGCACACATCGGTGTGATTCCAGGTATCAACGAGTTCCTCGCCGAGTTTGCTGCCGAGAAGGCTTGGGGTGATGAAGGCTACCTGGCCGACAAGGGCTTGATTCCGATGCCGAAGGCAGAGCGTCAGGCAGTGAGCAAGACGGTTAAGGCGCTGACAGTGCTGGATGGCTCTGTACTGTAGTAACAGCGAGGCAGAGAGTATTTGCCGACATGGTTAAAGGACAAACCCGGCGCTGGCCGGGTTTGTCATAACTGCAACAGAACAGATTTTTCAGCACAGTATGGCCGCTAGAATGTTGTGCTGAGAGATTTGGAGAATAGTTCATGCAAGCAGGTAATTTGGTGCTGTTGCTAGTGGCTCTTGGCGCCAGCTTTTATTTTTTAAGTTGGCGCCGATCCTATGCCTTGTCGGCACCGCTGGGTGGTGTTCGCCACTTGCATTCATTGCCAGGCTATTACGCCTCGCTGGCGGCAATTTGGTGTGTGCTGCCGGCGCTTATCCTGCTTGGTTTCTGGTTGATGATTGATGATGTGGTTATTCGCGCCAATCTGATGGCCACATTGCCACCCTCGCTGCAGCCACAAAGTGAGGTTGATTACAGTTTGCTGCTTAACCAGATTCGTAATATTGCCGCTGGCGCATTGGATCCGGCTTTTGTACCTGCAGAGGTAGCGGCCGCGGCTGAGCAGCTCAATGTCATGCAGGCAAAAAACCAACAGATGCTGACGGCTGCCTTTATCAGCATCTCGGTTCTTGGTGGTGCTTGGGGTTGGTCACGAGTGCAGCCGCAGCTGCGGGCGCGGCAGAAAGTAGAAACGGTAATGAAATGGCTGCTGATGGGCAGTGCCTTGATCGCCATTCTGACCACGCTGGGCATTGTTTTGTCGGTGTTGTTTGAGTCGATTCGTTTCTTTCAAATGGTCTCACCGCTGGAGTTTTTATTTGGATTGCAGTGGAGCCCGCAGGTAGCGCTGCGCGCCGATCAGGTAGGCGCATCGGGTGCATTCGGAGCAGTGCCCTTATTCGCCGGCACGCTATTGATTTCCTTGATTGCTATGTGCGTGGCGGTGCCAGTGGGATTGATGTCAGCAATTTATTTGGCTGAATACGCGCACAAAAATGTTCGCGCCTGGGCTAAGCCGGCGTTGGAAATTTTGGCCGGTGTGCCAACGGTGGTGTACGGTTTTTTTGCTGCATTGACAGTGGCGCCGGCGATCCGCGGTTTTGGTGAAAGCATTGGCTTAACAGTCGCCTCTGAGAGCGCGCTGGCCGCGGGCTTGGTCATGGGCATCATGATTATTCCCTTTATCTCATCGCTGGCGGATGACGTTATTACTGCTGTGCCGCGGGCCATGCGTGACGGCTCCTTGGCGCTAGGTGCCACGCAAAGCGAAACCATCAAGCGTGTGGTTATTCCAGCAGCGCTACCAGGCATTATGGGCGGCGTTTTGCTGGCTGTGTCGCGTGCTATTGGCGAAACCATGATTGTCGTTATGGCGGCTGGCTTGGCCGCTAATCTAACCGCCAATCCGCTAGAGGCGGTCACCACGATTACTGTGCAGATTGTTACTTTACTGGTGGGCGACCAAGAGTTTGATTCGGCTAAAACGCTGGCCGCATTTGCTCTCGGCTTGATGCTGTTTATCGTCACCCTCTGCCTAAACATTATCGCCCTGAAGATTGTTAGAAAATATCGGGAACAGTATGAATAAGACAACCGAGCAAGTCCGCCAATCGCTCAAGTCACGCTATCGCGCGGAGAAACGTTTCCGTGCTTTCGGTATTGCTGCAGTGACCTTTGGCTTACTGGCGGTAGTGGTGCTGTTTACTGACATCATCAGCAAGGGCGCCTCGGCGTTTGTTGAGAGCTATATCCAGCTAGACATTCATTGGGATGCAGCAGTGCTGGGTATCGATGACCCTAATGATGCAGAGCAGATTAACAATGCTAATTACGATGCACTGATTAAGGCCTCTTTACGTGATCGATTCCCTGAAGTAACGACACGATTAGAGCGGCGTAGCTTGTACCAGTTAGTGTCTTCTGGTGCCGGCTTTCTACTTCGCGATCAATTGCAGGCCAACCCGAGCTTGCTCGGTAGCACCCAGGCGCAATGGCTGCTTGCTGATGATGATGTCGACATGTTTATTAAGGCGGGCGCAGACAAACGCAATAATGTTCGCTTGGCAGAAGTCGCGCGCTCATGGGTTGCAGGGTTAGAGCAAGATGGCGACATCGACATTAAGTGGAACGCTTCGCTATTTAGTAGTGGCGACTCTCGCGAGCCGGAACAGGCGGGAGTTTGGGCGGCAGTAGTTGGATCGTTTTTTACTATGCTAGTGGCGCTAGTACTGGCTTTCCCTATTGGCGTGGCGGCAGCGATCTACTTGGAAGAGTTTGCTCCGAGAAATCGCTACACGGATTTTATTGAAGTAAACATCAACAACCTAGCTGCCGTGCCTTCGATTATTTTTGGTCTGCTTGGTCTTGCTATTTTTATCAATCTCTTTGGTATGCCGCGTTCGGTGCCGTTAGTTGGTGGTTTAGTGCTAACGCTAATGACCTTGCCGACAATTATTATTTCTGCCCGTGCTGCGATTAAGTCAGTGCCGCCGAGTATTCGTGAAGCGGCATTAGGGATGGGTGCCTCGCGCATGCAGGTGGTGATGCATCATGTGCTGCCATTGGCGATGCCGGGGATGTTAACCGGTGCCATTATTGGTATGGCTCAGGCTCTTGGTGAAACTGCGCCATTGTTAATGATCGGCATGGTTGCCTTTATTGTTGATATTCCTGGCGGGCCATTGGATTCGGCCACGGTGTTGCCGGTGCAGATTTATTTGTGGGCCGACAGTCCAGAGGCTTCTTTTGTTGCGCTAACCTCAGCGGCAATTATGGTGCTAATGGGGTTTCTTATCACAATGAACACGTTGGCAGTATTGCTGCGCAAACGACTTGAGCGTCGTTGGTAAGTTGGGCGCAGGCTGGCAAATAGACATGGCTAATAGGAACGAAAGTTAATGAATCAGAAGACCCCTTATCCAGAGAAGACCATTGGCAAGCCGCTCTGTGACGATGCAAAAATGAGTATGCGCAACGTCAATGTCTTCTATGGCGAATCGCAAGCGATTCATGATGTTAATTTAGATATCGGTAAACACGAAGTGATTGCCTTGATCGGTCCGTCAGGCTGCGGCAAGTCTACTTTCTTGCGCTGCCTTAACCGTATGAATGACACCATCGATATTTGCAAAGTTAAGGGATCGTTCCTGCTTGATCAGGATAATATTTACGATCCGAAGCTGGATGTGGTCGAGCTGCGCGCACGCGTTGGCATGGTATTTCAAAAGCCAAACCCATTTCCGAAATCTATTTACGAGAATGTAGCCTATGGCCCACGGCTGCATGGCCTTGCCAATAAGCGTTTTGAGCTCGACGAAATTGTCGAAAATAGTTTGCGCAAGGCGGGCCTGTGGGACGAGGTAAAGGATCGTCTTGATCAGCCTGGCATTGGCCTGTCTGGTGGTCAGCAGCAACGATTGTGCATTGCTCGTTCCATTGCGGTCAGTCCGGAAGTGGTGCTTATGGATGAGCCGTGCTCGGCACTGGACCCAATCGCTACCGCAAAAATTGAAGAGCTGATTGATGAGCTATCCAGTCAGTACACTATTGTTATCGTGACTCACTCGATGCAGCAAGCGGCGCGGGTGTCGGATCGTACTGCCTACTTTCACCTTGGTCGTCTGATTGAAGTCAATGATACTCATACGGTCTTTACTGGGCCGGAACATACGCTGACGGAAGCATACATCACTGGCCGCTTTGGCTGATCTGGAATAGAGAGAGGAGAGACTTATGGATCGCTCACATTTAGGCCGGCATAGCTCTAGCCAATTTAACGAAGAAATGGAATCTATTCGCTCGCATTTGATGGAGATGGGCGGACTAGTGGAGAAACAGGTGGAGGATGCGCTGCAGGCACTGCTGCAGGCTGATTCTGAAGTGGCAGAGCGAGTCCTAAAGAATGAAGACAAGGTCGACGCGCTGGAAAAAGTGATCGATAGCGATTGTGCCCGAGTGTTAGCACTGCGTCAGCCGGCCGCATCTGATTTGCGCATGATTATTGCGGTAAGCAAGTGTGTCTCTGATCTTGAGCGCATCGGCGATGAGGCGGCAAAAGTGGCAAAAATGGCGCTGGAGTTAGTTGAGCAGGGCGAGTCGCCGCGTGGCTATGTAGAGGTACGCCATATTGGCAATCATGTGCGCGTTATGCTGAGTGATGCACTGGATGCCTTTGCTCGCTTCGATGTGCAAAAGGCCGTGGATGTGGCCGCTAAGGATAGCGAGGTGGATATGGAATACCGTTCCGCTATGCGCGCACTGGTGACCTTTATGATGGAGGACCCACGGGCTATTTCGCGGGTGCTAAATATCATCTGGTCACTGCGGGCGCTGGAACGGATTGGTGACCATGCAAAGAACATTGCTGAGCAGTTGATTTATATGGTGAAGGGTAAAGATGTGCGCCATATCTCGGTAGATGAAGTGGCCCGCCAAGCTGATGTGACGCGCAAGAAGTAA
>Ga0209075_1003960_pt1 | contig 12066 bp, 12 predicted proteins | sample Stecom2011_FD_187523 | JGI IMG/M metagenome (GOLD analysis project Ga0209075, IMG submission 187523) | Agricultural soil microbial communities from Utah to study Nitrogen management - Steer compost 2011 (SPAdes) (version 2) | ecosystem: Environmental > Terrestrial > Soil > Agricultural land...
GCTAATAATCAAGTAGGTTTTAGCGATCACTTTCCGGTTTATTTGTATCTTATAAAAGAAATGGAATAATACTTTTTTAGTTCAAAAAAGCAGTAGGGTTCGCAGAGTTTTTATTTAACTACTTTGCGAACCCTATTTTTTTTGTAATAGCGTTATAGCGCCAAATAAAAAGAGGTGCAACTCAAAATTAGCAAAATATATAGAGAGGCGTTTTTCAACCATTCTCTGTTTAATGAATTGATAAAGTTAGATCCGATAATCGACAAAGGTGCCATACAATATAACAGAAGGCTATTGTCTTTTGAGTCAGAAAATAAATACACCATAAGTCCTATAATTAAAAGACCTAAAACTTTTTTGATAGCGTTTTGCAATGTGGCTAAATAATTTCCAAAATATAGTATCTGAAAGGTCAAGAAAAGCAATAATACAACCAGAAAAACCCCTAACGAAAAGGAATGAAACATATCGGAAATGTATGCGAAATCAAAATCTATACTTACACTGTTTTGTATGGATTCGATAATAGTGTAATCAATAATAAAAGCATATAGGGCTACGAGAATAGCAATGGAAAAAAAACCAACAAACGGAATTAGCCAATTTCTGAAATCGGTTGATGCGTAAATCAAAATTGAGATAAATACGAGTATAAAAAATAATAGGGACCAGAATTCAAAAATGGAAGCAATTGAAATCCATATCGAAGCATCTAGTATTTTTTGTTTAGGCTGGATTAAAGAGTGTAACGAAACCAAACGCCTGAATGCCAATAAAACAAAAATATTGGATAAAACCACCGAGAAATCAAATAATGTATCAGGAATCAATATCAGGAAAAGCGTAAAAAATACAATGGCATAACTGTCACTTTTGTTCAGAGTACTTTTTTTCGCTATAAAATCAATAAGGAAAATCGTAAAGACAAGCAGGAAAAAAATTGAAAAATGAAGTATGCTTTCAGTAGTATCAAGTTCTGATCGATAGACCTTTATCGAAGAAAAAATAAAAACCAAAAGAAGGGTTGCGATACAGATCAAAAAATTCATCGGATTTGACCTGCTAAAAATATTTGTAATCATATTTTAATTTTATACATTTGCAAATGTAAAACAATAATATAATAGTGATGAAATCATTTTTTGAAGGAATTCAGTATCTTTTCGAAGAAATCTTATTTATACCAATGAACTTTTTTGCTAAAACAGAATTAGGAAATTGGTGGACAGCTAATTTGGTTAATTGGATTTTTACTATAATCTGTTGCTATTTTTTGGTGTATTGGTTGAGACAACTTCAAATTTTTAAAAAGAATAACGAAGATGAACAAGATACAACGGCACATTCTTTCTTGAAATAATTTCACTTCGAAAATAGTTACAAAAACCTCAAAATCACTACTCGTGTTTTTGAGGTTTTTGTGTTTTGATAGAAATGTGTACGGATATTTTAAAAAACAAATATCTTTGCACCGATTTTTTAAACCAAAATTTTATAAAAATGAAAAAAATAATGATGGCTTGTTTGCTGTTTGCAGGAATTTCGGCAATGGCTCAAGAAGAAACACAAGATTCTACCAAGGCATGGACAAGAGGAGGAAACATCTCATTTCTGTTCAACCAATCTACTTTTGATAATTGGCTTGCAGGAGGTGAAAATAACTTCTCAGGGAATTTGGGATTGAATTATGATTTCAATTACAAAAAAAATGATTGGACTTGGGATAACAAAATTATTGCCGAATATGGAATCTTACAAACCAAAAATGCAGAATTTGAGAAAAAAACAACAGACCGCTTAGAGTTTAATTCGACTCTAGGTAAAAAAGCTTCTGAATATTGGTATTATTCGTTTTTCCTTAACTTTAGAACACAGTTTACTGACGGTTATGTATATGATAAAGATGCTAACGGGAAAGAAATAAGAGAAAACAATACCAAAATTATGTCTCCTGGCTATTTGACTTTTGGTCCGGGTATGATGTGGAAAAAATCAGATAATCTTAAAATAAATCTTGCACCTGCAACTTCTAAAATTACATTTGTTTCTGATGACTATACTTCTGTAACTGGATATATTGACGGAGATTATTTTGGAGTAGATGCAAATAGCTCAATGAGATACGAACTTGGTTTTTATGCTTCGGGATACTATAAATTCAATATTATGGAAAATATTTCAATGGAGAATATTTTGAGTTTATACTCTAATTATATTGAAGATCCGCAAAACGTTGATTTGGATTATCAGATGAATATCGTAATGACCATCAACCGATATATTTCTGCTAATCTTACGTTCCAAACCATTTATGACGATAACGCCTTCAAAGGATTTCAGACGCGTCAGGTATTTGGAGTAGGAGTTAACTACGGATTTTAATATAATTTGACACCAAAAATAGAAACCGATAACTGCTTTTAAGTTATCGGTTTTTTTTATTTTACATTATACGGTTTACAATAAATATCAATACTTAATTTTCCGCTGAATTCGCATGACTTCCTTATAGTTTCTATATGCAGTAGGATGATTTTCTTTTAAATGGTCTTTTATAGCAGTAAGTTTATCCAAGGCTTCGTCAAATTCGTTGAGGTAACAAACCAATAAAGTGGAAGGCAAGTTTTTTAAATCTATTATTTCTGATTCGGTTAATGGTAAGTTTTTTCGAACTTTATTGAGGAGAGAAATAGCACTGTTATACATGTGAAACAATGTTTTTTTGTTGCATTTCGGAGGATAAAAAAGCATTTCGGTTTGTATGGTATAACTTCCGTTGTCAAAAAAGTTTAAAACCGTTTTTTCTAACGGAAAAAAATCCAAAGTTCCGTTTATTCCAAGCGGAACGTATTCAGTAATCGTAAAACTGTTTTGATCGTAGGTGATTTTCACTTCATCCAAAGTGGAATAAAATAGCTTCACTTGTTCGTTAATTAACTCGATATCAACTCGGGTCCAGAACGATTTTTCTTCGACTTTTTTCTCAATTCCTGCCCAGCAAATCACAAAAAGCTCCCGAAATACTTTGTATTTGGTAGTGATTCCTTTGTGTCTGTTATTCACAAAATCCATTACCGCATCGAGGGTGTCTTTGATACTATTTCGGGAATTCAGCTCTATGTTTTGAACAATCTCTTTGTTTTGATAATTGGGTTTGAAATCGCTCTCAAGCGGAACAGACGAACTCCCTTTGCGTACATAGGTAGCTCGAAACGGAATATTCCAAAGAGGTCTTTTAAAATACGATTCTTTTAAGCTTGGTTTGATGGTCACCAACCCAACAACTTTTCCTTTAGGCAAATTCGGAAAAGGAATGTTTTCGTAAGAAATCAACGGAGGATTTTCAAGATTGGCATCAATTAAATTCTGAATTCTACTGTCGTCATAAAAATCTGTTCCTGAAATTTCGTTATTATCTTCTGCTCCGACAACGATATACGAATTGTTTTCAGGATTGGAATTCGATAAAGCACAAACATGTTTGACGAATTTCGCTTTTCCTTCTTTGGTATGCAGATTAAGCTGACGTTTTCTGTCAAAAAAACTGTTTTCGTCCATATAAGCGAGTAAGTTCTTTATCAGAATACGTTTGTTAATCATTGTTTTTTGGATTAAATTATTTCCGGTTTAAAGCAAGCAACTTTAAACCGGGAATAAGGATTTTAAGGCACTCTATGTCCCTGACTTTCTACCCAAATAGCGAACCAATCTTCTTTATCAAGTTCGAGTAGAGTTGCTTTTTGTAGGTTTTGGATACGAGCAACGTTTACTGTTCCTGCAATCGGAATAATTTTGGCAGGATGTTTTAATATCCAAGCCAGCAAAAGCGTATCTGAACCCACTCCGTATTTCTGTACCAGATTAGCCAAAAGTTCTTTTAGTCGTCTGGTTTGTGAGGTGTTTTCTCTGAACACACTTCCAAGCGGATTCCAAGCCATAGGTTTGATGTTATGGATTTGCATATAATCCAAATTTCCGTCTGTCATTGCTTCGTGATTTGTTGCAGAAAACTGGATTTGATTGTAATCTATTTGAATTTTGTTGCGGAGAAGTTCGGTTTGCGAACTCGTAAAATTCGATACTCCGAAATCAATAATTTTTCCGTCAGCTTTGAGTTTGGTTACAGCCTCTGCAATTTCATCAGCCTCCATAAGCGGACTCGGTCTGTGCAACAGCAATATATCTAAATAATCTGTACGAAGATTTTTAAGTGAGTTTTCGACTGACCAAATGATGTAGTCTTTATCGTATTGATAATGTTTGACTATATTGTTTCGTGTTTCAGCAACATACTGAATGCCGCACTTGGAGATAAGTTGTATCTTGGTTCGGTCTAATTTACTTTTTTCTAATGCTTTACCAAAAGAGGCTTCAGTAGTATAGCCTCCGTAGATGTCAGCTAAATCAAAAGACGAAACTTTATTTTCTAAAAACACTTGAATTAAATTTGCCATTTGATTTGTATTGAGGTTTTTATCCCAAGTACCCCAATTCATGGTTCCTGCAATAACAGGCGAAAGTATTGTTTTCATTTGCATAAAAATTTAAGTCCTTAAAATTATAAAAAATAACTGATAAATTATCCTTAAAACCTCATAGAATTCAAAACTTTTAACGATGTATTAACACGTATAGTCTGACAAAATTTTCAATTTGCATTCAAATTAAAAAACAGCATTTATGATTTCTTTGCGAGAGCTAGAATCTTAGTGAAAAAATATAAATTGCTTAAAAAATAAACAAAAACAACATGGAAGAAAACACAACTACTTTAGACATTCGTGCGATTAACGAAAAAATCGAAAGAGAAAGTGCCTTTATTGATCTACTGATGATGGAGATGAACAAGGTAATCGTAGGTCAGAAGTATATGGTTGACAGATTGCTTATCGGGCTTTTAGGGCAGGGACATATCTTACTCGAAGGAGTTCCCGGATTAGCAAAAACATTAGCCATTAATACCCTTTCACAAGCAGTTCAAGGGAGTTTCAGCAGAATCCAGTTTACTCCCGATTTACTTCCAGCCGATGTGGTCGGAACGATGATTTACAATATTAAAGACAATCAGTTTTCTATCAAAAAAGGACCTATTTTCGCCAACTTTGTTTTAGCGGACGAAATTAACCGTGCTCCTGCCAAAGTGCAATCAGCTCTTTTGGAGGCGATGCAAGAAAAACAGGTAACCATCGGAGAAGAAACCTTTAAACTAGATAGACCATTTTTGGTTTTAGCCACCCAAAACCCAGTAGAGCAAGAAGGAACTTATCCGCTTCCGGAAGCTCAAATGGACCGTTTTATGCTAAAAACCGTTATTGATTATCCGAAAATGGAGGACGAGCGAACCATTATGCGTCAAAATTTGAAAGGAGCTTACGAAAAAGTAAATGCGGTTATTTCCACCGAACAAATTCTCCGTGCCCAACAAGCGGTTCGCGAGGTGTATATGGATGAAAAAATAGAAAAATATATTCTTGATATTATTTTCGCAACTCGTTATCCTGAAAAATATAAACTAGAAAGCCTGAAACCACTTATTAGTTTTGGAGCATCACCAAGGGGAAGCATCAACTTGGCTTTAGCCTCAAAATGTTATGCGTTTATCAAACGTAGAGGTTATGTGGTTCCTGAAGATGTGAGAGCTGTGGTTCATGATGTGCTTCGTCATAGAATCGGAATCACTTACGAAGCAGAAGCTGAAAATATGACTTCGGTTGATATCATCAACAAAATTGTAAACGAGATTGAAGTACCTTAATCAGTTGACAGTTTAAAGTTATCAGTTGACAGTCCTAAAAGCTGTTCGCTGAAAACTGTTCACTGTAAACTAACGAAGAAATGGATACAAAAGAACTACTCAAAAAAGTACGGAAAATCGAAATCAAAACCCGGAGGTTGAGCAATCATCTTTTTTCGGGAGAATACAACACGACTTTTAAGGGCAAAGGAATGACCTTTAGTGAAGTTCGGAGGTATCAGTTTGGTGACGATGTGCGAGCGATTGACTGGAACGTAACAGCACGATATAACGAACCTCATATCAAAGTTTTTGAGGAAGAAAGGGAGCTTACGATGATGCTTATGGTGGATATAAGCGGTTCGGGAGACTTTGGTACTAAATCACAGTTCAAAAAAGATACAGCTACAGAAATTGCCGCTACACTGGCTTTTTCGGCTACACAAAACAACGATAAAATCGGTTTGATTTTGTTTTCTGATCAGATTGAGTTGTATATTCCACCTAAAAAAGGAAAATCTCACGTTTTACGGATTATTCGGGAGCTTATCGAGTTTAAGCCGAAAAGCAACAGGACGAATATTTCGGAGGCATTGAAGTTTTTGTCGGGAGTGCAAAAAAAGAGGGCTATTGTGTTTATGATTTCTGATTTTATGGCTGATGATTTTGAGCATACGCTTAAAATTGCAGGTAAAAAGCACGATGTAACAGGAATACGGGTTTTTGACGAAAAAGAGCAAAAGCTCCCGAATGTCGGATTGGTAAATATGCTCGATGCAGAAACAGGACAACAAAGGCTTATCAATACAGGCTCGAAAAAAGTCCGTACAGAATATGAAAAGTATTTTTACGAAAAAGAAAAATATTTTAAAGAGGTATTTACAAAATGCGGAGCAGGGACAATCAGCACAAGAGTTGATGAGGATTATGCAAAGAAGCTGTTAGGATATTTTAAAGCGAGGTAACAGTATTTGTCATTGCGAGGAGGTACGACGAAGCAATCTAAACTTATGAAAACCAAAACTTACATACTTACATTTTTTATCTTCTTGTCGGGAGTGGTTTTTGGGCAGGAGGTGTTTTTGGGAAATGAAAAAGATTCTACTTTTATAAAATTCACAGAAAAGCTTTATTCATTAGAACGTTTATATTTAGATATTAAACCAATAGAGCCTACTAATACAATTCAAATAATTGATAAAAGCGGAATGATTGATAAGTATAAATTAAAATATATACATAGAATAGGAAATGCACCGAGTTTTGAAGAATTTATAAAAATAGAGAATGATGTTATGTCTTTAAATTCATCATACTCTTGTACTAAATATGGAACGGATTATATTGTTATACATATGGCAAGACCTACAGGAAGTATGAATGATGTAAAATACTATTACGAAATCATTAGAAAAGAAGAGTAAAATCATCAATCAAAAAATGAAAAACCTACTTTACATATTTTTTATTTCTTTAGGATTAGGAGGATTTGCTCAACAAAAGCAGGTCGAAACTTCAACTGATTCTACAAAAATCCGTATCGGGTCGCAGTTTCATTTGATATTGAAGACCAAAGTAGATACGGCTTCGGTTGTTCTTTTTCCGAAAGAGCAGTTGTTCGGGGCTTTGGAAGTTTTGGAAGATTATCCTACGGATACCATTATTGATAGAAAGAACAGGGCAAAATTCGAGCTTATCAAAAAATACGGACTGACACAGTTTGATTCGGGCAGGTATGTTATTCCACAGCTTAAAGTATTGATTGACAACAAGCCTTTTCTGACGGATTCCCTTTATATTGAGGTGGCAAATGTGCAGGTGGACACATTAAAACAACCTCTTTTTGACATTAAGGACGTGATTGCAGACAGTCAAAAATCATCATCAAAATGGTGGTTGTGGCTTTTGATTGGTTTGGGAATTATCGGATTGGGAGTTTTGGCTTTTTTCCTTTGGAAAAAGAGAAAAAATAGTATAAAGGAACCTGAAGTTGTTTACACTCCAATCGAAAAAGCTACTATCGGACTGAAAAAATTAGAGGAAAAACAGCTTGTCGAAAAAGGGGCAGTCAAAGATTATTATTCGGAGCTTACCGATATTGCAAGAACGTATTTGGAGGAAGCGGTTAAATTTCCTGCAATGGAAAATACCACAGCTGAGTTGGTTGAAAATTTGAGAAAAACAGCAATCCGAAGAAAATTAGCTTTTTCAGACGAAATGATTGTCTCGCTCGAAAAAGTACTTCAGCAAGCCGATTTGGTAAAGTTTGCCAAGTCGAAACCGTTGGAATTTGAAATTACAAATGATAGAAATACGGTAGAAAAAACGCTTCGCACCATGCACGGAATCATTCCGTTGAAAACTCCCGAAGAAGAGGAAGCAGAACGTAACGAAGAACTTCGATTGGAGTTGGAGAAAAAACGGAAAAAGAAAAAAATGATTTCGAACATTTCGTTTGCTGCCGGAATTCTTATCGTGGTCGGGTTTGCTTATTGGATTGCTACGAGCGGAATTTCATCCGTAAAAAACAAATTCTTCGGAAGCCCTACTACCGAATTTTTGACTTCGGAATGGATTACTTCAGAATACGGAAATCCGCCCATTAAGATTGAAACTCCAAAAGTGCTGAAAAGAATAAACGAAGAAGTGGAGCCTGAAATGAAAATGATGGCAAAAGAATTTGCAGGTTTTTCGTACGGAAGTATAGCTGATAATTTTTATGTGGAAATAAAAACTTTGGTTTTTAAACCAGATGAAATGGGCAAAACAGCATCAGAAAAATTAACTCCTGAAATTCTGTTAGAGCTGAATTATCAATATTTTGAAAGCTATAATGCTAAAAATATTTTGATGAATAAACAAGATTTCAAAACCATATCAGGTTCAGAAGGTGTAAAAGCCTCCGGTACTTTCGAAGTTTTGGACCAAATCGCTAAAAAAAGTGAAAAGAAATATTATGAAGTAATTGTATTCAAACAAAATAATTCTTTTCAACAAATAATCACGGTTATTGATGAATCCGACCCAAATAAAGTAGAAATCATTGATCGAATTATTAACTCGGTAGAATTAGGACAAGTGAGGTAATTATGACAAACGTAACATTTTTAAATCCTGAATTCTTTTGGCTGTTTGCCTTATTTCCGTTGTTGATTGCCTGGTATGTGATTACCCGCAAAAAACAATCGGCTACGCTGAAAATGAGTTCACTCAAAGGTTTTGAGACTACAAATTCGTGGTTAGGAAAACTAAAACCGATTTTGTTTGTGCTGCGTTTGGGAGCTTTAGCATTGATAATTGTCGGAATGGCACGACCTCAAACCGTTGATGTAACCAGCCGTATTCGAAGCACACAAGGAGTTGATATTGTGATTGCAGTCGATGTTTCGAGTAGTATGTTAGCACGTGATTTAAGACCCAACCGTTTGGAAGCTTTAAAAAGAGTAGCTTCCGAATTTGTTCGCGAAAGACCAACTGACCGCATCGGATTGGTGGTTTATGCAGCCGAAAGTTATACCAAAACGCCTGTAACCAGCGATAACGGAATTATTCTGAATGCTATCAGAGATATCAAATACGATAATGTTTTACAAGATGGAACAGCCATCGGAATGGGACTGGCAACAGCCGTAAACCGACTCAAAGAAAGTCAAGCAAAGAGTAAAGTAATTATTCTGATGACAGACGGAGAAAACAATTCAGGGTTTTTAGAACCTAGAACAGCTGCCGAAATTGCACAAGAATACGGAATAAAAGTATATACTATCGGAATCGGAACCAACGGACTGGCAGAAATGCCTTATGCGTATGCACCAAATGGAGGTCTTCTTTATCGAATGATGGAAGTGAAAATTGACGAAAAACTGATGCGTGATATTGCTTCTGCAACAGGAGGGAAATATTACAGAGCTACAAGCAATACCAAGCTGAATGAAATTTATGACGAAATCAACAAACTCGAGAAAACCGATGTTGAAGAACTAAAATATTTTAATTATGACGAAAAATATAGAAGTTTAATCCTGCTTGCAGGAGCATTGTTATTGCTTGAGTTTTTATTGAGAAAAACGTTGTTTAGAGGATTTATATAGGGTCTTAACGTCAAAGGTCATAAAGTCGGACGGACTTTTTACTTTCGACATTATGACATTTTGACTAAAAATAAAATGGAATTAGAAGAAATAAAATACCTGAATTTACTTTTAATCATACCGATTCTGGTACTGATATTTTTGTTGTATCAGTTATGGAAAACAAAAAAGCAGAAGCGTTTTGCAGAGGCTAAATTGTTGAGTAAATTAAGTCCTGAAAAATCGGTTTTAAAGTTGGTTTTAAAATTAGTTGTTTTGTTATTGGGAATTTCGGCTTTGATTTTAGCTTTAGCTAATCCGAGGATTGGAACAAAAATCGAAACCATAAAAAGAGAGGGAATTGACATTGTTTTTGCTATTGACGTGTCTAAAAGTATGTTGGCAGAAGATGTCGCACCAAACCGTTTAGAAAAATCAAAACAAGTTGTTTCGCAAATCATAAATACGTTAGGAGCAGATAGGGTAGGGATTGTGGCTTATGCAGGAAGTGCGTTCCCGGTTTTGCCAATTACTACCGATTATAGCGCTGCCAAGATGTTCTTACAGCAAATGAATACGGATATGCTTTCGTCTCAAGGAACAGCAATAAGTGAAGCAATCTTGTTATCGAGCACCTATTTTGATGATGCCAATACCAACAAATTATTAGTTTTACTCTCGGATGGGGAAGATCACGAACAGAACATTGCAGATGCTCTTTTAAAGGCAAAAGAAAATAATTTGAAAATCCTTACCATCGGAGTAGGAACAGAAAAAGGAGATCGTATACCGATCAAAATAGGTGGAGTTACGCATGGTTTTTTAAGAGATAGGAATAATGATGAAGTGATTACCCTACTTGATACACAAATCTTAAGAGAAATAGCTAGAGAGTCAGGTGGAAGTTATGTTTCTGGGAATAACTCGAATCAGGTTACTGAACACTTCAAAAGTGTGGTAGATACTATCGAAAAAACACAGTTCGAAAGTCAGGAAGTAGCCGAATATGACTCAAAATTCCAATGGTTTTTGGGGGTTGCTTTCTTTTTATTAATCATAGATATGCTGTTTTTGGATAGAAAAACGTATTGGATTAGTAAGCTTAATTTGTTTAACGAGTAAATACGAATGAGACGAATGATACAGATAAAACGAATTTTTACGAATGTTGCGAATTTGATAAATAAAATTACTATTCATCAAAACGCTTTAAGATTTGTAGTGTTTGTAGTATTTTCACTAATAAGTGTTATGGGTTTTGCTCAAAAAAATCTACAACGTGGAAATAAAGAATTTGCAGAACAAAAGTATGCTGATGCAGAGGCTAATTACCGTATTGAAAGGTCGAAAGCCGAGAATAAATCTACAGCTACCTATAATTTAGGAAATTCAATTTACAGACAAAAATCATACGAAGAATCTAAATTGGCTTATAGCGAAACCATCGAAAAATCAACCGATAAATTCGAAAAACACAAGGCATATCACAATTTAGGAAATGTTTTGATGCAGGAAAAGAATTATCAAGCGGCTGTTGAAGTTTATAAAAATGCTTTGCGAAACAATCCGTATGATGAACAGACGAGATATAATTATGCGTTAGCCAAAGAAATGCTCGACAAAAATCCTCCTCCTCCAGATCAAAATCAGGATGATCAGAATCAGGATAATCAAGACGAAAACGAGGATAATCAAAGCAAAGAAAACCAAAAAGGTAACGACAATCAGGAAAATCAAGACAACAAGGATAATCAGGATAACCAAGATCAAAATCAAGACCAGGGAGATAATCAGGATAAGCAAGATCAAAAAGGAGACGGTAATCAAGATCAACAACCTGAAGGTAATCAGGGAGGAATGCCAAAGCAACGAATTGAAAACCTACTCGATGCAGTAGAAAATCAAGAAAAAGGCATCCAACAACGCGTACAGAAGAAGAAAGAATTAGAAGAAAGAAAAGGACAACCAAGGCAGGTTGAGAAGAATTGGTAATATTTTTGCTTTAGGCAATATGCTGTAAGCTGTATGCAAAAAGCAACATTCTGTCATTGCGAGAGACGAAGCAATCTCACATAATTTTAGATTACTTCGTCGTACCTCCTCGTAATGACAAAACAAATAAACAAATGAAAAAGCTAACATTCATATTATTTTTTCTGACAGCACAATTGACTTTCGCTCAAGTGGAGTTTACAGCCAAATTGAGCAGGGCAAAAATTGGTCAGAACGAAAATGTAAGAATTGAATTTGTGATGAATACAG
>Ga0209075_1003961_pt1 | contig 12065 bp, 10 predicted proteins | sample Stecom2011_FD_187523 | JGI IMG/M metagenome (GOLD analysis project Ga0209075, IMG submission 187523) | Agricultural soil microbial communities from Utah to study Nitrogen management - Steer compost 2011 (SPAdes) (version 2) | ecosystem: Environmental > Terrestrial > Soil > Agricultural land...
GAGGGTGGAGAGGGCCCATCGGGCCAATGAGAGCCAGCCGGCCCGCCGCGCCTCGTCCTCCTCGGAGAGGATGTGACAGGTGTCGTAGAACCTGTTGAAGGCGCCGGCGGTCTCGAAGGCGTACTCGGCGATGTGGTTCGGCGCCCGCAGCTCCATCGTCCGTTCGACGACTTCGGGGAACTGGAGGAGGTGGATGATGAGGTTCCGCTCGGCGTCGGTGGTGGGTGGCACCAAGGGGCCCGGCTCGATGGAGCGCTCCTCGGCCTTGCGAAGGATCGACTTCACGCGCACCGCGGCGTACTGCAGATAGGGGCCCGTCTTGCCCTCGAACGAGCTGAACCGCTCCAGGTCGAAGACGTAGTCGGAGGTGCGGTTGTTGATCAGGTCGCCGAACTTGAGGGCCGCGACCCCCACCAACTGTGCGATCCGCTCCCGTTCTTCCGGCGGGTACTCCTCGGCGAGGTTGGCCTCCTCGATGCGCTTTCTCGCGGCATCGACCACCATCTGGATCACGTCGCCGAGACGGACCACGCCGCCCTCACGGGTGCGGAAGGGCTTGCCGTCGGGGCCGTTCATGGTCCCGAACCAGGTGTGCTCCATCACCACCTCGGGCGGGGCGATTCCGCCCTTGCGGGCGGCCCGGAACACCTGGGTGAAGTGGTCGCCCTGCCGGCGGTCGACGACGTAGAGCATCAGGTCGGCGCCGAGCTCCCTGACCCGGAAGTCGATGGTGGCCAGGTCGGTGGTCGAGTAGAGGAAGCCGCCGGTGCGCGACTCGAGGATGAGCGGCGGCCACTCCCGCTTGTCACCCTCCTCCTCGATACGGATGATGAAGGCGCCGTCCGACTCCTCGACGACACCGGCCTCTTTGAGCCGCTCCACCATGGGCTCGATCAGGTCATGGACGTCGGACTCGCCGTACCAGAGGTCGAACTCCACACCGAGTGCCCCGAAGTCGGCGCGCTGGGACTCCTCGGACACCGTCTTCATGTGACGCCACAGCGCCCGGTAGCCGGGGTGCCCCTGCTGCAGCTTCACCGTGGCCTGACGTGCTTCCTCGGCGAACTCCTCATCGTGACGGGCGCGTTCGGCGGCCGCGGGGTAGATCCGCTGCAGGTCGTCGAGGGTGACGGGTGACTCTTCCGGGAAGACCTCGGCTCCGGGCTGGAAGTAGGGGAGGTCGGGTTGCTCCTCCCTGATGGCGGCGATGAGGAGACCCATCTGGAAGCCCCAATCGCCGAAGTGGGGGTCGCGGATCACCTTGTGCCCGGCGAAGGTGAAGGTGCGGGCGAGGGCGTCGCCGATGATCGTGGCCCGGAGGTGCCCGACGTGCATGGCCTTGGCCACGTTCGGCCCGGCGTAGTCCACCACCACCGTGAGCGGTTCCTCGGCTCGTTCGTGGCCGAGCCGCGGGTCCGAGGCGGTCTCGTTGCCCCATTCGGCGAGCGCCTCGTCGGTCACCGAGATGTTGATGAATCCTGGCCCGGCCACTTCGGCCATGGCGATCTCGGGATGTGACGACAGCTTCTCCGCAACCGCCTCTGCGATCTCCCGGGGTGGCTTGCCGGCCTGCTTGGCGGCGGCCATGGCCCCGTTGCACTGGAACTGGGACAGCTCAGGGCGCTGTGACGGGAGCACCAGGCCGTGGGACGCGTCCAGCCCGAGGTCGGCGAAGGCCCGACCGGTGATCTCACTCAGGTGACGGAGGAGGGACATGGATGGGAAAGGTTAAAGGGATTGGCAGTCCTCGAGGCCGCCGGGCTCAGCGCCGTGCTGGCTCAGTACTTGGCCAACTCGCGGGCGCGTTCTGCGATCGACTCTGGTGTCGGGTAGAGCGCGTTCTCCAGCGACCCGGCGTAGGGCATGATCGGGACATCCGGCAGGCCGTAGCGACGCACCGGCGCGTCGAGCCACTCGAACGCCTTGTCGGCGATCTGCGCCGCAACCTCGGCGCCGTACCCCACGAACTCGTTGTCCTCGTGGACGATGAGCGCCCGGGAGGTCTTCTTGATCGACGCCTCGATCGTCGGCCAGTCGAGCGGCTTGAGGGTCCGCAGGTCGATGACCTCGGGGCTGATTCCCCACTCTTCGAGAATCCCCACCGCCTCCATCGTGAAGTGTGCCATCGCCCCGTACGTGACGATCGTGAGGTCGGTGCCCTGATGACGGATGGCCGCCTTGCCCAGCGGGATCTTGTGCTCCCCCTCCGGGTAGGGGCCCCGGGCGAGGCGGTACAGCTTCTTCGGCTCGATGAACAGGACCGGGTCCGGGTCCTCGAACGCCGAGTGCAACAGGCCCTTCACGTCGGCAGGCGTGGACGGGATGACCACCTTGAGGCCCGGGACGTGTGAGTAGAAGGCCTCGATGGACTGCGAGTGGTACTGGGCGCCGTGGATCCCCGCCCCGTAGGGGGTGCGGATGACGATCGGCACGTGCCACCGCCCGTTGGAGCGATAGCTGGCCCGGGCCGCCTCGGAGACGATCTGGTCGAACGCCGGGTGGATGTAGTCGGCGAACTGGATCTCGGCGATGGCCCGAAGACCCGTGGCCGAGATGCCGATGGCGGATCCGATGATCGACGACTCGGCGATGGGCGTGTTGAAGCAGCGGGCGGCTCCGAAGCGCTCGGTGAGACCGTCGGTCGCCTTGAACACGCCGCCCTTGCGGCGGGCGACGTCCTCACCGAACACCACGGCGTCGTCGTGCGCCTCCAGGATCTCGTGGAGGGCCCGGTTCACCGCCGTGATCAGGTTGACGGTGTCTCCTGTGGGGGCGGGCTCGGGTGCGGTGGCCGGCTCGGACGGCTCGATCGGGTTCCGGTAGACATGTGTGAGAGGCTGGTCGGGATCGGGAGCGGCCTCGGCCTGCTCCACCGCCTCCATCAGCTCGGCGACGACCTCCTGGTCCATCGCCATCTCGTCGTCCTCGGTGAGGAGGCGGTTCTCGATGAGATAGGAGCGGAGCCGGGCGAGGGGGTCCTTCTTCCTCCAGCGCTCCACCTCCTCCTTGTCCCGGTAGAGGGAGTCGTTGTCGTCGGAGGTGTGGGCGTAGTAGCGGTAGGTGAGGGCCTCGACGATCGTCGGTCCCTCACCGGCGCGAGCCCTTTCCACCGCCTCGCGCATGGTGGCCAGCACCTCGAAGACGTCGTTTCCGTCGATCCGGTAGCCGGGGAACCCGTAGCCCTTGGCGCGTTCGGCCACCGAGCCCGCCACCTGCTCTTCGAGGGGCACCGAGATGGCGTACTGGTTGTTCTCGATGACACAGATCAGCGGCAGCTTGTGGATCCCCGCCCAGTTCATCGCCTCGTGCCAGTCGCCCTCGGAGGTCGCTCCCTCGCCTCCGTAGACGACCACGACGGCGTCGGAGCCCTGGATCTGGAGACCGTGGGCGATGCCCGCGGCGTGGGGGAACTGGGTCCCGATCACCGACGACTGGGTGAAGACGCGCCGATCGGGGTCGGACCAGTGGTTGGGGAGCTGGCGGCCGCCGGAGGTGGGGTCGTCGGCCTTGGCGAAGACGGCGAGGAAGACCTCGTAGGGCGAGAAGCCCCAGGCGAGCCCGACGCCCATGTCCCGGTAGTACGGGAGGACCCAGTCCTTGTCGGTGTCGAGGGCGAACACCGAGGCCACCTGAATGGCCTCGTGACCCGACGAGCCGACCACGAACGCGGCGCGGCCCTGCCGCTGCAGCGCCCACATGCGGTCGTCCATCCGCCGCGCGGTGAGCATCAGGCGGTAGAGACGGAGCAGTTCCTCGTCCCCGAGACCGAGGTCCCGGTGGTTCCTGGTCACGTTCTCCGTGACCGTCATGCTCGGTCGTCCCCGCTGCGCCGGAGTCGCCGGAGGTCGCCGATCTCCTCGATGCGCTGCTCGGCCACCTTCTCGGCCGCCTGCACGGGGAGGATCCCCTCGTCTTCGGCGACCTTCAGGATCTTTTTGGTGGAGTCGAATATCGAGTCGACCAGGTGCAGTGCCCGGGTCTTGGAGTAGCCGTTGAGCTGGTCGTAGACGTTGATCACACCGCCGGCGTTGACCACGAAGTCGGGGGCGTAGAGGATGCCCCGGTCGGCGATGCGCTCGGCGTCCTTCTCCGTGGCGAGCTGGTTGTTGGCACTCCCCACCACCGCTTTGCAGTTCAGCTCGGGGATGGTCTCCTCATTGAGCACCCCGCCGAGGGCGCAGGGGGAGAAGATGTCACATTCGACCTTGTGGATCTCGTCGAGCGGGACGGTGTCGACCCCGAATCGCTCCTTGGCGGTCTCGAGGGCGGGCGGGAACGAGTCGGCGATGACCACCTTGGCCCTCGCCTCGACGAGCAGTTGGACGTAGGCGGACCCCACCTTGCCGACGCCCTGGACGGCGAAGGTGCGCTCGGACAGGTCGGTGGTGCCCCACAGCCTCTCGGCGACCGCGCGGGTGGCGGCGTACAAACCCCTCGCCGTCACCGGCGAGGGGTCTCCGGAGCCGCCCATTGCCACCGAGTTGCCTACTACCCAGCGGGTCTCCTTGGCGATCGTGTCCATGTCCTGCGTGGTGGTGCCCACGTCCTCGGCGGTGATGTAGCGCCCCTGGAGCGTGTCCACCATGCGCCCGTAGGCCCGCAATAGTCGCTCCGACTTGTCGTGATGGGGGTCGCCGATGATGACGGCCTTCCCACCGCCGAGGTCGAGCCCGGCGGCGGCCGACTTGTAGGTCATCCCCTTGGAGAGCCGCAGGACGTCGGCGAGGGCCTCCTCCTCCGATTCGTACGGATAAAAGCGGGTCCCGCCCAAGGCGGGACCCAAAGCCGTGCTGTGAATGGCGATGATCGCCCGAAGGCCGGATACGGGGTCGTGGCCGAAGAGGACCTGCTCGTGACCCTGCTTGGCTACCTCGTCGAACACGATCAATGAAAGACCTCCTGGTCGCGCGGGCGCCTGCTACCGATCATAACGGGGCGAGAGACCGTGTGATCTTGTCGGCCCGGCATGCAACGATGGTGGCGTGACGAAGACCGCGCAACTCCGCGTGTACTCGCCGTCGGCAACCCCGTCGATCGATCCCGTGCCGGGGTTCGTCCGTGACTTCGGCATGCTGTCCGATCACGACGAGCACGACCTCACGGCCGAGTGGGACGGCAAGGTCGTCGTCTGCCCGTCCCATCTCCGTTTGCGCGTGCTCGAGTCGACGGTGGCGTTCGCCAACGCGTTCACGGGGCTCGGCGCCTCCATCATCCCGGAGCGGGCCGCCCGCATCGCCATGGACGAGTTGCGCCGCTATCACGCCGACAACCCGGGGCATCGGTCCCACGTCCTCACCGCGGCGTGGCACGTCCCCATCCGGTGGTTCACGCTCTTCGAGCCCGCCGACCGCGGCCTCTATGAGGGCCCCAACGGGCCGCGCATCCGGTTCCGGGCGGGTCTGGCCGACGCCATGAACCGCCTGTTGCGCGGGACACGGATCCTGGAGGCCTCGGGTGTGTTCCGCGGGCCGGTCGACGACATGACCCATCTCTACGAGTGGCTGGAGCCGTTCCCGGAGGGCTCGATGGTCGAGCTCGACTACGGGGGCGTCGCCGAGCTGTTCGACCCGGCCGACGTGGTCCTCGACGACACGTGCGAGCTGATCAACGAGTCGCTCGACGCGCTCGCCGAAGGGGACATGGTCCGGGCAGGGGAGTGCTACGGCAAGGTGGTGTCCCGCTGGGCCCCCGCCTTCAGCGTCACCTTCTCCAACTGAGGCTCAGGTCCAGAACAGGACTGCCGCCAGCCAGAGCCCCGCGACGAGCAGGCCCGCGCCAAGTTCGATGCCGATGGCCATCCCCACTGCGACAACCGATTGCCGTGTCGAGTGGCCGGCGACGGAGGCCCCAACCCTTCTCCGCTCCGCCAGGTAGGTGCCGAGGACGAATCCGATCGGCGCCCCGATCACGGGGATGACGAAGAATCCGGCGATCGCCAGCGCTCCGGCGAACCAGATCGTCGAGCGCGGGACGCCCGAGGCGGTGAGACGCCTCCCCGGGACGAGGAACTTGAACACGGTCCCCGCGACGGTGAGGGCCACTGCGATCGCGGCGACCGTCCAGGCCGCGCCGCTTCTGTCGATGAACGCCCACACCACCACGCTCCCGGCCACCAGGATCAGCCCCGGGAGGATCGGGATCAGGATGCCGGCCAGGCCGGTGAGGATGAGCAGGCCGACGACGATCTCGCCGACCGCGTCCATCGCCTACTCCGGGTTCAGCCGGTGACTTCCCAGACCCGGGCGGTCCAGAGATAGCGGCTGCCCTTGCGGGTCACGTCCACCAACTTGTCCTTCACCATCCGGGTCAGGGCCGGGTGCTCGGCGAGATTGGTGGGCAGGGGGATGGCCCGCTCCGCCAGCTGCCGCAGGTTCCCGAACGCGTCGCGGGCCCGATCGAGGATCGTCCGCTCGTCCTGGAGCGTCCCGGTGGGCAGGAGGAGGCGGCCACCCTTGCGGAGGACGCGTCGCACCTCTTCGATCATTCGCAGCGGGAGCTCCGCCCCCGTGGGGCCACCGGACAAACCCGACGGGAACCACCCCGAGACCGAGGCGATCTCGTCGGGGATCCCGGAGATGTCGCCGAGGATCAAATCGGCCTCGACGTCGTCGGGGATGGGTTGCACCACGTCGCCCTGGAAGAACTCGATTCGGTCCTCGACGCCCTGGGCCCGGGCGTTGGCAGTCGCCACCTCCACGGTCCCGGCGGCGGCGTCGACTCCGAAGACCCGTCCGGCGCCGAGCTTGGCGGCGATGATCGAGAGGATCCCGCTGCCACACCCCACGTCGATCACGGTGTCACCGGGTTTCACCTCCATGGCCTCGGCCATCAGCGCCGAGATGGTGGTGGGGCGGAAGGTGTCCGGGCCCACCTGGAGGTCGATGGGGCCCAAACGGCCTTTCCAGCGGATCGTCTCTGTGTCCATTGCTGCAATCTACCCCTACATTGAGAGGAATAGGCCCGCTGGTTTTGGATTCCGCGGGAGGGCGGCCACAGTGAATGTCGTGAGGTATCGAGTTTTCGCATTGGCTCTGATCTCGGTCCTCGCCGTCGCGGCCTGCGGGGCCCCCATCCCCACGGGCAAGTTGCAGGGTGTCGTCATCGAGAACCCCACCGAGAAGCCCGAGTTCACGCTCACCGACACCGAGGGCAATCCCTACGACTTCGCCGCCGAGACCGAGGGCAAAGTCGCCCTCCTCTACTTCGGATACACCTACTGTCCGGACATCTGCCCGACCCACATGGCGCAGATCGCCGAGGTCCTGGAGCAGTACCCGCAGTTGGAGCGGAATGTCCAGGTCGTGTTCGTCTCCGTCGACCCCGACCGGGACAGCCCGGAGCGGCTCCACGAGTACATCAAGGCCTTCCACCCGTCATTCGTCGGGCTGGTCGGCACGCCCGAGGAGTTGGAGGCGGCCCAGAAGGCCGCCAACGTCCCGGTGGCGACCATCGAGGGCGAGCCCCCCGACTACGCCATCAACCACGCCGCCTGGGTGATCGCCTACGCCCCCGACGGGCTCAATCACTCGATCTACCCCTTCGGGACCCGTCAGTCCCAGTGGAACAACGACCTGCGCATCCTCGCCGACATGGGGTGAGACATGGGTGACTTCACCTTCTGGTGTGTGGCGCTGGACAAGCCGTGGTCGTGGCAGTGGATCGCCTACCCCGGCATCTGGCTGGCGAGCATCACGCCGATGGTCCTCTACGCCATCGCCGTCAGACGCCACCCGGGCCCCATCGACAGCCGCAAGGCGCGGTTCTTCTACGCCGGTATGATCGTGTTCTGGATCGCCACCGACTGGCCACTCGGCACGCTCGGCGCCGGCTACATGGCGTCCGCCCACATGATCCAGTTCCTGCTGTACACGGTCGGGGCCGCACCGCTGCTCATGCTGGGCACCCCCGAGTGGATGGCGCGGGGCTTCCTCGATCGGCTCCGTCTCACGCGGGTCACCGAGTGGCTCGGTGGCAACTACCTGATGTGCGCCCTGCTCTACAACGGGATCCTCATGGCGACTCACGCCCCCGGCACGGTCGAGATCTTCCGCCGCAGCCAGATCGGTTCGGCGTTCATGGACTTCGCCTGGGTGATCGCCGGGTTCATCCTCTGGCTCCCCATCATCTCCCCGCTCGGGCGTCGCCCCGGGTCTGCCCCCTGGGGCCGGATGGTCTACCTGTTCATGGCGACCGCGGTGGTGGCCGTGATCCCCGCGAGCTTCCTCACCTTCTCGACGACCCCGGTGTACGCCCTCTACGAGCTGGCCCCGCGGGTGACGGCGCTGACGGCGCGTGAGGATCAGCAGATCGCAGGAATCATCATGAAACTCGCCACTGTGCCCGTCGTCTGGACCACCATTGCGGTCATGTGGTTCCGCTGGGCGAAGCAGGAAGGGGCGATGACGTGAGCTGGGCGACCGTCCTGGCGTCGATCCCGTCGCCGTCGATCAACCAGTTCCACGTCGGCCCGCTCCGCGTCACCTTCTACGGCATCCTCGTCACCACCGGTGTCGTCATCGCCTGGATGCTCACCAAGCGTCGCTGGCTGGAGCGCGGTGGGACGGCCGAGGAGGCCGAGAAGATCATGCTACGGGTGGTGGTCTTCGGGTTCCTCGGCGCTCGGGTCGCCTATGTCTCCACCCATCTCGACCGGTTCCAGGGCCCCGACTGGTGGAAGGTGATAGCCATCTGGGAGGGCGGCCTCGCCCTCTACGGGGGGCTCACGCTGGGCGCGGTCGCCATCTTCCTCACCTGTCGCCAGCTGAAACGACCGGTGACGATGTTCCTCGACTCCCTCGCCCCCGCCCTGCCGCTGGCGCAGGCGGTGGGCCGGTGGGGCAACTACTTCAACCAGGAGCTGTTCGGGACCCCGACCGATCTGCCGTGGGGTCTCGAGATCGCCCCGCAGTTCCGGCCACCCCAGTACGCCCAGTTCGAGACCTTCCACCCCACGTTCCTGTACGAGTCGCTGTGGAACGTTGCCCTGGCCTTCGCGATCATGTGGCTGGACCGGCGCTTCCCGTCGCTGAGAGGCCGCCTCATCGGCGTCTACTTCCTCGGCTACGGGACTATCAGGTTCCTCCTGGAACTGATCCGCACGGACACCACTTTCCGCTTCCTCGGATTGAGCCGCAATGCGTGGGTGTCCATCGGCATCGTGCTCATCGGTGTCGCGGTGCTGGCGTGGAGGCGGCGGACCGCCCCCACGCCGAGCGAGGTCACGCCCTGACCTCTTGCCGCATGAACCGGATGTAGGCGAAGGCGAAGATCACCACAGTCGCCGCCACCATCCCAACCAGTTGCGGCCACACCAGCAGCACGCTCTGGCCGAAGCTCAGCCTGGAGAGGATCGCCCGGTCGAGCTGTTCCAGTGTGACGAGGCCAACGGTCCGAACTCCGGGTGAGAGGAGCACGGTGGAGGCCTCCTGGTAGAGGGTGATCGGCGAGATGCGGGAGAGGGCGATCTGGGTGCGCAGGTTGGCCGCCTCGGAGAACGGGTCCCCTGCGATGACCGGGGAGATGACCCCGGCCAGCAGCTCGAAGATCATCGAGCCGAAGATCGCCAGGAGCAGCCACACGCCGATCGACACGATCGCCGAGGTGGCGGCCCGTCTGGTCATCACCGAGCACAGGGTGGCGAACGCCAGCCACACGCCGATGTAGGCGATGGCGGCCAGCGTCCAGGCGATGAGCCGGATGATCTCGCCCGGCCCGGGGACGACCCCGAGGAGGAAGATCCCGAGACCGGCCACCAGGAAGGCGACGATGACGACGGTCAGCCCGACCACGCCGAGACCGGCCACGAACTTCCCGTTGATCACGTCGTCACGGTGGATCGGCTGGGACACCAGCCGGGGCAGCGTTCCCTGTGAGCGCTCCCCGTTCACCGCGTCGAAGCCGTAGGCGATCCCGAGGATGGGCGCCAGCAGACCGATGAACTGGAGGAACGACAGGCGCAGGGTGTCCGAGGCCACGGTGAACAGACGGAGGAACAGACCCGGCTCACCTACGGTTTGCGGGGCCACGTCCCTCAGCTCCACCGCGGCGGTGTAGACGGTGGCCAGGGCCACCATGCCCATGATCGCCAGCAGGGCGACGAAGCGGACCGACAGCAGGTGGTCGGAGAACTCCTTCGAGGCGATCACCGCCCAGGCCGGGCGCTTCCGCACCCACGGCTCGAACGTAGTGGTCGTCATGCGCTCACCTCCTCCCGCTCGAAGTAGCGGCGGTAGATCTCGTCGAGATCGGCGTTGAGGTCGGTGAGGCCCCGCACCGGGATGTCGGCATCGACGAGCTTGCGCAGCACGCTGCGCGTCTGGGCCGATGGCAGGGTCACCTGCCAGCGGCTGCCCTCGCCCCGCACCGTGACCTGGTCACCGAGAGCGCCGCGCAGGGCCTCCTCCGTGGTGTCGGCCACGACTTCGAACCGGGCCTGGCCCTTGGCCAGCTTGGCGCCGAGCTCGTCGGGTGTCCCCTCGGCCACGACCTTGCCCTTGACGAAGATGGCGATGCGGTCGCAGATCTCCTGCACCTGGTGGAGCAGGTGGCTGGAGAGGAGCACCGCCCGCCCGTCCCGGTGGGCGAGGTTCCTGATCAGCTCGAGCATGTCGGCCACACCCTGGGGGTCGATGGCCGCGGTCGGCTCGTCGAGGATCACGACCTGCGGGTCCTTGACCAGGGCGTCGGCGACGCCCAGCCGCTGGCGCATGCCTCGCGAGTATGTGCCGACGGGGCTGTCCGCCGCATCGGCGAGGCCGACTTCCTCGAGCAGCGTCTGGATCCGGTCCTCCACTAGCTCGTCCTCGACCTCGTTGAGCCGGGCGGTGTACCGGAGGTTCTCCCGTCCCGTCATGTCCTCGTAGAAGCCGACCGCGTCGGGCATGTACCCCACGCGGCGCTTCACCGCGAGAGGCTCGCGGGTCGGGTCGAGGCCACCGACACGGGCCGAGCCCGAGGTGGGCTCGGTGAGGCCGAGGAGCATGAGGATGGTCGTGGTCTTGCCCGCGCCGTTGGGGCCGAGCAACCCGAAGACCTCCCCGGCGGCGATGGACAGGTTGATCCCGTTCACCGCCGCCAGGTCGCCGTACTTCTTCGTCAGCTTCCTGGCCTCGATCAGTGGCGTCCTGGAAGCCACGACGTCACCTCCGGCCGAACCGGCGGAAGACCATGCCCAGTGCCGCCAGGGCGATCACGATGATCGCCACACCCACGAAGCCCCAGAACGCCGAGGTCTCGACGGTGGCGCGGACCTCGATCTCGTCCTCCGTTTGCGGGACACGCGCCCGGAAGGTGATCCGGTAATCGCCTGTGATGGCGTTTCCGGCCGGGGTGATCGTGGCGACCACCTCGGCGGTCTGCCCCGGCTCGATGGTCCCGATCGTCTCGGGCGAGAAGGTCACCTCCCACCCGCGCGGCGGAGTGGCGCTCAGGGTCACGTCGTTCAGCGGGGACGACCCGCCGTTGACCAGCACCAGCGGCATCTCGGTGGCCTTGCCCGCCTGCACGGCCACGTTGAGCGACTCGTCGGGGGTGATCAGGGTCATCTCGTAGGTGCCGGTGATCTCGACGGTCAGGTCCACCTCGGCGGTGTGCCCGCCTCCGGCGGCGCGGACCTTGATCGGATAGGTGCCGGCAGGTGTGAAGTCGGGGGGATCGACCTCGACGGTGATTCGCTCGGAGGATCCCGCCTCGACGGTCACCGTGGAGGCACGCGTCTGCCCGGACGGGCGGGGGCTGATCTGCCAGCCCTGCGGGCCCTCGGCCTGGAGGCCGAACTGGATCTCCTCGGTGGTGTCGTTCTGCAGGTCGAGCGTGAAGCTGAACGTGACGTCCGGCCGGTCGCTGAGCGCCGGGAACTCCGAGGTCAGGGTCACGCCGCCACCGACGTCTTCGGCGACGGTGAGCTCGAACTCCAGGGTGTCCGTGGCGCCGCCCGCGGACGCCTGGAGGGTGACGTCGTAGGTCCCCATCTCCGCCCCACGGGGCACCTCCACCTGGAGCTGCAACCTGTGGTCGAGACCCTCACCGACGAGGACGCGGTCGACCACGAAGCCGCCGCCCTGGAT
>Ga0209075_1003962_pt1 | contig 12065 bp, 14 predicted proteins | sample Stecom2011_FD_187523 | JGI IMG/M metagenome (GOLD analysis project Ga0209075, IMG submission 187523) | Agricultural soil microbial communities from Utah to study Nitrogen management - Steer compost 2011 (SPAdes) (version 2) | ecosystem: Environmental > Terrestrial > Soil > Agricultural land...
TCCATTGTAGCCATCCAAGTTGCTTGTATTTATGTCTGGAATACTTATAGTATCTATGTATGTGTGATAGTTATTTGTTGAAATTAGTTTTTGCAAGCCAAGAAAACATTTTATTGAAACCATCTTCTCTAACCGCTTTGGGAGATAAAAAAATATCATGTTGGGCCTTGTCAATTGTTACTATGGTAACCTTATGGCCGAGTTTTTCTCCAACTCTTTTTATGTCTTCAATATTTAAGACTATATCATTAGACATTACCTCTATTGAAAACTTTTTGGGCTTGATTGACCCTGAAGAATGCATTACTAAAACAGGAACTTGGATGTTTGATTTCAGTAAACTTTTTTGAGCATTGGCAATGGCTTCCACCCATTTAAAATAGGTTGGAAATCCTTTTATTGGTTTCCAATCTAGGTTAAAGTCCCATTCACCGTAATAATTTTTATGAATACTTTCTGCATAGATAGGAGATAGGGCACCTTCTATTTTGGCGTAGTTAGAAACTTTACCTATTAGTTTTGCTATAAATAGGTTTAATGATTTTTTAATCTTGGATTGATTGAAATCTAAAAAAGGGGCGTTTAATATTAAACCATCAACAAGTTTTCTTTCTTCTCCATGATTCATGTAACAGCTAGCTATTAGTCCTCCTGTGGAATGTGCTAGCAAAAAGACGGCCTTACTTTCACTTTTTATTTTACGAATGGCCATCGAGATTTCCTCAAAGTATTCTTCTATGTCTTTGCAATAATTGGGATGTTGGTGAGGCATGAGCGATCTACCATATTTACGAAGATCGAGGGCATAAAAATCAAAATTTGCAAGGTTAAATTTTTCCCCGACATGTGGATGGAAGAAATAATCTACATAACCATGCAAGTACAGGACGCTCTGCCTGTTTCCTGTATTAAGGTTAGATGCAGTTAGAACCGCTTTCACTTCACCTTCATAGTCAGGTTTCAGTTTCATGACTTGACTCGTGTAATCGTCCTTTAAATTCATTCTTTTTTAATTATAGCCACCGTGTTTGTTTATGATTAGCTTCAACCATTCGCAATGTTCGAAGGTAGGGGTGTACCAGCAATTAATTTTATAGGGAGTTGTAGCTTGTTTTTTCCTTTTTATTCTTTCCCCAAGCTAACACTTTTACTCCTTTTGAATATTGAATTATGTTTGGTTCGTTTTTAATTAGTTTGTCAAATTTTGAATAATTAATTTCTAAATTTTTCAATTTAATTTCATTTATAGGCCATTCCACATGGTGAATTTCAAATTTGTTAATTGATTTTTCTGTGTCTTGAAAAAGCGCATATCTTTCGGTTAGCCACTTTTCCAATTTCGTTTTTTCTGTCACTTCCTTTCCAATCACAAACTGAATATTTAATTTGTCATTAAACTGCGAGTTATTGGATTCGTATTTGTTTTTAGACCGTTTGATATTTGAAAATCTATATGGAAGTTCAGATATACCTTTTGCAACTTTACAAGACAAACTATTTCCGCCTTCCATGCTTAGAAAATACACGCCGGTTTTGTTATTTGATTTCACATAAGTTCGAATATTAATTTCATCGAAATCTGAAATCGGTGGGAAAGTAGGTAGGTTTTTCAGTCTGATCTTTTCCATGGTAAAAGCAACCACAGACACCCAAGGTTTTTCCTCAAAAAGGTCGATTTCAAGCTCCTTTGGAACAAATTTTTTCAATTCTGATAATTCTACTTGCCAATGAAGAAATATGGCATTATTCCATTCTTGGTAAAATTTCCATTTTTCATTTGGCATTTTCCAAGGTCGGTGATCCGTTGTATGTAATATCTCTCTGATGGTCATTTTCTCAAATTGGTTTCAATCTGTTTGTGAAAGGTACGTTGAGGTCTTGTACGCGAGGATTTTCCATTGGAAAATCAGATGTAACAAAAATGCAAGAATCTTTGGTTTAGGCTACCGTAGTCCATATATTTTTACAAAGAGTTGGCACTCGTGTTTTTTACTATTATGTCATTCAGCTTTTTTGTGTCAGATTCTGCAATTTCATTCAAGTCAATGGTGATTTTTTCCCCATTGACTTTAGTTATGATTAATTGTTTTTCATTCCATTCCGTTGAATTAATTTGTTTGAATCTCAACGATTTTCCCAAAAAAGAATTAATTCTGATAAAAGCTCCTTTTTTGTTCCATTGAATATAGTTTTTATACCATAACATCTTACTGAAATAAATTGCTTGTAATATAAAACCACTTCGTAATAGGTATTTATTTAAGTTTTTATTTGAAAATTCTATAGGTTCAAAAATTCCAATTAAAAAACAAATAACAGCTAGTATAAAGATAGCCATCCAAAATTTGTTTCTCATATTGTCAAAATAAATTCTTTTCATTAAGGTTTAGTTTATATTCCATAGTAACAGACTAGTGTCTGGTTTGCTTCACCAGTTCGCAATGCTTGTGTGTGGCTTGCTTAAACTCCAAATTTAGTAAATAAAAACCGACTATATAATTAGGGAGACTTGAGGGGGCAGACTCGTGTTTTTTAAAAAAAAAGCTAAAACAAAGAATTGTTTATAAAGGCTGTTGCGTATGATTATTTTTGTACGATTAGTCTTTTATTTGGAATATCAATGGTTATTTTATTACCAATCCAATTAATCCCCATTATACCTTCATAAATTAGTCCGTCAATAAATGTAGCCTTAAAATCTTTTACAGATATATGGTTATTTATATCTGTCATTTTTGTTAATGTTGTATAATAATAAACATTTCCAACTTCTGGTTTAAACATACTAGGCTTAAATTCATTGTCAATGGTTTCTTTATCAAGCTTAAGATGTTCCATAAATTTCGAGCTAAATCTAAAAACATTGAATCCAGCGCCACTATCTAAATTTACATTTAAACTTAGTGTGTCATTTAGTTTGACAGTCGTGGCTATTCCAATTCTAATATCTCGGTCATTGTTAATTTGAATTGGCATTTCAAAATCCTTTTCCGCAATGAGTTGTGTTATTGAATTTTCTGTTTCGATGCTTAATATGTTATTTTCAAAATCGATTGTTACCGCTTTGTCTTTAAAAGATGACAATGAAATTAGTCCGTCAAGTGGAAAATTAATATCGTAAACAGCAAACATTTATTTGCTCGCTTTAAAGTTGCCAATCTCTAAATATTCTGAATTCCATAAATCGGATTGTAATTCTTCACCTGTTGCCCTATGTCCTGTATAAAAATGGTGCGTTTTTTCGAGGTTAGTTACTTTATCCGCAAATTTTTTTGTTAGCAAATTTATTCCTGCTCCTGTGTCAAAAATAAAATGACCTTCAATTCCGTTGATTTTTGCTGGAATTATTATGTGTCCGTTTGCTGTTTGAGTAAACGGAATTTCGATTTTGTTAATTGATTTTTCTTGAGAGTAATTTAGTGTTGTACATAGAATTAATAAAGTTGTAAATAATTTATTCATAAAAATAGGTCCTTGTTTTTTGATTTTAATAATTCAGATATTTCGTTTTTCCGCATTGAGCATATTGTTCTGGACGCTTTAAATTAAGCTTTACTTGTTTACTAAACTTTAGAAGTATCTTTTCATATTCCGTTTGTTTTTCGTCAGAAACTGAAGGGGTTTTAATTTTAAAAGTAAAATAATCTATCGTTCCATTTTTGTCAAAATAGATTCTGTTAAAAATAGTAATGGTTGAGTCAGGAACCTCCCATTTAAAGTTTTCATCTATTAAAAATTGAGATATATTTTTATGAAATTCAGACCATGATTTCATAACCATTTTATATTCAGGTTCACTAACGTTTCTTGGGTCAAGTAGATTAGTATAAGTACTGTCTAAATTTAATTTTTTTATTTCGTTGTAAGCCATTTCATTATTTGCACTTACAATTTTTGGTTCTTTTATGTCTTCGGTTACTTTTTCTGTTGAATTTTGTTTACAGCTTATTAATCCGATTATTAATAAAATCCACATACTGTTTATTACTCTCATATTGTTTGTTTTTAAATCATTACCAAAAGCGATTAATTGCTGGCACGAATGGCTATGAATTTACGACATTAAACTGAACAACCTAACCAAGTTATACTTTTGGGGCTTTTAAGTTAATTCTGCATTCTTGTAACTTATTGCTATATGCTTTAAATACCCTATTGTATGTTGTTTTTATTTATAATAGGATAACTCACCATTATTTGCTTGATCAATACTTTCTTTACTATTTAAAGAAAGTATTGATATAGAAAGTTGAGTCTGTTTTTATTCTTTCGTAAATTTAATCTGTCCGCCACCTTGAAATAAAGTCATAGTTTTTTCTGTAGGGTTAAATTCAAATTTAGCTCTTACTTGGTCAAATTTAAATATGTCTTTTTCGATTGCTTCTAGAGCAAACATTGGTTGTCCTGTACCTTGTGCAAATAAGGTGTTTCCGTCTTTTGTGAAGGTAATTTTCAAAGCAATTTCATCAGAAGCGTAAACACCTAAATATGTGTCTAAATCTTCAGTTGTCAAGCTGAAAGTTGTAAATACAGGGATTTCGTAAGGCAAGTTATAAACGGCACTTAACACTGCAATAGAAATATCATTGCTATTCATGTTTGTTCCATTTGAAATTAAGGCATAGGAAATATTATTTTTTGGGAAGTGCGCATATATGGAATTAAAACCATCTATTCCGCCTGTGTGGCCAAAGCCACTATCATTGTAAAAAGGAATTTGAAACAAGCCAATTCCGTAACCGTCTTGTAAGGTTTTCATTAATTCTAGGCTTTCAGGAGTTAAAAGTTGGCCATTAAACAAAGCGTCTGCAAATTTTGTCAAGTCGCTTGCTGTGGAAGTAATAGCACCTGCGCCTAAGGGAATTGTAAAGTCTGTTTCAGTTTCTTCTTTCCAAGAACCAAGAAGTTTGTATGATTTACATTCGTTATTGCTGGTATTGATTTTTCCAAAAACAAAGGTGTTAGTCAGGTCAATTGGATTAACAATACGCTCTTTTAACAATTCCGAATACGATTTAGAAAAAGCCTTTTCAAGGATGTATGTCAACAGTACAAAATTTGAGTTGCTGTATTCTGCCTTGCTGTCTGGTTCAAAATCGCTACCACCTTTTTCAATTATTTCAACCATTTCCTTTTCAGTTTTTGGTTGCGTGTTCCATGTCAGGTAGTCAGAATCATTTGTAAAGTTATGTATTCCACTTCTATGGTTTAGTAACTGTTTTATCGTTATTTTCTTTGCATTTGTGATTTTAGGAAACCATTTGTCAATGGTTTGATTTAAATCTAATTTTTTGTTTTCAACTGCTTTTAATACTAAAACAGCTGTAAATGATTTAGAAATTGAACCAATTCGGTATTTAGTTTCATCTGTTGATTTGATGTTATTCTCAATGTCAGCATACCCGATGGACTTTGCATATATGATTTCTCCATTCTTAGATACAGCAACACTCCCCATAAACTTGTTGTTTGTTTCAAGGGTTTCAAAGTAGCTATCCAACTTTGCTTTGTCAAAATTCGTTTGAGCAAGTCCGAGTTGAATACATGTGAAAAACAGTATTGTTTTTAAGGTTGTTTTTATTATATGTTTCAATTTGTTGTATGCAAGTTGTCTTTAAATGTTACTCCAGGGTCTTGTGTATGGTTTGCTTTATACGTTCGCAATACTTGCGTGTGGCTTGTTTAAGTCCTTAATTTAGCAAATACAAGTTAAATAAAAAATGAATTGCATCTATAAGTTTAGGTACAGTTATTTTATCAGCCTCATTACTTTCTCCGTAATCCTATCACATTTGCTAAAGCCAAATTCAAAAATGTTTTTATCATTTGCCACTTCATAAAGTTTCTCTTTTAGCATGGCTTTTGACCTATGTACACGTACTTTTACATTCGCAATAGTCAAATCTAAAGCCATAGAAATTTCTTTTAGACTCATTTCTTCAACTTCTTTCATAATATAGACCGTTTTATATTTTAAATCTAAACTATCAACAGCATTTTCTAATATTTGCTTTGCTTCGGTCCGTATCATCATGTCCTGTGGATTTAATTGTTTACTATCGGGGATTTCTAAAATGGTATTGCTCTTTACATTAGGAGATTGCTGATTCAAGTGGTAAAGTTTTCCTTTTTCTTTTAATCGTGCCAAGGATTCGTTTATAGCTATGCGTATCAGCCACGTAGAAAAGGTAGATTCTAATTTAAACTGCTCAAGTTTAGTAAAAGCTTTTACATAACTGTCTTGCATTAAATCTTCAATTTCAGAATCATCTTTTATATAACTTCTAATTATTCTATATAGCTTTTGATTATTTCTTTTAACCAAAATTTCATAAAGTTCTTTTTCGCCACCTAATATGCGTTTTATGACTTCACTTTCTTTGATTTTATGACTGTTAAAATCATTGATGTTTATAGCTTCCATTTTTATATGCCTTTTACTTTAGATAAGAAACTTTAAAAAAAGTTACAAAATGTTGTATCCTTTTTTCCAATCTATCATCAAAAGGTTGTAACAAATTTATAAATAATAAAAAATAGGATTATGAATTCACATGTAGAATTAGTGAAAAAGATTTTAAAATATACTTTTGGTTTTGTTCCAATCGTTGCAGGATTGGACAAGTTTACCAATATTTTAACGAATTGGAGTTTGTACATTTCAGAAGGCGTTGCAGGAATGCTTCCTTTTGAGCCTACTACATTTATGATGATAGTTGGTGTTATTGAAATTGTAGCAGGTGTGCTTGTTTTAACAAAAACAAAAATTGGAGCCTATGTTGTTTCTGCGTGGTTGGTGGCTATCGCAATGACTTTAATTTTTAGTTGGCGTTTTGTAGATGTTGCTGTAAGAGATATCGTCATGGCTATCGCAGCTTTTAGTTTAGCAAAATTGTATGAAAACAAACCTAGTACGGCTAAAAACTAAGAGTTATATTGAAAGCTCTCTTTAAAAAATCACGTGATGTAAAAGCATTAGGTGATTTTTTTTAATTGTGCCTAACCTGTATGGATGCGGTTTGCTTCGCCAATTCACTGTGCTTGTTTATTGAGTGGTTCGGCGAGTAATTTAGTGAAATAGTACTCATTGTCGGATTGCGAATAGTGGCTACTTTTAGAGATGCCTTTTTATTTTTTTTACCACAATACTTTGTTGTTGCACGCTTTTAACTTTTTTCTTTTTTCAGAGGGGAATGATGTTCACTCACGATTTTCCATCCCTTATCCGTCTTCACGAATAACAACGAAATTTGGTCGTTTACAACAACAAGGTCTTCACCAAACTTGAGATGAAAATCAGAATGAAAAGTTACATTTGCTACATCACCATACACCGCAACTAACATATCTTTAGTGTCGAATTTAATAACTTCGGTAACAGCTCCAAATGTATTGCGTTCAAACGCTTCATTTGCCTTACTTCCATTGCGTGGTGCTCCATTTTTAAATTCAGTAAACTTTGGACTATAAGCATGGAATGCCATTAGTTTGTCCATATCTCCGTCTTTAAGACTTTGAACAATGTCATCCCAGGTATCCAATAATTCTTGTTTTGCCTCAGGAAACTCATCATTAATCAAATCTATTTTTACTTCTGCAACTTCCACTTTTTCTACCTTTTCTTTACAGCTCGTAATTACAATTCCGAAAATTATAATCATTACAAATATTAATTTTGTTCTCATAATCTTGTATTTAATTGATTATTAATTAGTTGTAAAGATATGAAATTATAAATTAGTAGAAATTAGAGAATGTGCTACATCTTGTTATATGTATCCTAATTTAATGGATTTCGGTGGAATTTGACCTGATCTTGTCTGTTTTGGTTAACAGATTTTGAGGTTGTGGTTTTGTGGTTGCCGTGTATTATGGTTTGTTTTTTGCTGATTGGTGAAGGGGAGGTGGTTGAATATGTAGTGTGTGTGGGAAGTGGGTTGCATTGTTGTAGGGGATGATTTGGTACGTTGATGTATATGGCAGTGGCGTGATTTAGCACGAACCTCTCCAAATAAAAAATGGCTTAGGGAAATGGCAGGATTTCCAAAGTATGAACATTCTAGCCATAGCTTATATGCTGATTAATAAGCAAGTATTAGTGAGATTCCGAAAAAAAAACCGATATTTAATAAGTTTTATCATTACAATTAAACACCAATTCCATGGAAGGATTTGATATTTTAAACTTATTCATTGTACTGCTGGCGGCTTGGGGAGCAGGAGCCTTAATTAATCGCATTGGATATCCTGCCATTTTAGGAGAGCTTTTAGTGGGTGTCTTAATCGGTCCTTCTCTACTTGGTCTTGTAGAAATCTCAAGCACTTTAGTTATTATTTCTGAAGCAGGTGTAATTCTGCTTATGGCTTATATAGGCATGGAAATAAATTTTAAAGATTTAGGCAAAGCTTCTTGGGCAGGACTTCTTGCCGCAATTGGAGGTTTTGTCGTGCCTTTTGGTTTGGGTTATTATGTGGTCACACTAACTGGTGGTACAAGTATGGCCGGTCTATTTGTAGGTATTGCGGTTGGAGTTACCTCTTTAGCAACCAAAAGTCGGATTCTTGTTGACTTGGGGTTATTAGACACACGCATTGCTTATGTTTTAATGGCAGGAGCTTTAATTTCAGACACCTTGGCCTTAATCATTTTTGCTGGATTATCTAGTTTTATGGATGTTGGGGCTGTAAATATGTCTGAAATTTTATTAATCGCTGGTAAAATCATCCTGTTTTTTGCCTTTGCTACGGCTTTTGGACTCTATATACTTCCTAGAATTGGCAAATGGATGGCAAGTAGACATATAGAAAACCGAACCACCTATTTTACCTTGCTACTTCTTATAGTTTTTGGTCTTTCGGAGTTAGCAGAACTTGTAGGTTTACATGGTATTTTAGGGGCATTTGCTGCTGGTGTGTTTATAAAGGACGGCGTTTTTCAGGAAAAAATAACTAAAGACATAACACGTGTTTTTCATGATGTGTCCATAGGTTTTATGGCTCCCATATTTTTCGTTACCGCAGGTTTCCATGTTACTTTAGATGTTTTTAAAACAGATTTACAGCTGTTACTATTAATTGTTGGTGTCGCCTTTGCCGGAAAAATACTAGGTACGGTTTTATTTTACTTACCGAGTGGCAATGGTTGGCGAGAAGGATTAGCTGTAGGAACAGGAATGAATGGGCGAGGAGCTGTAGAAATTGTTATTGCAGGTATAGGTTTACAGAAAGGCATCATTAGTCAAGAAATTTTTTCCATTCTTGTCTTTATGGCCATTTTGACAACACTCTCTGTTCCGGTTCTTTTAACTTGGACAACAAATTGGTTAAAAAAGCGCGGCGAATTGGTTAAGCAATTCTCTAGACAAGGGCATGTAATATTAGGAGCTAATCCACTAGCTCTATTATTAGGAAAGCATTTAGCAGAAGCAAATAAAGTGATTTTTATAGATGCTAACAAAGGTATTTGTGAAGATGCTAAAAGCCAAGGGTTTGACTGTATTCATGGTAATATTCTAGAGGAATCTACACTAAACGAAGCTGCTGTTAAAGATTTTAGAACGTTTATAGCACTAACTGTAAATAATGAAATAAACTTGTTGGCCGCTCAGTTTGTCTATGACACCTTATTTATACCTGAAAAATTTATTGTGATTTCACCCAATAAAGGAGAAGGAGGTAGCATTAACCTTTTGAGTTCGGTATCTGCTTCCACTTTATTTTCTGGTAAAGTGGATATACAGCCATGGATTCAAAAAATACAAGACTCAAACTATAGAGAAGTTGAAATTACAATGACTCAAAAAATCGATACACGCGATTGGGTTAAATCTCAAGACTCAGAAAATAAAGCGTTGTTACCATTGGTTATTGTAGACAGTTCAGGTACGAAACGTCCGTTTAGGTATAATGATTCCATCGATGTGGGTGAAAAAGTCATCTATATTCAATAATCTTTCATTTTGTGTCAGTTAAATAGAAGGATTGATTCAGACTAGTGAATATGTGTAATTATGTAATAAACAACTATGCAGTGGGGCTCCCTTCGACTAGGCTCAGGATAAACTATACAACACAAAAGATGGAGGGGTTTGAGCTTTGGATAGGCTGAAGCGAGGTCAAGCGAGAATACTGAGTTTTGTGTTGTGGGGAGTTTGAACGTTGTTGTACTTGACTTTTCTTTCCATAAAAACACCCTCAAATAGTGTCTAACTTTTTGGGGGCAGTTCAGCAAGATCTGGACTAATATTTTAGGATAGTTATAGAGGTAGCTTGGTGTAAGATTAATGTAATTTACTTGTTATTAGCTTTAGTGATTTGTTGGATTACATTAGCAATAAGCAAACTTCCATTTGGTGAACCGCCGTATACGAGACCCGAACGTTCGGTGGTGTGAGATGCGCACTCCGTTCCTATTTAGGGACGGAGCCGTCTACTCGATTGGGGTTAGTTTTTATTATTCCTAATTCTATATGTTTTCAATAAATTTTCCATTTCTTTTGGGGTTTTATCGAAGTCTCCAATTTTTATTTTTTCAGAACCACCTTTGAATTTATAATATAAATACGCTTCATGCCTTTTTCCTGTATTAATATAAATTACTTCTTCATTTTTAATTTCATTCCAATTTTTAAATTCAACATTTACTGTTCGAATTCCTTTATCACAAAGAGTAATTTGTGTATCATTATTCGTTGCTTGTCTAAACTCTTTTATTGCATAATACCCTCCAATTAGACTAAATATTGTTCCTTTTATATAACTGTCAGATGTTATTATTAAATAGACACCAAGCCCAAGGCAAAGAAGCATTATTCCCATTTCGATAAAGTTTGTTGTTTTTGAATAATGAATTTTCGTTAAAGAAGGAACTGTATAGTCTTCTTTATATTCGTCCTCTTTTTCAAATTTCTTTTCGAGTTCTTTGAGTTTTAATTTGTCCTTTTCATCCCTTAATTCTGTTTTTTAAAAAATATTTCCGTCCCTCCATATCAGCTTTTCTTGAATTGCTCTTTTCTTTAATTCGTGAACATTTCTAACATTTTCAAAAGCCCAAATTCTCCATTTAGTTATCATAAAGCTCCAAATTATCCAAGCTAAAACAAAACCAATTAAGAAAGCTATTCCAATTCCCCAACCAGGAATTAAATTCTGTTTTGATAAATATAAGGCTAAAGCTGGACAGCCAATAATTGTAATAAACACAGGTATATTCACAATCAAATGTCCTCTATTTATTGCTTTATCGACTGTTATTTGTTCTCTCATTTAGATTTGGGCTCAAATTACCGCTAACAATTGTATAAACACCCTCAGGAGTTTCTTCCTATTATATCGATGTTTTGTTTGTGTTTGGTTTGTTTTGAGGTTGTAATTTAGGGATAATTATTTTCATAGTAGGAATTCACGTTTTGAGATTTATGGTCTTTAGATACTTATTGGTTTGGGCGAAATTCATCTTTGCACTGGGAAAACTATAGAATATAAAAGACAGAGGGGTTTTGCTTTTTTGTTAATTGTAATAGGTTTATTAATTTAAATTTGGGTCGTCTGTTTTAAAGTAAGTTTCAGCACTCCAAGAGTCAAAACCGTTTTCAATGACTTGTACAAATTCTAACTCTGTATCGGTTACAAAAGTTATTTTGTTTTTATATTTAAAAAATACAGTTTCAGGAAATTCCATAATTAGTATTTCTCCATTTAAATTGTAAGTTCCAATTTCTTCCAATTCAGGTCCACCTCCACTTGGATAAGTGTAATATTTTACATTTCCATTGCTCATAAATGTGAATTTTGGATGAACAGAAATACCATTTCCGTCATTCCATTCAGTACCCCAAGTTCCAACAATTTGTGAATTATTTGCACTTCCATTGTCATCATTATCATCATTTGAACATGAATTTAAAACTAAAATAATAGTTAAGGCAAAAAATAAACTTAAAATTTTTTTCATAATTTTTTTTAAATGTTTTGTTATCTACTTTCAGATTTTAAGTCGCTGTTTCGAATTTCCGACTGTTGTATTAAGCTATTGAGTTATCTGTTTTTTTTAATATATCACTAAC
>Ga0209075_1003964_pt1 | contig 12059 bp, 3 predicted proteins | sample Stecom2011_FD_187523 | JGI IMG/M metagenome (GOLD analysis project Ga0209075, IMG submission 187523) | Agricultural soil microbial communities from Utah to study Nitrogen management - Steer compost 2011 (SPAdes) (version 2) | ecosystem: Environmental > Terrestrial > Soil > Agricultural land...
ATAGAATCCGTATGAATGCTATCAATAATCCGAGAGTTTATATGCGTTCGCTGGCTACTCGTCAGTCGAATTTGGCTTTGTCGAAATACGTAGCAGAAGCCATTCAAGTGCTGAAAGCTGCAAAATATGATTTGATTGTGCTGGAAACTTCGGGGATCGGTCAATCGGATACCGAAATTATGGATCATTCGGATGTGGCTTTGTATGTGATGACTCCCGAATTTGGAGCAGCAACGCAACTCGAAAAAATCGATATGCTTGATTTTGCTGATCTAGTAGCAATCAACAAATTTGACAAAAGAGGAGCCTTGGATGCTATCAGAGACGTAAAAAAACAATTCCAACGCAACCATAATTTATGGCACGAAGATCCGGATACAATGCCAGTTTTCGGTACGATTGCTTCACAGTTCAACGATCCTGGAATGAATTCGCTTTACAAAGCGATTATGGACAAAATAGTCGAAAAGACAAATGCAGATTTAAAATCTACTTTCGAAATCACTCGCGAGATGAGCGAGAAAGTGTTTGTGATTCCACCTAGCAGAACACGATATTTATCTGAAATTGCCGAGAATAACCGAAAATATGACGAAACGGTTTTAACGCAGGTTGAAGTAGCTCAAAAACTATACGGAATTTATAAAACGATTTGTTCGGTTGCTGGAATCAAACCTGAAAACGAAAAATCGTTGTTGGATAAATCGGGAATAACCCTTTCAGAACTTCAAGCCCTGAAAGGGTTCGAAGAAAACAAGGAGTTTATTGATTTACTTCTGAAAGAATTCGACCGAGTAAAAATGAATCTTGACCCATACAATTGGGAAATCATTTTAACGTGGGACGAAAAGGTAAACAAATATAAAAACCCGGTTTATTCGTTTAAAGTTCGAGATAAAGAAATTAAAATTCAAACACATACCGAATCCCTTTCGCATACGCAAGTGCCAAAAGTGGCTTTGCCAAAATACCAAGCTTGGGGCGATATCTTAAAATGGAATCTTCAGGAAAACGTACCTGGAGAATTTCCGTTTGCTTCAGGATTGTATCCGTTCAAACGTGAAGGAGAAGACCCAACGCGTATGTTTGCCGGAGAAGGTGGACCCGAAAGAACCAACAGACGTTTCCATTATGTGAGTTTAGGAATGCCTGCCAAAAGACTTTCAACCGCTTTTGATAGTGTAACTTTATACGGAAACGACCCAGATTATCGTCCGGATATTTACGGGAAAATCGGAAATGCAGGAGTTTCTATCTGTTGTTTGGACGATGCTAAAAAACTCTATTCAGGTTTTGATTTGTCACATCCTGCCACTTCGGTTTCGATGACCATCAACGGACCTGCTCCGATGTTGTTAGGTTTCTTTATGAATGCGGCTATTGATCAGAATTGCGAGAAATACATCAAAGAAAACGGCTTGGAGCATTTGGTTGAAGCCAAGAAAAAAGAATTGTATGATGACAGAGGATTAGAGCGACCGAAGTACAACGGAGAATTACCAGAAGGAAATGACGGATTAGGATTGATGCTTTTAGGCGTGACTGGAGACCAGATTTTACCTGTTGATGTATATAACCAAATCAAAGCCAAAACCCTTTCGCAAGTTCGTGGAACAGTTCAGGCAGATATCTTAAAAGAAGACCAAGCGCAAAATACCTGTATTTTCTCGACTGAATTCGCTTTAAGATTGATGGGAGACGTACAACAATATTTTATTGAGAAAAACGTGCGTAACTTCTATTCGGTTTCGATTTCTGGATATCATATTGCCGAGGCGGGAGCAAATCCGATCACACAATTGGCATTTACTTTGGCAAATGGTTTCACTTACGTGGAATATTATTTGTCGAGAGGAATGAATATTAACGATTTCGGACCGAACTTGTCGTTCTTCTTCTCAAACGGAATCGACCCTGAATATGCCGTAATTGGTCGTGTAGCTCGTAAAATTTGGGCAAAAGCTCTAAAACTGAAATACGGAGCTAACGAAAGAGCACAAATGCTCAAATACCACATTCAGACTTCGGGACGTTCGCTTCATGCTCAGGAAATTGATTTTAACGATATTCGTACCACACTTCAGGCTTTATATGCGATTTATGACAACTGTAACTCATTGCATACAAATGCGTATGATGAGGCAATCACGACTCCGACCGAAGAGTCAGTTCGTAGAGCGATGGCAATTCAGCTGATTATTAATAGAGAGTTAGGTTTGGCAAAAAACGAAAACCCAATTCAAGGGTCGTTTATCATCGAAGAACTAACTGATTTAGTTGAAGAAGCGGTATTGGCTGAATTTGATAGAATTACCGAAAGAGGTGGTGTGTTAGGTGCTATGGAAACCATGTATCAACGCTCAAAAATTCAGGAAGAAAGTCTGTATTACGAAACATTAAAACATACAGGTGAATTTCCGATTATTGGAGTAAACACTTTCTTGAGCAGTAAAGGTTCGCCTACGGTGATTCCGGCTGAGGTCATTAGAGCTACCGAAGAAGAAAAATTATTCCAAATCAAAACCAAAGAGAACTTGAATAAAGCCAATGAAACAGCTGTTCAAGTTCAATTAGAAAAAATTCAAGAAACGGCCATTCAAAACCAAAACATATTCGAACAACTCATGGAAGCAACCAAGGTTTGTTCGTTGGGGCAAATTACTTCCGCTCTATTTGAAGTTGGCGGACAGTACAGAAGGAATATGTAAATTCAACTTTTATAAATTTTGTAGGAGTTTGGTTGATAAATAAAACCTCCAAGGTGTTTTTACTTTGGAGGTTTTTTACTTTTAAAACTTATGCTTATTCAAATCGGATGTTATAAGTGATTCCGAGTCCAACGGTTTGAATATCAAAATCGTTTTCTGTACCAATGTGTTGGTAAAATCCGTAAAAATTCCAATGATACGTATTATACCCAATTTGTGGATTTAAATACAACCCTCCGCTGTTATTATCTACATTGGTGAGGAATCCATACCCGACATCAACCCCTATAAACCAACCCGATTCGTTAAAATAATAGCGTCCAAAGGCTGCTAAAGGAATAACTCCAAAGTCGTCGTAATCATCTTTTGCAAAATAATTTTGGTATCCAGAAGCGATACCCAATGCAAAATTCGGATTTGCCAAGAACTGCCCTCTAAGGTCTGCTCCTAGTGCAAAAGAGGAATAATCAGAAGTATCTCCAACCGGAGCTGCAGCCGTAATTCCTAATTTTAACCAAGAATTGTCAGGCGTAATCTCAGAATTCTGACCATAAAAAATTCCAACTGAAAATAAACTGAATAAAACTAATAACTTTTTCATAATAATAAATTTTATGGTTAATATGGGTTATAAAAGTCAAAAACAATACCGATGTATAAAATAATAACTTGTTTTGTACTTATACTTCTTTGAATTAAGAAAAAAATAGTATCGATTCTTGTAATCTTATTAACGTATTGCAGAAATGATATAAAACAATTATAAGGTGTTATAGGTTTTTGCAATAGCTATTTCTATTTTTCATTTTTATAACAAAAAAATAGTACCTTTAAATGCTGATTATGAATTCCAAATCCTGAATTGTTATGCTTCTCAAACGTTTCCTTTTACTTTTTACTATAACTTTATTGGTGCAATCGTGTAAAAAATCTACAGAAGATTTCGAGTCTGATTTTTTATTGTATCAAGATTATATCTCCGGATTTTCATCAGGTTTGGTCTCGAGCGAAACCGATATCCGAATGGTGTTTACTTTCGATAAATCAGATTGGGTAGCGGGGCAAGAAATAACAGAGGAATTGTTTTCTATTTCACCTTCCGTAAAGGGAAAAATAGTGGTTTTGTCGAGTAATACGTTGAGTTTTGTTCCAGAAAACAAACTCAAACAAGACACAGAATACCGCATTACTTTTCACCTGAATAAAGTGATGACAGTACCAAAAGAATTAGCAGATTTTCGTTTTACTATCAAAACTTTTAAACAAGATTTTACTGTTTTTACGAATGATCTACAATCTTACAGTAAAGATTTTCAGTATTTGAACGCCACTTTACAAACAGCCGATGTCTTAGACTTAGAAACGGCTTCAAAATTGGTCAAGGCAACACAAAACGGAAAAAAGCTCAACATAAAATTTGATAAAACATTTAGCACTAAGACAGATTTTAAGTTTATTGTCGATAGTATTGTACGGGCAGAAGAAGACGCAAAAATCTTGATTTCGTGGGATGGAAAACCGTTTGATATTGACCAAAAAGGAGACGTGGAATATGAAATTCCCGGAAAAAACAACTTTAAAATTTTAGGCACAGAAGTCGGAGATGCAGAAAATCAATCCCTTTTTATTAATTTCTCAGATCCGATTAAAAAAGGACAAAATCTAAACGGATTGGTACAAGTAGAAGGAGCAGATAACTTGCGGTTTTCGACAGAAGGAAATTTGCTAAAAGTGTTTTTTACAGAATCAATGAAGGGACTATTAAATGTGGAGGTTTTTCAAGGAATCGAAAGCGAAGACGGTTATAAGATGAAAAGTAATTATACCGAAAAAATACTATTTGAACAGTCGAAACCCAATGTAAGATTCATCAAAAACGGAACTATTTTGCCGAGTTCCAACAATTTGAAAATCAATTTTGAAGCTACCAATTTGAAAGCAGTCGATGTGCGAGTTTATAAAATCCACTCTAATAATATTTTACAGTTTTTACAAGACAATCAGCTCAACGGAGCCCGAAATCTTCGCAAAGTAGCGACACCAGTTGCCACACAAACCATCAATTTGTTAGAAAGCAACCTGACCAATTACAGCAAATGGAATGCTTTTGCATTGGATTTAGCTAGTATTATTTCGGTAGAACAAGGAGCAATTTATCGAGTGGAATTGTCGTTCAAAAAATCATATTCCTTATATAAATGCGAGGCAAATTCTGAAGAAACCCCAGAAGATGATTATTACGCAAATCAGGATAATTTCGAAGTGCGTTCGTCAGATAGTTATAGCTATTACGATTACTATTGGTATGATGATTACAGCTGGCAAGACCGTCAGGACGCTTGTTCCGACTCCTATTTTAGACGTGGTTCGGTAGGAACAAATGTCTTGACTTCTAACTTGGGTGTTATTGCCAAAAGAGGCGATAACGGAAGCTATTTTGTAGCAGTGTCTGATATTGTTTCGACTGCAGCTGTAGCAGGTGCGACGGTTGAGTTGTATGATTATCAGCAACAAAAACTAACAGTCGGCAAAACCGATAACGACGGAACCATACATTTAGCAACTCCTAAGTATGCCTATTTTGCTGTAGTGAGTAAAGACAACGAAACGACTTACGTAAAATTAGACGAAGGAATGTCGCTTTCTGTTAGTAATTTTGATGTTTCGGGCAAAAAAATACAGGAAGGTCTCAAAGGATATATCTACGGAGAGCGAGGAGTGTGGAGACCAGGAGATACTTTACATCTGGCTTTTATGCTCAATGACAACGACAGCCAACTCGATAAATCACATCCTATAAAATTCCGTTTGAATGACCCACAAGGTAAGTTGATGTTCGAAGCGATTCGGAAATACGACTCTAAAAACCATTATCGTTTTTCTGTTCCCACTCAAGCAGCTTACCCCACAGGAAATTGGGAAGCAATGGTTAGTGTGGGAGGCGCTAGATTTTATAAACGCATCCCGATAGAAACGATAAAACCCAATCGTTTGAAAATTAAAAATAATTTTAGCGCAGACAAATTGTCTGTTGATAAACCGGTAAACAGTCAGATTGAAGTAACTTGGCTTCACGGAGCAACTGCAAAAGATCTGAAAGTTGAGGTTCAAGCTAAGTATATGGCTCACAAAACTACTTTCAAAGGTTATGAGAAGTACGTTTTTGACAATCCGGTATTTAAATTTGAAACCGAAGAATCCAATGTTTTTGTAGGAAAAACAGACCAAAACGGAAAAGTATCGTTTAATCTGCAACCTAAAATTACTTCGCATGCTCCGGGAATGCTTCGAGCTAGTTTACTTACCAAGGCCTACGAAAACGGAGGTGATTTTTCGACAGATGTAACCACCATAGATTATTCACCTTATTCGACCTATGTCGGATTAAAAGCACCCGAGCCTAATAAATATGGGTTGCTGGAGACAGGAAAAACCAATAAGTTTGACGTTATCACATTAGACGAAAACGGTAAACCAAAATCAATAAAAGGTCTGATTGCCAATGTTTATAAAGTATCTTGGAGATGGTGGTGGGATGCCTCGTATGACAATCTATCGAGTTATGTTTCTTCGAGTTCGAATCAGGTTTTCAAAAGTCTTACCCTGAATACGGATGCAAGCGGAAAAGCCAGTTTTGAGTTTAAAAATGAGGAAAATGAATGGGGTAGGTATTTAATTTACGTGTCCGACCCCAATGGAGGTCACGCAACGGGTCAAACAGTCATGATAGATTGGCCTTATTGGAGTGGAAAAACCCGAAATACAGATGCCACTCACGCAACCATGCTCACTTTATCTACTGATAAAAAGAGTTATGAAGTAGGTCAGACAGCACAAATTTCTTTTCCGTCAAGTGAAGGAGGTCGAGCGCTCATATCGGTAGAAGATGGTGCCAAGATAGTACAAACACTTTGGGTAAACACCACAAAAGGTGAAACCAAAATCAGTTTGCCTATTACTGCCCAAATGGCTCCAAATGTATTTTTGAATATAACGCTTTTACAACCACATGGCTCTACATTAAACGATTCTCCGATTCGTCTGTACGGAATCATTCCGATAGAAGTTTTGGATAAAAACACCAAGCTAGAACCTCAAATTTCAATGCCCGATGTACTCAAACCCGAGACTTCGTTTACAGTTAAAGTAAGCGAAAAATCAGGTAAAGCGATGACTTATACTCTAGCCGTTGTTGATGAGGGTTTACTGGATTTAACCCGATTCAAAACTCCGAATGCTTGGAACGATTTTTATGCTCGTCAAGCTTTAGGGGTAAAAACTTGGGATATTTATGATGAAGTAATAGGCGCATATGGAGGTAAAATCAATCAGATTTTTGCAATCGGTGGTGATGAAGACTTGGCAGGAGTAAATGCTCAAAAAGCTCAACGTTTTAAACCTGTGGTACTGTATTTAGGTCCGTTTACTTTAGAAAAAGGAAAAACAGCTTCGCATAAACTCGATATGCCAAATTATATAGGTTCAGTCCGAACAATGGTAGTAGCAGGTGATGTAAAAACTGAAGCATACGGAAGTGCCGAAAAAGCAACTCCGGTTCGTACTCCACTTATGGTATTGGCTTCGCTTCCGAGAAAAATTTCGCAAGGAGAAAAAGTTACCTTACCTGTAACACTTTTTGCAATGGAAAAACAGGTGAAAAACGTAAAAGTTCAGGTCAAAACCAACAATGGAATTAAAGTCGTTGGGAATGCTACTCAAACTATTTCGTTTGCTAATCCGGACGAAAAAATGGTGTATTTCAATCTCGAAGCCGGTGATGCAACAGGAATTGGAAAAATAGAAGTAATTGCTACTTCAGGAAACGAAAAATCAACCTATCAAGTAGAGTTAGACATAACCAACCCGAATCCGTTGACTCATGATCATATAGATGTGATTTTGGAGCCGAAAAGTACCAAAACTCTTGATTTTTCTACTTTCGGAATTCCAGGAAGTAATCAAGCAAAATTAGAGGTTTCTTCGTTTCCTTCAATTAATTTCAATCAAAGACTAGATTATTTGATTCGATATCCACATGGTTGTTTGGAGCAAGTAACTTCGGGAGTTTTTCCGCAATTATATCTCAATGATGTAATTGATTTATCTGATTCTAGAAAATCCTCCATAGATAAAAATATCAAAACCGGAATACAACGCTTGGTAGGCTACCAGATTTCGAACGGAGGTTTTAGCTATTGGAGTGGTCAGAATTATGCTAACGATTGGAGTACATCTTACGTAGGTCATTTCTTAATCGAAGCAGAGAAAAAAGGCTATGTTTTGCCGTCTTCGTTTAAATCAAAATGGATAGCTTATCAACAAAGAGCAGCTAAAGATTGGCGATTCAACGAGAGTTATCGCAATGATATTGCACAAGCTTATCGATTATACACCTTGGCTTTGGTCGGTTCGCCTGATATGGGTTCGATGAACAGACTTCGTGAAACGGCTAACATTTCTAACGAAGCCAAATTGCGATTGGCTGCGGCTTATGCAATTGTGGGACAAAAACAAGCTGCTCTGAGTCTGCTGAATACAAGTTCTTTGGATGAAATGAATAGTTACTATTATTACGGCTCACCCGACAGAAATAGAGCTATGGCTTTAGAAACGGTATTGTTATTAAACGATAATTCAAAAGCATTTGTACTAGCGAATGATTTGGCCAAAGCCTTGTCGTCGGATAATTGGATGAGTACGCAAACTTCGGCTTATGCGCTGTATGCTATGAGTAAATTTGCTGTCAAAAACGGAGGAAAAGGTATAGAAGTCAATTATTCACAAGACGGGAAGCCTTATAAAATTTCCACCCCAAAGGCATTTGCTGATAGAGGCTTGAGTGCATCTCAAAAAGAAAGTTCGATTAGGCTAACCAACAATAAAGACAACACGGTGTATGTAAGAGTAACTACGAGCGGAATTTTACCGATTGGAGAAGAAAAAGTGATGCAGAATAAGTTGTTTGCAACAATTTCTTATCAAAATCGAAACGGGCAGGTATTGAATGTGAATAATATTTCGCAAGGAACAGAAGTAGTAGCTCAAATAACCATTCGAAATACGTCTAATCAAAAAGTAGAAAACATTGCTTTGACTCAAATAGTTCCTTCCGGATTTGAAATTGTAAATACCAGATTTACAGATTTCGGAAGTTTTGCAGAAAATAAAGCCGATTATATCGACATCAGAGATGATAGGACTTATTTTTATTTCGGATTAAACGCAGGAGAAAGCAGAACTTTTAGGGTATTGCTCAACGCCTCGTACCTCGGAAAATATTACCTTCCGGGAATACAGGCCGAAGCCATGTATGACAATACCTATTCGGTTAGAACCAAAGGTCAATGGATTGAGATTGTGGAGTAATAAATTTAAAATCCTGATAGGACTTAAAAACCTGTTAGAGTGCTCATACGAATGAAGCGGAGAGAAGAAATTGCTGTGATAAAAAAAATAAAAACCCATAAAATCAAGCTATTGGTCTTACTGTTACTTTGGACGGGTTATTATTTTTGTCTGCCTGATACTCTGTTTGATAGCCCATATTCTACGGTAATCGTAAGTAAAGAAGGCGAATTGTTAGGTGCGAAAATTGCCGATGATGGTCAGTGGCGTTTTCCCGCACCCGATAGTATTCCTTATAAATTTAAAACTAGTATTATAGCGTTTGAAGATCAACATTATTACAAGCATTTTGGGGTGAATCCTATTTCGATTTGGAATGCTTTCCGACAAAATCAAAAAGCAGGGAAGGTAGTTCGAGGCGGAAGTACTCTTACGCAGCAAGTCATCCGATTATCGAGAAATAACAAACAACGCTCTTATAACGAAAAGCTTATTGAGGCTGTTTTGGCAACACGTCTGGAGTTTCGTTATTCTAAAGAAAGTATTTTAAAACTCTATGCATCTCACGCTCCTTTCGGAGGTAATGTAGTCGGACTTGAAATGGCTGCTTGGCGCTATTTCGGAGTAAAACCACATCAATTATCGTGGGCAGAATCCGCTACCTTGGCAGTGTTGCCTAATGCTCCGAGTCTTATTTATCCCGGGAAAAATCAAGATGCTTTACGTCAAAAACGAAATAAATTACTTAAAAAACTTTACGAAAAAGGTACTTTTGATAAACTGACGTATGAGTTGTCACTTGAAGAACCTTTACCCCAAAAACCATTTGATTTACCTCAAATTACCCCTCATCTGCTAGAGCGAGTTGTCAAAGAAAACAAAGGAAAACGTATTCATACCACTATAGACTTAGGTTTACAAGAAAGAGTTCGTCATTTGGCACACAATTATTACAACCAATATAAACAAAATGAAATTTACAATTTGGCTATTTTGGTGATAGATGTCCAAACCCGAAATGTTATGGCCTATGTAGGCAATGCTCCTACTGATATTATGCACAAAAAAGATGTTGATATCATTACAGCTCCTAGGAGTACTGGTAGCATACTCAAACCGCTTTTATATGCTGCAATGCTAGACGAGAGTAGTTTATTACCTACTAGTTTAGTGCCTGATATTCCCACGCAAATTTCCGGATATAGTCCGCAGAATTTTAGTAATTCTTATGACGGAGCTGTACCTGCTAATAGAGCTTTGTCTCGTTCTTTAAACATTCCGTCTGTGTTGATGTTACAAGATTATGGTGTATATAATTTTTATGAGAAATTGCAAAAATTCAAGCTTAAGGATATATCCAAACATCCCAATCATTATGGTTTATCGCTTATCCTAGGTGGTGCCGAAAGTAATTTATGGGACTTGTGTAAAACCTATGCATCAATGAGTTCGACTTTAAATTTTTTTGTACAAAATCAGTCAAAATATAGAGAAAAAGAATTTTCGGATTTAAATTTTTATGCGAATAATTCTCTCGATTTCGGAAAAGAATCCTATCAAAAAAACATAATAGGAGCAGGGTCGATTTTTCTGACCTATCAGGCGATGCGAGAAGTCAACCGGCCCGAAGGAGGTGAGAGTTGGCGGTTTTATGATTCTTCACTTCCGATTGCTTGGAAAACCGGAACCAGTTTCGGAAATCGAGATGCTTGGGCTATCGGAACGACTCAAAAATATGTGGTAGGAGTTTGGGTGGGTAATGCTACCGGAGAAGGAAGACCCGAATTGACTGGTGTAAGTAGTGCAGCTCCAATTTTATTTGATGTTTTTTCAGGACTGCCTAAATCCGATTGGTTTCAGATACCATTGGATGATTTAGAAGAAATTGCAGTTTGTTCTAAAAGCGGTAACCTACCAACAGAATATTGTCCGACTACATTGCAATACGTTCCGCTTTCAGAAAATGAGCATCCGTTGTGTACGTACCACAAACTCATTCATCTTGACCCAACCGAAACTTTTCGAGTAAATGCTTCTTGCGAAAATACCGAAAATATTCAAACCAAATCGTGGTTTGTGTTGCCACCTGTGATGGAATGGTATTTTAAAAGCAAAAATGCAGATTATATGGTGTTGCCACCTTTTCGAGAAAACTGCCTCCCGACCGAAAACTATCAAATGGATTTTATTTATCCCAAAGCTGACAGTAAAATTTACTTGACCAAAAATTTTGAAAGTAAGGTTCAGCCTATCATTCTGAAAGTAGCCCACTCCAATCCGAAAAGCACTCTGCATTGGTATTTAGACAGAACTTATTTAGGTCAAACTAAAGATTTTCATGATATGCCTATCGAAGCAAAAACCGGAATTTATTACATAACGGTAGTTGATGAAAATGCCAATGAAATTGTAAGAAAAATTGAAATTGTAAAATAATATAGAGAAAAAACTATATTTGCTGAAATATAAAAATATGAGAAAGCTATTTGTTTTTATTCTGTTGAGTTCTTTTTGTGTTGTGTTTTCACAAGAAAACAGTAGAAAGTATAATTTGGTCGTGGCTTTTGATAGCTCAATGAGTATTGATAGATACAATGCTTTGGCAGACATATCAGCACAAATTGTAGAGTTTTCAGATGTTTTGGAATCTTATCCTTTTGATTTAAAGTATTCTTTTGTTTTTTCAGAAGAAAAACTTCAACAGATGGAAGAGCAAGCATTGAGGATTTCAGGGAATTCTAAATCCATTCAGGATTTACGAAATATTTATGACGTTGTAAATGATGAATTGACGGATGAAGACTTAAAGCAATTAGCTAATCGCTTACAAAGATTGCCAAACGTAAGCTATGCAGAATTAGTAGATGCAAAACCGGTTAAACCTCCTTTTGATATTTCTCCTATTACTCCAGATTTTGTTCTTCAACAAACCTATATATATGCCAATCCGGGAGTAAATATGCAGTTTGCTTGGGACATGAATCTTAATGGGCAGGGAATTCGAAT
>Ga0209075_1003968_pt1 | contig 12049 bp, 8 predicted proteins | sample Stecom2011_FD_187523 | JGI IMG/M metagenome (GOLD analysis project Ga0209075, IMG submission 187523) | Agricultural soil microbial communities from Utah to study Nitrogen management - Steer compost 2011 (SPAdes) (version 2) | ecosystem: Environmental > Terrestrial > Soil > Agricultural land...
CAATATACATCACTATAATGCATCGTAATATCTGTTCGGAGAAAACAGAACTGCTCCGGCCGTTTTGGGTACCTAATCGTTTAAGATCAGAATGGATATATTTGAGAATTAAAGGGTGTTCATCAAGAAGTGTGTCAATCGCATTGTATTTTTCCTGATATTCACTTACAATTTTTGAACTTTTATGCAAATTAAAGAAGAAACAGGGTTGGAAATTAATTATTTTTCTCATAGGGAATTCCTTTTGTTTTTGTTTTTTTTGTCGACTATAAAATACATTAGGAAATTCCCTTTTTTTTATCATTTTGTCATTTTGAACAGAAACTAATTAATAACATCGGCCCATTTGTCAAAACCCAGTTGTGATGTGATAATCGTGCATTTGTTTTTATGGCGTGCTTTAATCAGATCAAAAAACAGTCCGGCCTGTTCTGCTCAAGAGGAGCGTATCCAAACTCATCAATGAGCATACAATTGATACGGGTGAAGTTTTTAATCATTTTGGTTGATGAGTTGTCAGCACAGAACTGTTACAGTTTAACCATTAGTTATTTAAAGTCAACAAAGAGGCCGCGCAGGTTATTGTTAATGGCATGTACCAGAAAGGAAGTGGCCGGCCGGACTTGCCACACCCGGTCAGTCTTGACGAACAGCAGGCCCTGGTTTTCATTGATGTATTGCAGCGAGTCATAGATCGGCAAAACCAGTTTTTTCTCTAAAATATCATTAGGCAGCTATGCAGATTCTTTTCAAACTTTTCCTGTTCTGTTTGAACACAGCCCTGAGTAACAAATTGATTCTTTAGCATCCGCAGTGTCCAATCAACATTACCCGTACTGATCAGATCACATACCATCTCGTCGCCCCTAAAAAACGCCCGTGACAGAGTCGCTATATCACGGGTGGAGTAATTGTGGCCGCTGACCGCTTTCACAAACTGGTCCACTTTTTCTCCATTGCCCCCGCGCGTAACCGGCCCAAGGTCGTACATATAGCTGCGTGAAGGAAATGTTGCGCTGATTATCTTTTCACGTATGGTATCGCTCATGCTTTTAAGCATGTCAATGCGCAGCAGTCGTACCCAGGAGACACTACGGCCAAGGCGAAGGGCTATCTAGCTGATGCTCAGTTGGGATACAGTGTTCAAGTGTTCCACAACAATAATAGTAAGTCAATTATCCCTGGAACAATGATACCCAGTTTTTGGAGAATCCATATTTGCTGGTGCCATCTGTGACAGGATATTACATAATAGCCATAAAATAGAATTAAAAGGAGATTCAATGAAAAAAAAATATCACCTAAACCGGCACCTTATGTATACTTAAAACCAAGTGAATCGCTTCGCTCCAGATCAGGTGCCGGTTTGGACCGGATTTGGATATCGAGTAGACCGGAATACGCATTCGGGCTCATCTTTTAAAGAGAGTGAGCTTTTAAGAGTCGTAGAGGCGACACGATAAAACACGGAGAAAAGATAGTTGTATTCGGGCCTGTTAAGGGAAACTAACTTATTGAAACCCGATTTTTAAACTAAAAACGACAAAAAACAAGGAGAGCAAAGTATGAAAGATCTATATATAGGGCAAATAAAAGAAATACAGCTGGAATTACTTTCAAAATTAGATAGCTTCTGCCGAAAAAATCAGATCAAATATTTCTTAGCTTATGGAACCCTTTTGGGAGCTGTGAGACATCAAGGTTATATTCCATGGGATGATGATATTGATATATTAATGCCAAGACCGGATTACAAAATTTTCATAAAAAACTATAATAAGACCAGCATTGATTCTCGTGTATATGATTGTTTTAGCGATTCCCAATATCCATATTTTATGGCAAAGCTTTCATCGGAAAAGACTAGACTAGAAGAAGAAACAAATGTTCCCTATGAAAAGATAGGCGTTAATATTGATATATTCCCATTGGATGGCGCTCCTGATACAGAATTTAAAAAAAGAATGATTTTGTTGTACCGTAGCTTGCTTCACACTGTTTCAATATTAAAAACGGTCAAATTGAAAAATAACAGAGAACTCTATAAAAATTTAATTTTGACTATAGGGAACAAGCTGTGTGCCCCTTTGGGGCAAAACATGCTTGCAAGAAAATTGAACGAAATTGCCTCGCAAAATGATTACACAAAAAGCGAAGAAGTAATATGCCTAGCGTCACCTTATGGAAAAAAAGATGTGATGTTCAGAAGTGACTTTGAAAAAATAGTTGAGCTTGATTTCGAGAAAAAAAAGTACTTTGCACCTCACCAATATAATCGTATTCTTAAACAATTATACGGTGACTATATGGCCCCACCTCCCGAAAAATTTAGAGTGACACATCACGCCTATCGTGCATATTGGAAATAGCATCAGTTTGGTTAGCTACAATTACACATAAGTAATCGCTCGGCCAAACCATCAAGACAATGTTCCGGCAGTAATTATACTTTAGGTGTATAAATAACCAGGAGCATTTTTTAGTGAACAGATGGGTAGAGAGGTTTCTTTTCAGGGAGTTTACCACCGTTGCAAGCTTTCAGCCATTCAACGGGAGTGAGATCACTTACATCAGCATTAGCAGGTCTAATAGCCATTCTCATCAGGATATCTTTGAGATATTCTTCCGGATTAATACAATTGAGCTTACAAGTTGCGATAATCGAATAAAGTATAGCCATTCGTTTCCCCCCTTCATCAGACATTACCTGCATCCAGTTTTTTCTACCAATGGCCAGATCTCGAATAACTCGTTCATCAACACCATTATCTATAGGGAGATCACCGCGTTCCAGGAAACGTACGATTCGATCCCAGTGACCCAGAGTATAATTAATTGCCTTGCTTGTACGAGATTGCGGAACAATGGTCATGCCGGGATTGGTAAGTGCATCCTTGATCTGTTCAAGAATAAGCTTACTACAGCGCTGGCGGATAGCGAAACGTTGTTCTATAGAAAATCCTTTTTCGGTTGCGAACCGTTCAATGCGGTAAAGATGCCTGATAAAACGAATGATTTTTCTGTTGTATTCGATATGGTACCCGGTATCAATTGCTTTAATAAATTCCCTGCGCACATGCATCATGCAGGCCATCTGAATAAGCCGGTATTTTTTAACAGCATCGTTATAACTGCTATAGCAATCAGTCATCAGATACGTACCTGCTTTAACCCCTTTGAGAAACTCTCTGGGAGCTACAGCTCCATGAGATTCTTTATAGTCAAATACAGCAACAGTCTGTTCTCCATTGACATATGGCCACATGTAACTTGTGTGTCCACTGCGTTTTATTTTGGAATCATCGGAGTGTATACAAAAACTTTCTTTGACTGCAATCACAAGAAGATCGTAGATTCTTTTAAGTGGGACGCAGATCTCAGCGATCCAGCCCACCATAGTGGATCGGGTGAACCAAATTCTGGACTCGTGAAAGATCTGTCTTTGTATCCGGTAAAGAGGCATATGGAACTGGTATTTGCTCAGTATTACAAAGAGCAACAGGTTTATATCTGGAATGATTCTTGGAAGAGGAGATACTACGGGCATCTCGGCGGCAACAGGGGTGTCTTTGCACTTATTACAGGCATAGATTGGTTGAATGTAGATATGTCGTTCGTACTTTGCAGGGATGCGAAAGATAACTGTTCGCTTTTGTTGACCAATCTGCCTGAGTGGACCGCAGCCATTACTACAATTTTTCTGATCATCAGGAATATCAATAATATGTTCATGAGTTTCGACATTATCAGGAATAACATTACGACCGGGATGTCTTTTTCTTCTTTTTGTTGCTTTAAAATCAATATATTCATCTTTTTGTTTTGGAGCGACATTAGGAGTGATTTGACTGAGAAGTTCATTCAGTTCCAATTGTGAGTCATCGGAAACGGTTTGTTTTTCTGTCTTTTTTCCAAATATTTCTTTTCGAAGCAGAATGTTTTCATCATTGATTTTGCGATAGTCCAGAATAATTTTCCACATCAACAGCTTTAGTTGATTGATATCGGCAGGGAGATCATCGATTGATTTTATGTCAATTGTTTTCACGATCTATAATATATATAATAAAAGTTGACTATACAATTATTATTAAGTCTACTTTAATAAATAAATCATTTTACTTGCGCAGCAGGAAGCCGATACCTTTTCCGTTGTCGCGATCCGGCAAAATCAATTCCCTCAAGTATCAACATAAGCTGAGCCAACTCCAGAGTGCTGTCGTTATCTTTGAGAGATTCGATACTGAATCGTCCCTTTTCCAGACGTTTATACCAGATACAGAAGCCGGTACGGTCCCAAAGTAAAATCTTTACCATGTTTGCCCGCTTATTGAAAAATGCAAAGAGGTGTCCGCTAAGGGGATCTGCGCCTAATATTTGCTCTACACAGCCGCAAAGACCATCAAATGATTTACGCATATCAATTGGAACGCTGCATGCGAACACTTTTACCGTTGGTGGAAAGCTTAACACCGGACATCCCCTTGAAGTGTTTTGAGTATGGAACATAAATGTTCAATACTCTGGTGCCCGTTAATCTCAACCCGGGTACCGTCAGGATAGTTTATCAGAACAGAGTCGCTTTGTTGTAATGTACCCAGGTTTAAAAATGATGGCTTTTTCTGAACTGGTTCTTTTTTCTTAGAAAAAGTAGGCTTCGATAATTTCTTCCGATTAATATAAAAGGACCAGGTCGAGAATCCCTGTTGTGCACTGTACTCTTTAACCGAAAGTCCGCTTGTTTTCTGTTGTGATATGTGGCGGGGCCAATCATATTTAACTTGTGATTGTGACATCCATCCTCCTTATACGTTTTTGCTTTAATATCGTATTTGCAGGAGGGGAAAAAACATGGGTTGGCCGAGCGATTACCACATAACGACAATTAAAAGTTCACATCAGGTTTTTTATTTATGTAGTTTATTTCTAAATTTGTAAGATCAGTTTAACATAATATTCTTATCCTGAATTCACGTTTCTTCTAAAACAAACTCCCCACCATAAACCCTCTCAACAATCTCAACCATATCCCTGGCTAACTTATCCCGATCATAATATAAAGAAACATATTCTCTACCCTTAAACGACTCTTTTCCAGCAGATTTTATCTTTTCTATACCCAATAAAAGCGACTCCGGATTATCCTGCTCCATAACCACTCCGGCTTTACCACGTAGTACAATTTCCTGTGCTTCACCTTTAACTCCCATGACTATTGGAATATTCATGGCCATAAGCTCAAAAATTTTTGAAGGAATTACTGTACCGAATAACTCAGTTCCACGAAGATGAACTAGGCAGCAGTCACTTGATGAAATAACTAAAGGCATCTCTTCTTTCGGAAGGCGACCGGTAAAAATAACATTATTTTCCAGGTTCTCTTTTTTTGAAAAATTCTCAAGCTCTTCTCGTTTGGCTCCATCACCTACAATCCTGAAAACGATATCCTCAATTCCTTTTTCCTTACATATTTGAGCAGCCTTAAGTATTACCTCAAGACCATGGGCCATACCAACCGTACCTATATATGAACAAACAAATTTTTTGTCGATTTTATATTTACTATTATTAGTTGAGTGAATTTTTGATGGATTAAATTTTTCGAGATCGACACCATTGATAATAACAGAAATATTGTCTTTTGAAATTCCTTTTGAAGCAATACGTTCTTTATATCCCTGGCCAACTGCTACAATATGGTCTGACGCCAGATACATCTTTTTTTCAAGAATTTCGAGAAAGGAAATAATCTTTGATTTTTTCATGGCTCCTACAGTTATAATCGATTCCGGCCAGATATCACGAATTTCGAGAATGAAAGGCCATTTTCGTAACCAATGCAAAAGAACTCCAGCCCATCCACAAAAAAACTGCGGTGAAGTAGCTATTAAAACATCAACATTTCTGACAAACATGCATTGAATGACTGAATTAAACATGTAACTCAGATAATTAATAATTCTTTTTAAAAAACCTTTATTGGGTGCCAGGTAAGTCCATATTCTTACGATTTCAATGCCATCAATTTCATCTATACTTCTGAATGAATTTTTATAACCACTATAAATAACACCTGTTGGGCAATTAGGAGCACATGTTACCACTGTAACTTTATGTCCAAGTTCAACCCAGCGTTTACAATGTTCGTATGTTCGGGTTGCAGGAGCATTTACTTCTGGTGGAAAATAGTGGGAAAGAAAAAGTATATGCATTGTTATAACTCTATTATTGTGGTAAATTCGAAAGGTAAATAAATATTAATGGCCATGACGATTTTTTGGTTTTTAATGGATAAACCAAATTCAGGGTGATAAGTTGAATCTATGATTCTATTTTCCAATCTGTTATCCAAATATAATTTATATGAATTTTTTAACGGGCTTTTTAATTCTACAATATGATTATCTTTAAGAGAAGCTTTGATGTCCGGATGAAAATGTAGAAACGATGAAATAAAATGTTTTCCACTACCATCAATAATGTCAGTGATTTTTATCCTGGTATTTCCTATGCTCCAGATTCTTTTATGATATTTAACTCCTCTTATACGTTTGAAACCATCGTGTGAAGCGGTGATGACTATTGAATCACCGTTTTTCTGTATTGTTCTTTCCTTGATACGGGCACGGCGGGCTACCCTGAAACCACTCCATACTTCAGATGAGTTCAGGTTATCAACCGAAACAGTATTGTGTGCAGCAGTACCACGCTGTCGAAGTCTTTCTGGTCCGGTTCCGTAGCAGGATGTTCCACTATCTACGATTATTCGCTGCTCATCGCAAGACAATTCAAAAGATAATGTGTCCGCGTGCGCATGACCTGGTTGGTAGTCAGGTCCAACAGCTCCGGCATCAATTATCAAAGTGTATTTATCCTTTTTAACTGAAATGTAACCAGTATCTGAAAGATCGGTTATTTGTTTTTGTTCTGTTATTGGCGTAATTCCAAGTGATTCCGTATATTTTGAAAGTTGACTATATTCCGGAGCTATCCCAAAGGCTGAATCATTAAAAAGGGCTATTCTGTTATCATTATGGCACATTGTTTTTAACCACAAAAGCATCTTTTGAACGACAGATTTCCAATAACCAATAAGTAAACTATCAATTAAGGGGTTTTTATAAGATTGAGCGATATTTATCAAATCCAGAATATCTTCAACCATTATGCTGTGGTACATGGGAGACCGTTCGAAATTACCACCATCATTTAAAATCTGTTCCGGAATCTCTTTTTCAAGTATTGATAAACCTTTTTTTAGCCATTTTTGGGCCTCATTTCCTTCAAAGAAAAGACCGCCAAAAACGAGAGCTTTGGCATTAGCAAAAAGGTGATTTGCAAGAAGGTGATATTCAAGTCTTTTTCTCAAGTATCGTATCTGTATTGCAAGATTTTGCTGTGCTTTTTCGGTAAGTAAGTTACCATTAAGATGCCACTTGATCCAATTAACAGTTCGAAGTGAAATCGGATACGGGTCCCAACCGATACCTTTTCCAACAGGGTTTTCTTCAATCCACCTGGTTATCAAATCATAATGAATATAATTTCTATATTCATTATGATCTGAATTCAGGTCATCAAAGTAGTGAAGATTATATAACCAGAGTTTTTCAATTTTTGATGAATTCAAATCTTTAAAATTACTGATTTTATGTTCTTCATTTAAATACTGGAAGGTGTCTGTTTTAAGTATGGATTGCTTTTTCAAAGCAGGAAAACGCAATTCTTTGGTGATACGTGCCAATCGTAAAGAGTTAAATACGGGCAGTGGCTTATACAGTCTGAATAAAATTCTTGCAAAGATCTGCGTATAGCGTAAATGTATTAATGTGAAGAATAGGTTTACAGGCTGCATCTATACCAAATACTTTGTTTGTTTTTCCTTAATGGATTGGCGAATTAAGAAAGTGATTTCTGTAGTAGTAAAAAGTGAATTCAGAGAAATTGGAAATGGACCGCCATTTTTAACGGAATTCAAAAAGATATCAATTTCGTTTTTAAAACCTTTATCCTGTTTACTTTTTAATTCCTTTTTTCCCAACTTCCCAAAACATTTTGTATTTACAAAATCATTAAGTACAGCAACAGAATCATTACCAAATATTTCACAATACTCTTTTGGCAATTCTGATGATCCCAGGGCTATATAATTTATACTAGCCAGAGATCCATCACTGTACTGTATTATTATGCTACAAGTATCTTCATTTACTATGTTTTCATTTTCAGCAGTAATTGCTGAAGCAAAAACCGAAACCGGATCTGAACCTGTTATAGAAGAAACAAAATCAACGAAATGGCATACTTCGCCGATTATTCTTCCACCACCGGTTTCCTGGTCCTGAATCCAGAGATCTTTTGGAATAAACCCCGCATTAATTCTGTAGTTAATCATTAGAGGTGTTGTTCGGTTCTTGAAATATTCTTTAATTAAAACTGCATGTGGGGAAAACCTCCTGTTAAAACCAGCCATTAGCAGAGTGTTTGAAGCAGAAACTGTTTTTTTCATACACTCAAGCTGTTCATTGTTAATTGCAAGCGGTTTCTCTACAAATACATGTTTTCCTGCTTCCAGAGCATCACAAATAAATTTTGCATGGGTATTATGCCGTGTAGTTATGAATATTACGTTAATGTCATCATCTTGAAGAAGCTTTTTATAATCTGTTGCTGCATATTGGAAACCCTCTTTTTTACCGGTTTCTGTTGCATTCATTCCTGTTGCTGTACATAGGCCTTTAAGAATTACACCATCTTTTTTTCTCAATTGAGGGAAGAGGACACCTTTAGTAAAATTTCCAGCACCAATGAAACCGATTCCTAGTTTTCCAGTTGAAGCTGAAACCAATTCCCTGGAGGATAAATTCAGAACCCTTTTGAGATCTTTAGATTCTTTTTCTTTGTAATTTAAAACTACACCTAAATAGGGTTCACCTTTTTTCCCTAATAAAAGATCATAAGCGTCTATTGCATTTTCAATATTGAATCTATGTGTAATAATTTTTGATGGTGTTACTTTTCCCGCTGCAACACAATCCAGAAACGCTTCAATGTTTCTCTGTTCAGTCCATCTTACATATCCGAATGGATAATCGTGGCCAGCTTCTTCATACTGTGGATCATATCTTCCAGGCCCATAGGAGAGGCTGAGTTTGAAATCCAGCTCTTTTTTATAATACATATCACGTGGAATATCCATTCGCACCATACCTGTAACAATCACTTTTCCTCTTGGGCGGCATATTTCACCTGCAACTGTAACAGGTTCATTGGATTTTGTAGCTGCAGTAATAAGTACAGCATCAATACCACGTCCTTTACTGAAATCCAAAGCAGCAACTTCAAGCATTTCATGAACTGTGTAATCAGCTCCCAATTCACGTGCAAGTTTACACCTGTTGGTGTTTGGATCAAACCCGATTACTTTTGCACCTGATGCTTTTAGTAATTGAACAGCTAAAATCCCTAATAAACCTAATCCAATTACACAAACAGTTTCACCTAACCTGATATCACATTGTCTTATACCCTGAAGAGCTATTGAGCCGACTGTTGAACACGATGCATCTTCGAATGAGACGGACTCCGGAATTTTTACAACAAGATTTTTGGGGATATAGTTGTATTCTGCATGATTAGCATACATGGCACCGCCACATGCTACTCTGTCACCTTTAACAATTCCAGATACATTTTTTCCAACTTCTTCAACAATACCGGCACATGAGTAACCCAAAGGAATAGGTTGATCAAGTTTTGTCTGTACTTTTTCCAGAGTTTCAAAGAACCCTTCGGTTTTCATTTTTCTGATAACTTTTTTAACCTGATCAGGCATTGCCATAGCTTTTCCAACCATATTTTTTTTGGCAAAGTCTACAAGCATTTTTTCTGTACCCGCGCTCACGAATGAGACACGGTTTTGCATAACTATTCCACCGCTTTTACAGGTTGGAACTGGTACTTCGGATAACAAGAGTTCACCGGATTTGTAGGATTGGAGAATTTGTAGCATGGTAGAGCTTTCTATTTTATAACAAATTATATTATAATTAAAGGTTAGGTTTAAATAAATTAAACTAAGATAATTTTTTAAAAGGTGTCATTAAGCTTGTGTTTTATTCTCCAATTTTTCTTTCATTTTGAATGTGCCTTTTCGCATTGACTCAATAATTTCAAAGGCATTGTTTATTGAAAAAACTTTAAATATTTTCCTACATTGGACCATTTCTTTTATTTCAAGCATGAGTAAAGTTGATAGTTCGACTTCGTTCCAATCTCTTTGCATTTTGCTAAATGGTTGCAATATAGTTTTTTTATGTCCTACATCTTTTGGCCAATATTTTCTTTTTATAAGGATATCATCAATCCATAAAACCATTTTTCTAAAATCATCAATTTTGGCTATTACATTGCCATATTGGATATTTATAGTTTCATTAATCCCTTCAAAAGGTTCTGAACGTGATGTTAAGACTATAGAAATGAGATCGTTTTTATCAGTTACAATTGTGATAGCAATATTATCGTCTGGCTCGTTAATATTACTGTATGAGACTGTAATATCAATTTTATCTGGGTAATTTCCACGCCAATTAAAGAGATTGACGGTTAAATCTAACCAGTGTCCAACATTGCCGCAAATCCTGAGACCTTCCTTTGGATCACGATACCAATGGTCTTTGTTAATAAAATGACCGGAAATATAATAGTTTATAGTAAATGGAGAGTCTTTATCTATAAGTCCTTTTATACTTGTTTCATTTTTAAAATCTATTATTGCTTGAGAAAATGGTCGGTTATAACCTGCATATATTTTTCCACAAGAATTAGATAATGTATAAATCAAATTGTTTAACTGATTAATATTGACACTTATTGGTTTTTCAACATAAATATCTATATTTTTTCTAAGTAATTCAATTGCGTATTCGGAATGTGTGAAATGATTTGATGCTATATATACAATATGGTATTCTTTTTTATTTAGCATTGGTAAAAAGGAACTTTCTATCTTTTTAAAATGGTATTTTTTTGCAAGGCAAACCGCTTTTTTATTATGAATATCAAAACAAGAATAAAAATTGATATTTCTGTTCTTTTTTAAAAAAAAACAAATTGTTGAAAAAGCGAACTGACCACAACCAATAATTGATATTGCTGTTTTCCCTCTCTTTTTTATACCGAAATTGTAATTTATTTGTAATCTTCCCATTAGTTTAGTCATTGTCCTATCAATACCATAAATACTACAATATCGAATAACTTTTTTTATTTGAAATTTAATTTTCATATGTCTATTTACTTAAATTGTTTTTGTTAACATTGATTTTCTTTAGCAATCATGTGAATGAATTTAAAAGTATCTTGTGCACATTGTTTCCAATTGTAATATTTAGCTTTTTTATAAGCTTTTAAAGCTAGTTTAAAACACATTTTCGGTGAATTGATAAACTTTAAAATTGTATTAGCGATATCGTTTGTGTCCTCGGGGTTAAAATATAAACCAGCATCACCTAATATTTCTGGCATTGGTCCTAAATTTGAGCATGCTATCGGTAATCCAGAAGCCATCCCTTCTAAGAGTATATTTGGAAGATTTTCACAACTTGACGCATAAACAAAGAGGTCTGATGATCCGTAATATTTTTGAATATCATCATATCGCCTTGGGCCCAAGTATTTAATGTACTCATTATAATTATCAATTTTCTTTAAAGTTTTATTTAGTTTTCTTAGAGCTGGCACATAGGCCGGTCCTATTAAAGTTAGATCAACAGGAAAACCTTCTTTTCTTAGCCTAGTTACGGCATTAACAACATGCCACTGGTGTTTGTAAACGTCTATGATAGAAACGTATACTATTCGAAATGGTTTTTGATATGTATAATTATTAAATTGTATATGATCACGAGGGGGGGAAAAAAATCTTTTATCAATTCCGTGTGGTATAATAATATATGAATCGTCAGTTTTATTTAATTGATTGATAATCATTCTCTTTGCGTATTTTGATAAAAATATAAGTCCATTTGATCTAGCAAAAGTCCTA
>Ga0209075_1003969_pt1 | contig 12048 bp, 12 predicted proteins | sample Stecom2011_FD_187523 | JGI IMG/M metagenome (GOLD analysis project Ga0209075, IMG submission 187523) | Agricultural soil microbial communities from Utah to study Nitrogen management - Steer compost 2011 (SPAdes) (version 2) | ecosystem: Environmental > Terrestrial > Soil > Agricultural land...
GCCTCCAATTCTTTGTGCAATAAGGATTACACATCTTTTGGCAACAATATTTTGATCGGCGGGATTCCTGCAAAATTTATCAAAGACGGAATTACCCGGGACTGGGAATCAGAAAAAGAACAATTAGAAGATTATTTAACGATAAAATTATAATGCAAAGTAAAATACTTTCTTTACCTAAAATAGAAGACCCCAGAGGCAATCTTTCTGTGATTGAAGGAATCACTATTCCTTTTAAAATTAACAGAGTCTATTATTTGTATGATGTTCCCAGCGGAGCAGAGCGGGGAGGGCACGCACACAAAAATCAGCAAGAGTTTATCGTGGCTGTGGCAGGTAGTTTTGAAGTGGTGCTCAACAACGGAACTGAAGAAAAAGTATTTCGGTTATTTAAACCCAACGAAGGTTTATATGTTCCAACAAATATGTGGCGAGAGTTAAGAAATTTCTCTGCTGGAGCTGTGTGCTTGGTTGTTTCCTCAGGCGAGTTTGACGAAGAGGACTATATTAGAGATTATACCGAATATAAACAGTATATAGTTAATTCGTAATCCGGATTTTATATTCAGTTTTAATTTTTAAGATGATTAATCGGAGTAATAAAGCATAATTCTTCAAGTCAATGTTGTGTTCTATCTCATGATGAATTCGTTTTAATAAGGCTTTATACTCTGATTTTTTATGGTTCATAAGAAATGCTTTTTTCAGCACTTTATATGTTGTTTTATTAATTTTTAAAGCATAATCATTTTTGTTTTTTTTGAAAAAACTGGATTGAGAATTCTCTACAATTCTTTTCTGAACCAAAGGTTGGTCTATAAAAACGAATTTACTGATACGGGAAAGGCGTAACCACAAATCCAAATCTTCGTAAAACAGCTCTTCATCATATCCATTGATCTTTTCAAAATAAGAACGTTTTATCATACTACTGACAGAGCACATACAGTTTCCGCCTTGAAGAATACTCTCATAAGTGGTGTTTTTGATAGCTGCTCCTATCACTTTTTTGTTTTCATCTGCGGTAAAAAAATAATGGAGAAATTGCCCTTCTTCATTGATAACTTCGGCATTTCCGAATACCAGGGATGCGTCTGGGTTCTTCAAAAATGTATCAATCTGAATTTCTACAGCATCTTTTAATAAAACATCATCAGTTGCAAAATCAATCAGATAGTTTCCTTTGGCTGTTTTAACCGCATGATTAAAAGCGCTGTTGTTGCCAATATTTGTTTCATGTTTAATAAACTGAACAGCAATATTTTTGCCTTCAATCCATTTTTCAATGATTTCAACAGAATTATCCGTACTGTTGTCATCAACAATAATAATTTCAATATTTTTGTAACTTTGATTAAGCACCGAATTTAAACTCGCAAGTACATATTGTTCGTGATTATAACAAAGACAAATAATGCTTACCAAAGGTAGCTGATTCATAAAAGTTTAATTTTAACAAAAATAACAAACCTGCTTGAAACTTCAAAATAAATATAAAATTGCATTGGTTGCCTATCGGTTAAGCGGAGGTGGCGGTGATAAGGTCATGGCTAATTTGTCTCAGTTTTTTGATTCCTGTGGAATAGAAGTACACATTATTACAGTTATAGATGAGCAGGGGTATGATTATAAAGGAACCGTTTTTTCCACCCAAAAGCACAAAGTAAATGATGGGTTAGAGGGACGTTTTTCCCGATTAAAAGCTTTTTATCAATATTTTAGGGAACACAAATTTGATTATATTATTGATTTTAGGTTTCGTAATAAGAATATTCAGGAATTATTAATCAGCCGGTGGGTATATAATGCACCTTTTTTTTTGACTGTACACAGTTCTGCACTGGAACATTACATTCCGGTTAATAAAAATTGGGCGAATGCGATCTATAACAAAGCAAAAGCTGTTATTGTGATTACAGATTATATGCAGAAAAAAGTGAAACAGCAATATGGTTTTAAACATATAAAACTCATTTACAATCCCGTAGATTTTGATTTAGTACATCAAAAAATGCTTAAATCTATCGACCTGAAAGGTAATTTCATATTAGCGGTAGGGCAAATGGAAAACACTGTTAAGCAATTTGACCATTTGCTAAAGGCTTATGCTAATTCCACAATAAAAATCCCTTTGGTTATCTGTGGTGATGGAAAATTAATCCATCAATACAAAGAGCTGGCTAATCGTTTAAATATTTCGCAAAATGTTATTTTCACAGGCTTCCAGCCTAATCCATATGCTTATATGCATCGGGCTAAATTTACTGTTTTGTGCAGTGCATTTGAAGGACTTCCAAATGTACTCATTGAAAGTTTGGCATGCGGAACGCCTGTTGTCTCCTATAACTGTGTGTCGGGACCAAATGAAATTATTATCCACGAAAAAAATGGTTTATTAGTTGAGAATCAAAATATCAATGAGCTGGCATTAGCTATGAATCGTATGTTGAGTGATGATGTTTTATATGAACACTGTAAAATAAATACTGTAACATCTGTACAAAAATTTGATTTAAAAGCTATCGGAAAGCAATGGCTGGAAATAATGCAACTTTCATGAAAACAATCCTGTATATAACGACCGAAATTACCAATTCGGGTGGTGTGAGCCGTACATTATCCAATAAAATCAATTATCTGGCTGAAGTGATGGGATATGACATACATATCCTATCTACAAATGACAATACGTTACACCCTTTTTTTGATTTTTCATCTAAAGTTACATTTCATTATTGCCCTGTTCGTGTAAATAGTATTTACTCTTTTTTCAAGTTTAAAAAGTACATTAAATCATCAGTTATCAAAATAAATCCCAATGGGGTTGTAGTTGCAGATAACGGGATAAAAGGACTTTTTATAAAAAATTGGATTCCGGAAGATATACCCTGCATTTATGAATTACATGCAGATGCAGATTATTTCATCAACCATGGTTATAAAGGAATAAAAAAACACACCAATCGTTTTCTGATAAACAGAAAATTGCCTCTTTTTGATAAAATAATTCTTTTAAAAGAGGATTATTTACCTGAATTTATTCCTAAAGAAAAACAAATGATTATCCCTAATCCTTTGTCTTTTCAGCCGAAAGAACATAGCAAACGTAATAACAACAGGGCGATAGCAGTCGGAAGAATTGTGTCTTTGAAAGGTTATGAGAGAATGCTCAAAGTTTGGAAAGAAGTTGTCCAAATATATAATGATTACATATTGGATATATACGGGGCTGCTACGGGAGAGGTAGATTTAGAGAAGTTAATAAAATCATACGGTTTAGAAAAAAATGTTTTTGTTCATAATCCTGTAAAGAATATCAAGGAAAAGTATTTAAAAGCAGATTTTTTATTGCATACTTCCTATTCCGAAGCCTTTCCTATGGTTTTTATCGAATCGATGAGTTGTGGTTTGCCCATAGTTTGTTTCCATCTCAAACATCAAAACCAATTGATTCACAACCAAAATGCCCTGATTGCTTCTGATGAAAAAGAGTTAACGGATTTTATTGTTTTATTTATCGAAAATACCGATTTACAGCAGAAATTAACCGAAGGAGCAATCACTAAAGCCAAAGAATACCGTATTGATAAAATCATGCAGCAGTGGAAAATGTTATTTGATAAGCTGTCAGAAAAATAACTAAATGTGATTTAAACGAGAAAAGTATAATAAGCGGTACAGATCAAGATATTTTATTGTATAACGGAATTATTACTGAAAAAGGTATCATTTAAAGTTTACTAAAATACCCCAAACGGTAAATATCATAAATAAGAAGCGAAGGTTTACTGCTTAACAGATTTTTTTTGAAACTATTCTTGCGTAGTTTATAAATTAAATCAATTAACACAATTAATTTTGTCTGTTTCAGCAACTTGTAAACAGCACTTAACCTTGCGTAATCATCGGGTAAATAATTGTTTGCAAGTAAAAATTTTAACCCTTTTAAAGAGTCGTTTGTTTTTTGCAAAAAAAACTCACTGTTTTCAATGCCGTTATGAACCACTTGATTATTGATGTGCTGAACGCTTGTATTACTTTTCATTAAATCATACGAAAACAACAAGTCCTCGTATCTTAAGTTTGGAATAGCTTCGTTAAATTTAACTTTAGCAAAAACGTCTTTTTTTATTAAAAAGTTGAGCGTTAAAAACGAAATATATGCATTTTCTGATCGTTTTTCTGCCGGTAAAGCTTCGCGTTTATTTCCATAAATCCATCGTAATAATTGATTATTATCCGGTTTGTTTTCTTGATAAACAATACCTCCGTAAACCACACTATATTGCGGATTATTCTGTATAAAGTTTAAGTAGTTTTTAATAAACAGATTGCTTATTAAGCGAACATCAGCATCTAAAAACAATAAATTCTCAAAAGATGCTTTTGTGGAAAGCAGATTTCTAATAGCACTTCTTCCAATGTTTTGATTTAAAACAGTATAAAAGCAATTATTTAAAGTGTTGATCTGATTGTTTTCTTCGTGAAATTTTTGCGAACTATCATCTAAAACAATGATTTCAAATATTATATTTTCTTTGACGCATTGCCGAAATACTTCCTGAACAAGAGGAAAAACATTGTAATTGTATGTAGGAATCAGAATAGAAAGCATTAAACCGATTTTTGAACTACTTCAAAAACTTTTCCGTCATCACATTTTATGGTTTTTGAAGGATATTTAAGCAACAGCGCATAGTCGTGGGTTGCCATTAAAATAGTTCTGCCGTTTTCATTAATTTTTTTCAATACCTCCATCACTTCCACACTGGTTTGCGGGTCAAGATTACCTGTTGGTTCATCAGCAAGAATTAACTCAGGGTCGTTGAGCAAAGCTCTGGCAATGGCAACACGCTGCTGTTCGCCTCCCGAAATCTGATGTGGCATTTTACCAATGTATTGCAGCATTCCCACTCGGTCCAAAACGTCTTCAATACGTGCGGTCATGTCTTTTTCGTTGGTCCAGCCCGTAGCTTTTAAGACAAAACGCAGGTTTTCAAAAATATTGCGGTCGGGGAGGAGTTTAAAATCCTGAAAAACCACGCCCAATTTTCTTCTCAGATAAGGAATGTCCCGCTCTTTTAAAGTACGCAAATCGTAATCTACAATCGTTCCTTCACCTTGGGTTAGATCTAAGTCGGCATAAAGTGTTTTCATTAAACTACTTTTTCCCGACCCGGTTTTTCCGATCAGGTAAATGAATTCTCCTTTTTCAACAGAAATGTTTACATCGGTCAATACCGGATTGTTTTCTTGAAATATTGTAACGTTTTCCAACTTTAATACAGATGTGGACATATTCAATTTTTTTGTAAAAATATCAAAACTTAATGAGTTAATGAAAATATTGTCTGACAAAAAAAATCAAACAGGAAAAATAAAAACAGGCATCTGAAATATTTTAAACAATTTCTAACATCAAAAAAATGTACCTTTGCAAAATGCAAACGACGAAAAAAGATATCCGAAGTTTAACCAAAGAACAAATCCGAGAATTCTTTCTGTCACAAGGCGATAAAGCCTTTCGTGGCAATCAGGTGTATGAATGGTTGTGGAGCAAAGGTGCGCATCATTTTGACGATATGACCAATTTGTCCAAAGAAACACGAGTGATGCTTGAACAGCATTTTGTGATCAATCACATTCAGGTAGATACGATGCAGCACAGCGAAGACGGAACCATTAAAAATGCCGTTCGCCTGCACGATGGTTTAATTGTAGAATCGGTTTTAATTCCTACAGAAACCCGAACAACCGCTTGTGTTTCTTCCCAGGTGGGGTGTAGTTTGGATTGTAATTTTTGTGCTACAGCCCGGTTAAAACGAATGCGCAATTTAGCACCCGATGAAATTTATGATCAGGTGGTTGCGATTGATCAGGAAAGTCGTTTGTATCACAACCGTCCGTTGTCCAATATTGTATTTATGGGAATGGGCGAACCGCTGATGAACTATCCCAACGTAATGAAAGCCATCGAAAAGATTACTTCCGATGAAGGCTTGGGAATGTCGCCCAAACGCATTACGGTTTCCACATCAGGAGTTTCGAAAATGATCAAAAAAATGGCAGATGATGAGGTCAGGTTTAAATTGGCAGTGTCTTTACATTCGGCAATCGAAGAAACGCGGAATAAGATTATGCCGTTTACCAAAAGTTTTCCTTTGCCCGAATTACGCGAAGCATTGGAATATTGGTACCGCAAAACCAAAAGCAAAGTTACTTACGAATATGTAGTTTGGAAAGGAATTAATGACGATAAAAAAGCCATTGACGCTTTGGTAAAGTTCTGCAAATATGTGCCGTGTAAAGTAAATTTAATAGAATACAACCCGATTGACGACGGTGAATTTCAACAAGCCGATCCCGAAGCGATTGATGCGTATATCAAAGCATTGGAAAATGCCGGTATTGTGGCAAAAGTACGTCGTTCGCGCGGAAAAGACATTGATGCGGCTTGCGGACAACTGGCGAATAAATCATAAAACTTCTCCGGTCTTTGTGACTTTGTGGGGCTTTTTTATATTTTCAAGGAGCTATTCCGGCTTTCCGCTGTATCTTTTCCTTTTTTCAAAAGCAAAAGGATGCCGCTGCAATCCGGGCTATGAAAACCGTTTGATTTATATAACTTCGAACAAGTTTAACAAAACAAAAAAGTGAAGCACAATGCTTCACTTTTTTTATATCTTAAACGAACCGTTGGTTCTGATTTCAGGAGCTTTTTGTTCCTGTTCCTGCTGTTTTGGCAAATCGCCTTTCATCAGGAAGGAGATCACATCTTTATTGATGTTTTGCATCGTCTTTTTAAACAATTCAAATGCTTCAAACTTGTAAATCAACAACGGGTCTTTTTGTTCGTGAACGGCTAATTGAACCGATTGTTTCAATTCGTCCATTTTGCGTAAATGCTTTTTCCAGGCTTCATCAACAATAGATAAAACGATGTTTTTCTCGAAATCGACCACCAGTGTTTTGCCTTCGCTTTGGTATGCTTTTTCCAGATTTGTTACTACATTGATGGTTTTGATACCATCGGTAAAAGGAACAACCATACGTTCGTAACCACCGTTTTCATGAACGTTTTTAATTACTTTAAAAGCTTCAACGGCACTTTCTTCACATTTAACCAGGTATTTTTTATAAACAACTTCGTAGAGCCTGTCAGTCAATTCGTTTTCATGAACTTTACCAAATTCATCAGCTGTAAAAGGCGATTCGATTCCGAAAATCTTGATCAAATCAAACTCAAAGTTTTTAAAGTCATTTCCAACTTTATTACCTTCCACTAAAAAGTCACACAAATCAAACATCATATTGGCAATGTCCACTTTCAGCCGATCTCCGTGCAATGCGTGACGACGACGTTTGTAAACAACCTCTCGCTGCGCGTTCATAACATCATCGTATTCCAACAAACGTTTACGAACACCAAAGTTGTTTTCTTCTACACGTTTTTGAGCACGTTCAATGGATTTGGTCATCCAGCTGTGTTGGATTACTTCACCTTCTTTCAAGCCCATTCCGTCCATAATCTTCGCTACGCGTTCTGAACCGAATATACGCATAAGGTTGTCTTCTAATGAAACATAAAATTGTGATGAACCAACATCTCCCTGACGACCTGCACGACCACGTAACTGGCGATCTACACGACGGGAATCATGACGTTCTGTACCAATGATTGCCAAACCACCTGCTGCTTTTACTTCCGGCGACAGTTTAATATCCGTACCACGACCTGCCATATTGGTTGCAATGGTTACGATACCTGAATGTCCGGCTTCTTCAACAATTTCAGCTTCTTTTTTATGCAACTTAGCATTCAAAACATTATGTCTGATACCGCGCATTTTCAACATCCGGCTCAAAAGTTCCGAATTTTCTACCGAAGTAGTACCAATCAGCACCGGACGCCCGGCTTCTGACAATTGTACCACATCTTCAATCACCGCATTAAATTTCTCACGGATCGAACGGTAAATTTTGTCTTGCTCATCCTGACGTGCAATGGGGCGGTTGGTTGGAATTTCTACCACGTCTAATTTATAAATTTCCCAAAATTCGCCTGCTTCCGTAACAGCTGTACCGGTCATACCTGCCAGTTTGTTGTACATACGGAAATAATTCTGTAGTGTAATCGTTGCAAAAGTTTGTGTAGCAGCTTCTATTTTTACATTTTCTTTGGCTTCAATTGCCTGATGCAGTCCATCAGAATAACGGCGACCGTCCATAATACGTCCGGTTTGTTCGTCAACAATCATTACTTTATTGTCCACAATTACGTATTCTGCGTCTTTTTCAAAGAGGGTATAAGCTTTTAATAACTGGGTTAGTGTGTGAATACGTTCCGATTTAACACCGAAATCCTGAAACAACAATTCTTTTTGCCCCGATATTTCTTCGGGTGAAATTTTCATCTTTTCGATTCGGGCAATTTCTGTTCCGATATCAGGAAGGATGAAGAAGTTCTGATCCATTCCTTGAGACAAAGCTTTGATACCGTTGTCGGTCAGCTCTACCTGATTATTTTTTTCGTTGATAACAAACAATAAGCCTTCGTCCACCTTTTTCATTTCGCGGTTGTTATCCTGCATAAAATGATTTTCGGTTTTCTGAAGGATCTGTTTTACGCCTTCTTCGGATAAGAATTTAATCAGTGCTTTGTTTTTAGGCAATGCCCGATAAGCTCTCAACAAGCTGAATCCACCTTGTTTGGTATCTCCAGCTTTGATCAGGCGTTTGGCTTCTGTTAAAAATCCGTTTGCCAATTGACGTTGTTGTGCTACCAAAGAATCTACTTTTGGTTTTAGTTCCAAAAATTCGTGGCGGTCACCCATTGGAACAGGACCTGAGATAATCAAAGGAGTACGGGCATCGTCCACCAATACTGAATCGACCTCATCGACAATGGCAAAGTTGTGTTTACGCTGTACGAGCTCTTCCGGTGAATGTGCCATATTGTCACGCAAATAATCAAAACCAAATTCGTTATTGGTTCCGTAAGTTACATCTGCCTGATAAGCTTTGCGACGCCCTTCTGAGTTGGGCTGATGGTTATCGATACAGTCAACGGTTAATCCGTGGAACTCAAACAATGGTGCATTCCACTGGCAGTCACGTTTTGCCAGGTAGTCGTTTACTGTAACCACATGAACACCATTTCCTGTCAAAGCGTTAAGGTAAATAGGCAGGGTGGATACCAAAGTTTTACCTTCTCCGGTCTGCATTTCAGCAATTTTCCCCTGATGAATTACTGTTCCCCCAATCATTTGAACATCGTAGTGAACCATATTCCAGGAAAGCATTTTTCCGGCAACCTCCCAGGAATTGGACCAGATAGCCTGATCGCCTTCCACACGTACATACCCTTTAGTTTCCGTAAAAAGTTTGTCTTGTTCGCTCGCTGTTACTACCAGTTCGTTATTGTTGGTCAAGCGGCGTGCCGTTTCTTTTACCACAGCAAAAGCTTCGGGTAAAATGTCCATCAATGCTTTTTCCGACAGGGTATAAGCTTCTTTTTCCAACGTATCAATTGACGCGTAAATGGTTTCGCGTGAGTCGATGTCGGTTGTTTTTTCTAATTCTTCGCGATACGATGCAATTTTAGCATCCTGATCAGCGCGGGATTGTTTTATTTTTTCTTTAAAAGAAATAGTTTTAGCTCTGAGTTCATCATTGGATAAACTTTCGAACGAACCATAATACTGGTTGATTTTATCTACGATAGGTCGTATGCTTTTGACATCCTTTTGGGATTTATCGCCGACAAACGCCTTTAAGATATTATTTATGATATTCATAAATAAATTGTTTTTAAAAAATTAATACTCGTGTATGTTGACAAAAAAAGTCTCTTTATACGAGACTTTTTAAGTATATTGTTTGCTAATATTCATCCTCATTCCAAAGATAATCTTCGTCTGAAGGATAATCCGGCCAAATTTCTTCCATAGATTCGTAAATTTCACCTTCATCCTCAATCGACTGAAGATTCTCTACCACTTCTAAAGGTGCACCAGTTCTGATGGCATAATCTATAAGCTCGTCTTTTGTAGCAGGCCACGGGGCATCACTTAAATACGATGCTAACTCTAATGTCCAATACATCTTTAATTTTTTTTAGTAATTATGTGCAAAAATAATTTTTATACTGAAAAAACCAATGTTTTTTTCATTAAATATTTTATAAAAAAAGAACGTTACGTTTTCCGGGTACTTTTAATATTTTTCCGGTATCCATTTTACTTCTTCAGCGTTGAGGTCAAAGGTCAACTTTCGTGCCAATACAAACAAATAGTCAGAAAGTCGGTTTAAATATTTTAAAACCATTTCATCTGTCGGTTCCATGTCGTTTAAATGGGTTGCTAAACGCTCTGCACGACGACAAACGCAACGCGAAATATGACAATATGACACGGTAGTGTGTCCGCCCGGCAAGACAAAGTGAGTCATTTGCGGAAGCTCTGTTTCCATTTGATCAATGGCAGTTTCAAGAAAAACAACATCCTTTTCACTGATCAAAGGAATGTTGAGACGTTCTTTTCCGCTTTTCAGAACGGCTTTTTCCGGATCGGTTGCCAAAATGGCACCTACGGTGAAAAGTTTGTCCTGTATATGGATCAATTGTTCTTTATAAATAGTACTTATTTCCTGACTTCGTATTAGTCCGATGTAGGAATTCAATTCGTCAACGGTACCGTAACTCTCAATTCTGATATGATATTTGGGTACACGGGTTCCTCCAAAAAGAGCTGTGGTTCCTTTGTCGCCTGTTTTTGTGTAAACTTTCATAATTAAATTGTTTTGCGTAAAGATACATCAAAAAAATTAGTTGCAGGATTTAGATAGAATAACTACCTTGTCAGTCATTTTAAAATATTATTTAATTGAATTTTATGAATCTGAATACTGTTAAAATTAAACCTGAATTATTAAATATAGCTTTGCTTATTTTACGGATTGTGATGGGCACCATGATGATTGCGAATCACGGTTGGACAAAAGTTGTAAAGTATGAAGTTTTGAAAACAGAGTTTTTCAGTTTTTTAGGCTTAGGGTCTCAATTTTCATTGATATTGGCTATTCTTGCCGAAATATTGTGTTCTATTCTTGTTATTTTCGGATTGTTTACACGTGCAGCATTGGTTCCGTTGATTATTACAATGCTGGTAGCAGTCTCGATTAACAATTGGGAATTGTTTGGTAAAGCGGAAATGGGCTTTTTATATCTGACCGGCTTTCTGTTTTTGCTTTTAGTTGGTCCCGGAGAGAAAAGTATTGATTATAAAATGAGCAGAAAATCCTATTTTTAATAACGCAGATAAAAGGTTTGTGGTCTTTGCTCATGCCGGACTGAAAGGACAATGGTATGATAAAAATCCAGAATCAGTGTGAAACCAGAAGCATTGTCTTGTGATTTTTTTCGCAATTGCCTGGAAGGATTCTGCAAAATCAGGAAACTGTCGTTGTGCATCTGTTCTTTGTGCATCGAAATGGTTTCAGGATTCCTTGTAATAATTAAATCAAACGGTGGTTGGTCATTATTAATAGAAATTTGCGGAAAATGACTTTGGATTTTTTGTTGTAAAGCTTCGTCTCTTACATCTATTTTTTTGAAACCTAAATAGGCAATAGTCGAAAGGATCAATCGTTCAGAGGGATCATTTTCAGTACGATATGTTTTTTTTTGAGCGTATAAACCTTTGGTAAGATAATTGAAAACAAAAGGCGAATGAACGCCGTGCTGATTAGTGGATTTAAGTAAAAATTGTAAATATGAAATCACAGAATGTCTTATTTAAACAACTTCAAATTTAGAGGAAGTTCTGGAAAAACACAAGATTATTTTACAAAGCTTCACAAAAGGTTAAAAACAAAATAGTTATAGAAAACAGTATGGGTTTTTTTATAAAAACGCTCAAAATGTTTGGTTTGTTTAAATAAAACACACTATATTTGCACCGTTAAAAACAATACGGCGATGTGGCGCAACTGAATAGCGCATCTGATTACGGCTCAGAAGGTTGCAGGTTTGAATCCTGCCATCGTCAC
>Ga0209075_1003970_pt1 | contig 12046 bp, 12 predicted proteins | sample Stecom2011_FD_187523 | JGI IMG/M metagenome (GOLD analysis project Ga0209075, IMG submission 187523) | Agricultural soil microbial communities from Utah to study Nitrogen management - Steer compost 2011 (SPAdes) (version 2) | ecosystem: Environmental > Terrestrial > Soil > Agricultural land...
AGTTTGGCCAGTCCCACCCGATAGGTGTTGCAGCCATCTTCGGGCAGGGTGTAGCCTTTTGTGAGCGCTGAGATGTTACGAAAGCGCTCCCCCTCGGCATCGTGGTCGTCGTGCATAGACGCAATGGGGTTGGCAATGGTGCCGAAACCTTTGCGTACGGGCGCTTCGCCTTTGGCCTTTGCCTTAACCAGCTCCTTGATGTAGGGGAACAAAATTTGTTCTTCTTCTTCAATGTGACGGGTCAGTGCTGCGGCCGCCTGGGTAAAGAGTTTTTCCACCTCGATGAGTTCGGGATGATTGCCTCCATGTACATCGGCCAGCTTGGCCAGGTAAGGGGGAATACTTTCTACGTTTTCCCGAACAAAGGCATGGTGCTGCTCTACGATATGGTCAATCAGCGCATCCAGAGGCAGCTTTTGAAGTAAAACGGACTCCATATCTTCCCGGGTGCTCACTTTTTCCAGATCCTGAAGTAAGGCGGTGACGGGTGCTCCGAATTTTTCTGCGGCCTGAGCAATGCTGATGTTTCCGCCGCAGCAAAAGTCCACCCCGTATTTTTTAAATACATCGGCGGTTTTGTAGTTGGCGGCTACCAGTTGGCCAACGTTGGTATTGGTGGTAATCTCCATGGTGTTTGTTTTAGTATTATATTAAAAGACCTTTAACTCCACAAATATACAACACTCTTTTTCTGTCGGCAAATTGGACTTGTTAAATAAAAGTTAAAGTGTTTATAGGGAGGAGCAGTTCTGCGTGGTAGTTAATAGTTCGCGAAGCAGTAAGGGGTCTTTCTCGAGCACGTTGCCTACCACCACCACATCGGCACCTGCCGCAAAGGCTTTCTGCAGCAGTTCGGGGGTGGTAATGCCGCCACCGGCCATAAGGGGCAGACTGGTGCAATTGCGGACTGCCTTGAGGGTTTCGGGTGCTATCGGGTTCAGGGCGCCGCTGCCGGCATCGAGGTAAAGCACTTGCATGCCCAGCATTTCACCGGCCATGGCTGTGGCACAAATGATGTCGGTTTTGTCGGCCGGCATGGGGCGGGTCTGACTGATGTATTCCACGGAGGTGCTGACCCCGCCATCAATGAGTAAATAGCCGGTGGCTATAGGCTCGATACCATGCCTGCGAATGTAGGGGGCGGCTACCACGTGGTGACCTATCAGTAATTCGGGATTACGTCCCGAAAGCATGGATAGAAAGAGTACCGCATCAACGTTGGGACAGAGGTGGGTGGGACTGCCCGGGTAAAGCAGGATTTCCTGGCCAAACTTTTTTTTGAGCTGCTCTACCAGGGGGGCAATGGGCGCAGAAATCAAGCTGCCACCAACCAGCAGGAGCTGGGGTGGAAAGTCCTTTAATATGACCCCCAGCTTTTCGATCTGTGCCTCCGTACACTTATCCGGATCGAGCAGGAGGGCCAGCAATTTACGCTTTTCGCGCCGGGCTTGTATTATCTGGGGGTAAATCATTCCGAGTTCTTTGTTTCGCGGTATAAAGTTAAGGCTATTACCAATGCCACACAAGCTGAAAGGCGGGGTGCGACAAGTATTGGAGGTCGAGACGACAAGGTGGGAAAGCGCTGACTTCCGCTGTAAGACGGCCTTCTGAGGCCGGGCCAAACCCTCTGACAGTAACTTCCTCGCGAAACAAGAGTCCCGGTCGGTTCAGTACCTTATACACCGTTTCTTTGGCGCACCACAGCAGGGTGGCCGTTGATGTTTGCTCAAGTTCCTTAAGCCGGGCCAGTTCTTCTTCGTTGGCAAAGCGCTTGAGCAGTCGCCCGGCGCGTTCGCCCTGATATTCAATATCCACCCCGGGTTGGCAGTGCTCGCTGGCCACTGCTGCTGCGTAATTGTGGGTGTGCGACAGGCTGATACGGGGCTGCTTTTGTTGCAGGCAGGGCTGTCCCCCCGGCAGGTAAACCAAGGCTTGGGTGTTGCCGGTCAACTGGTGCAGCAATATCCTGGAGGCCAGCCACTCCCTTCGTTTTTCAGGGTGTCCGATGCCCTGGAGTTGCTGCGCAAGGTCCGCTTCCATTGGAAGGAGTTGCAGCAGTTCGTTTTCCGTTTCGCTGATGTACCACACGGCCAGTTGGCCTTTCCCCTTCTTTTTCTGTTCAAAGAGCAGTGGCATGGTTCAATCGTTTTTCCACTTTAAGGTTTCGATCATGTGCGCCACGTCTTCGGTGATGTAATCAATGACCGGAGCCAGGGAGTCGCGGTTGGGACGGGTATGGAAATAGAGGGAGCCTCTTAAAAAGTGTCGGATGCTGTCTGTGGCTAAAAACTGCAACGGAGAGGCTGCGTTCCCCTTTATTTCAAACATCATAGCATACAAGTGGCGCTCTTCGTCCACAAAAAGATGCTCGTCGATGGCATCGGCTTTGAGACTGTGGTTGAAGGCCAGGCGGATGTTGTCTTCGAGCAATTCGTAAAGATTTTCATCTACTTGCTTATAGCTGAGGTGTACGCGTGCCTTAAATTTGGGGTAAAAGACATTGATCCAGTAGGGTTCGGCCAGCGGCGACAGGTCGTTTTCGATGCGTGCAAAGGCCGGATACTCAAAACTGTAGGGCAGCACGGAGTCGAGTAAGGTGTAGTTCCGGTCGGGCAATTGTATGTGGAAGTAGCCTCGCGGACGTGGTGTGGCGTGGTTTTGGCACGCTGCCCCCGCAATAATAACTGCAGCAAAAAGTAAGATCTTACCCAGCAGTTGCAGTCCTTTATAGTTTTTGTTTTTTGGCAAATTTAATCTTTTTAATCCGGCGGTTGTCGGCAGCCAGAATGGTGAACTGATAATTGTTGTAATCGATGATTTCATGTTTAACAGGAATTTCTCCCTTTAGTTCCAGTAAGAGTCCTGCCAGCGTTTCGGGCTCATCGGTCAGTTTTCGGAAACTGTCTTCCGGTACTTCGGTAATTCTGAAAAAGTCCTTCAGGAGCGTCTTGCCCTCAAAAACAAAGGCGCCGTCGGGCAGTCTGGAGAAGTTGAGTTCTTCATCGTCCTGTTCGTCACTGATGTCGCCAACGATTTCTTCCAGGATGTCTTCAAGCGTGACGATACCGGAGGTGCCTCCATATTCGTCAACAACCACGGCCATGTGGATCTTATGGGTCTTGAACTCTTGCAGCAGGTCATTGATTTTCTTGGTTTCGGGCACATAATAGGCCTGCCGTATAAGGCTTTGCCAGGCAAAGCTGTTGTCTTTATCGAGGTGAGGCAGCAAGTCCTTTACGTACAATATTCCCTTTACATCGTCGGGCCCGTTTTCATACACCGGCATGCGCGAGTAGCCCGAGTCAACAATCACCTGTATCACTTTACTGAGCTCACTCTTAATGTCCACATCCACCACATCTACCCGTGCCGTCATAATTTCTTCTGCGGTGATGTTTCCAAAAGTGACAATCCCTCTTAAAATGTCCTTGCCTTCGGTATGGTTGTCGTCGGTCAAATCCAGCGCTTGGGAAATGTCGTCGAGCGAAATGCCCTTCATGCGTCTGGCCAATCGCTTGTTGACAATGTTGGTGGTTTTAACCATCAGCATGCTTAGGGGACTGAACAGCCGGGAAAGAAACAGGAGGGGGAAGGCCATATATCGGGCAAATTTTCGGGGAACCTGTCCGGCATAAACTTTAGGTAATATTTCGCCGAAAAACAAGATCATGGCTGTAATGACCACGACTTCAAAAAGAAAGGACCAAATGCCGGTCTCGCTAAAGTGAATCAGGTTGGTGGCGATAAATGACGAGAGAATAACGATGCCTACATTCACAAAATTGTTGCTGATCAGAATGGTCGCCAGCAGCTTTTCCGGGTTTTCGAGGTGTTGAAGAGCCTGTTGGCAGGGCTTGCTTTCCTGGTCCTTCATTTCGGCAATGTCTGAGGGTCTTAAAGAAAAATAGGCGACTTCCGAGCCCGAAATCAGGGCCGAAAATAAAAGAAGTACGACGGTTACTCCCAAAGCGGTCAGTAGGCCCGGTGTAAGGGGCTGGAATTGCATGAACAATAAAGCCGATTGCCAGCCTTGGTGGACGAGGTCTGTTTCCAAAGGTTGCTGTTTTTAGGTTTAAGCGCGTTGTTATTAGAAGGGCAGATCGTCGGAGCCTTCGTCTTCACCGATGAAACTTCCCTGATTGTTGTCCTGCTGGGGCGTAGGATTATTCGCAGGGCTACTGTTTGCTTGGTTCTGCTGGGGCTGGGCGGGAGCTGCTCCCTGGGCAGCGGCCGGGTTGTCTCCTCGCCTGCCAAGTAATTGAATGGTATCGGCAAAAATCTCGGTGGTATACTTTTTTACTCCGTTGGCATCGTCGTAGGAGCGGGTACGCAACTTTCCTTCGATGTAGAGCTGCGAACCTTTGCGAATGTAGTTTTCGGCAAGTTTGGCCAGTCCCCGCCAGGCCACAATGTTGTGCCATTCTGTTCGCTCCGGAATTTCCTGTCCGTTACGCGCCGTAAATCCTCTTTCGGTAGTGGCCAGGGTAAAATTAGCTACTGCCTGGTCGTTTTCGAAATAGCGGATGTCGGGATCCTTACCCACATTTCCTACCAGTATTACTTTGTTTATCATGTGTTTGTTGTTTTTTTGATAGCGCTAAATTACAAAACTTCCCGGGCTAATCAAAGCGTGAGCAGACTGCATCATTGTCGCGCCAGTCCTTTTTGTTGCAGCAGTTGCTCCAGAGGGCGGGGAACGGGCAAAGCCGCAATATTGTTGAACGGCACCCATTGGATGCTGTTGTTGCTGAGCGCCTGGGTTTGTTGGCGAGTCAGCCTGAGCTCGTAAAAATAGATGTGAAGATTTTGGTGGGTAAGCAGATGGCGGGTGTGCCAAACCAGTTGAGGTGTCGCTTTTGTATCGGTCAATTTGATTAAGGTTTTGCGCCAGGCGTTTTTGCTGTCGGCGGGCCGCTGTTCAATCAGGGGCAGTTGATACAGGCCCTGCCAAATGTCGCCTGCCTGCCTTTGTTCAAAAGCAACACAGTTCTCGTCTTCTACCCACAGAAAATGAAAGCTGCGTTCGCGACGTTGCAGACTTTTACTTTTTACCGGAAAGGCATCCTGAAGATTCAAACTGTAAGCCCGACATTCATCGATGAGGGGGCAGTTGGTGCATTGGGCTTGGCGAGGGGTGCAAATGCCCGCCCCTACATCCATAAGGGCCTGATTGAAGTCGCCCGATGGACCATCACCTAACAGCTGGTTGCCCAGGTCTTGAAAGTACTTGCGACCTGCGCTGCTGTCGATGGGCAGGGAGGAGGCAAAGTAACGGGACAGCACCCGGTAGGCGTTGCCATCGATGGCTGCAATCGGGTGCCCAAAAGCAATGGAGGCAATGGCTGCCGCAGTATAAGGCCCAATGCCCTTGATTTGTCGCAACGCTTCGGGGGTTTTAGGCAGTACACCTCCGTATTGATTGCACAGTTGCCGGGCCGCTGCATGCATGTTTCGAGCGCGGGAATAGTAGCCCAGTCCCTGCCAGTACTTGAGCACCTCCTGTTCCGGTGCATTGGCCAGGCTACTCACATCGGGGAAGCGATGAATGAAGCGTTGGTAGTAGGGCAGACCCTGCTCCACCCGCGTTTGTTGCAGGATGACCTCTGAAACCCAGATTTTGTAGGGGTCGTTTTGTCGGCGCCAGGGCAGGTCGCGTTGGTGCCCTTGGTACCACCTTAGAAGCTTGGTAGTGAAAGCAGTCATTTTTCAAAAATTATCCAAAATTACAGCTTTTCGTTTTTTTTTGAGTGCAAAAGGATATATATTTGCAGTCTGAATTTTGGAAAATAGCGTCTAAATAACTGATAATTAAATAATTTTAAAAGCAATGACAAAGGCTGATATTGTAAACGAGATTTCGAAAAATACTGGAATTGAGAAGGTTACAGTTCAGAAGACTGTTGAAGCCTTCATGGAGACCGTGAAGGGCAACCTGGTGAAAGGTAAGAACGTTTATCTCAGAGGGTTCGGTAGTTTTGTAATCAAGCGCAGAGCTGAGAAAACTGCCCGTAATATCTCAAAAAATACCACCATCATCATTCCTGAGCACTTTATTCCATCTTTTAAGCCCTCTAAGAGCTTTGTAACAAAGGTGAAGAACACTGTTAAGTAATCGTATAACTTTAAAAAATTTGCACTATGCCAAGTGGAAAAAAGAGAAAGCGGCATAAGATGGCCACGCATAAGCGGAAAAAAAGACTTCGTAAAAACAGACATAAGAAGAAGAAATAGTCTGTTGTAAAAACAGAAAGAACAAACAGAAAACGTGTCTGTTTGTTCTTTTGTTTTCATGTTTTACGTTCTTTGAAATCAGAGTTTTAATCAAATTTATTGTAGTGAGTGCAGAACTATTTGTTGATGTTACTCCTAATGAACTTACTATTGCGCTGCTCGAGAACAAGCGATTGGCCGAGCTGAGAAAAGAGCAAAGTGATGTTCAATTTGCTGTTGGCGACATTTACCTGGGTAAGGTTAAGAAGATTATGCCCGGATTGAATGCTGCTTTTGTAGATGTGGGTTATGAGAAGGATGCTTTTTTGCATTACCTTGATCTGGGACCTCAGATTCGTACCCTGCAGAAATACGTAAGCATGGCCTCTGCAAAAAAAGGAGTAATTGCTTTGCATAAACTCAAACCGGAAAACGACATCAATAAAAACGGGACCATTTCGGAGGTTTTATCTGCAGGCCAGGAAGTACTGGTGCAGGTAGCCAAAGAACCCATTTCAACCAAGGGGCCACGGTTGACTTCAGAAATTTCCATTGCCGGACGAAACCTAATTTTGATTCCCTTCTCCGACAGGGTTTCGGTGAGTCAGAAAATTGCCCAGGCCGAGGAGCGCAGCCGTCTCAAACGTTTGCTCCTCAGCATTAAGCCCAAGAATTACGGCGTAATTGTCCGTACCGTTGCAGAAGGCAAACGTGTTGCCGAACTGGATAAAGAATTGCGCACCCTGGTAAAGCGTTGGGAGGAAGCTGCTCCCAGAATTAAGGAAACCAAGGCGCCCGGGCTGGTTATGGGAGAGATTGGCAGAACCACTGCTTTTTTGAGAGATCTTTTTAATCCTTCTTTCCAAAGTATTTATGTAAACAATCAAAGTGTTTATAAGGAGATGAAGGACTATGTTGAACTGATTGCCCCTGGAAGGGAAAGAATTGTGCGCTACCACGATGGTGCGTTACCCATCTTTGATCAGTTCGGGATCGAAAAGCAGATTAAGGCCTCTTTTGGAAAGACTGTTTCGTTTCGAAGTGGTGCCTACCTGATTATTGAGCATACGGAGGCCTTGCACGTCATTGATGTTAACAGTGGCAATCGTTCCAAGTCCGCCTCCAGTCAGGAAGGCAATGCCCTGGATGTGAATTTGGCGGCAGCTGATGAAATTGCCCGTCAGTTGCGCCTGCGCGATATGGGCGGAATCATAGTTGTTGACTTTATTGATATGCAGGATCCTGAACATCGTCAAAAGGTCTTTGACCGAATGCGCGAGGCGATGGACTCAGACCGAACCAAACACAATATTTTACCTTTGAGTAAGTTTGGTCTGATGCAAATTACCCGTCAACGTGTGCGTCCCGAAATGCATATTGACACAGCAGAAACCTGTCCCTCTTGTTTGGGATCCGGAGTGGTGGCCCCCTCCATTCTGCTGACCGATAAAATTGAGCAAGCAATCCGGTTTGCCGTGCAAAAGCATAAGAATAAGAAAATGACCTTGTGGGTTCACCCCTACCTCTATGCCTACCTTAAGAAGGGATTTCCTTCAACAGTGCTCAAATGGCGCTGGCGTTTTGGTTTTGGGCTCAGGGTGTTGCCCTCCGATTCTTTATCATTTTTGGAGTTTAAAATTACCGATGATAAAAACCAAAAGATCGACCTCGTTTGAGGTCGATCTTTTTTTTTGAATTAAGGGGATTGTTCTTGCTTAAAAACTCATTTCGCAAGCCACGCCCGTTTTTCCCTGGCTATGAACGAGGTCGATGCGCACCCGGTTTTCGTCCTCCATAAAGAAGATGTGTGCCTGGTCGTGTTCCTTAAACTCCCTGCTGTATTGTAGATTAAGGGTTTTTATATCGCGGTTGGCCCAGTGGGTTTGGTGCAAGGCATCCAAAATCCATTCGAGGTAGCGGGTGTTGTTTACATGGCGGTTTACATCCAGATCGGAGAAGCGGGCCGAACGTACTTCCATGGGGTTCTGGTCGTAATTCGCCTTCAGCTGCATGGGCGGAAGTTCCTTTACAGCATGCCGGTCGGCCGAAAAGAGCACGCCCTTGAGCAGTTCCTGGGGCCGCACCAGTCGCTTGTTGGCAGCATTTACCATCAGCCATTTTGAGGTCAGTCGCGCCACTGTTTTTTGGTCTTGTATCAGTTGGGCATCCCGGCAAGTGAGGAGGCCTTCGATGTGTCGAGGCCAGGTAAGCATATCAAAATGCTGGTCAAAGGCCGGGAGGGTTTCGATCTCGACAAAGAGGGCAGACAGCACCCAGTAGATGTTTTTTTGCGCGAGGTCTTTAAAGCCGATGTCCAAGAGGTTGGCGTGTTCGTGGGCCGACTGCTGATAGTAGCGCAAGAGGGCCGGTAAGCTTAACTGTCCCGCCGGATTCATGTCGTAAGAGGCGGCTTTGCAGGATAGGGAGTGGTCGTTGGGATACATAAGGTTGATTTTATAAAAACATTTGGCACCAGGCATCGAAGCGTTTCAGCTGTTCGTCGCCATGCCTTTCGAGTCCTTGGCGGATCTTATGCAGCGGCTTTTCGTGCAGCAGATCTTTGCCCTTTGAATAAAATTTATCGGCAAACGCGATAATGCTTTCTTCTATGTTTGTGGGAAGCAGGTCCTTGTGTGGCAAGGGCAGGCCCTGAGCAATGATCTCTTTTTGGGACAGGCCTGCTCCGGTGTGGTTTTCAGCCATTCCTGCCAGGTGAGCCAATTGGTTTTGGCGCAAGAGTTCGCCCCCGATTATGCCGTGCTGAAGGTAGGGGGCCGGGCCGTGGCAATCGATGTCGGGTGCCTGAGTAAATACAATGCCGATGTCGTGCACCAGGGCGCCTTGTTCGAGCAACAAGGCATCTGCTTTCAATTCCGGATGCTTTTGGGCAATAAACAGCGCCTTGTCGGCCACCAGTCGGCTGTGGGTCAGCAAAATATTGCGGACCTTTCGGTGTGCCGGATAGTGGAGGTCGATGAGTTTACCGATGCTTGACATGCTGCAAAGATACACAGACTTGTTTAAAGTGCTCAGGGTTTTTTAAAAACTTGAATCAGGGGTGCTTCAAGGATGTGGGGATGGATGATGCCGAATTGTTTGAGCAGCAAAGGGCTAAGGTGACGTTGTTCAAAGGGTTGGAGCCAGGCCCCGGGGGCCACCTGCCAACCGGAGACCAGCAGGGGGAGGGGACTGTTGCCGTTGTTGCCGTACTGGCGGGTGCCGTTTTCCGAAAGGCAGGAATGCCAACCTTGCTGCAGGCGGAGCAAAACATCGCCGCAGCGACTGGGGTAAATGTTCTTATCCCAGGGCTGCATGTCTGCCACCAGGGCGGAGTCTTTAGCGAAAAGCAGACTATTCAGGGGCCAGGCACGGTCAATGCCCGCTACCTCCATTAGAAAAAGTGCCGTTTCTTCTTGCAGGGCCTGGAGACTCAGTCCTTTTTGGCGAATGAGTTCGCGGTTGAGATACACACTGTTGTCGTGCATGTCCAGCACCCATTTGCCCTGGCCGTGTTTGGCCATTAAAAAGAGGTTGAGCAGAGCACTCGTTTTTGAAAAATCCACCATGCCGGTAGTTTGTCCGATGCGTCCCGATGTCCCCATGTCCGCAGCCGGTGTTCGTGCAGCGGTCAACACCACCAGGTAGTTGTTTCGTCCCACCTGACGGTCTGTAAATTCCAGCAGTGCGGCCAGTAGCTGATCGAGGTGGAGCAAGTTTGCCTTCTTTTCTTCTGAAAGCAAGTCGTGTTCACTTTCCAGGGCGCCTGTGCTGAAGCCCAGGGAGAGTACATCCGGCTGGGGGTCGCCTCCCAGTGTCCCTTCAGCTAACAGGGCCACTGCCGCATCGCGGGTGAGTTCGTTGGCATAGCCGGGCGAAAGCGCTCTGCGGGGCTGTCGCTTATTGTTGAAGCGCTGCAGCCAAAGACTGTCCGGAGGGTTTTCGGCATAGTCGCGGAAATAGCCGGATTTGGTGTCCCAAAACACCAGATGATCGGATGCATAGCCGGCCGTATGCAGCATCCAGGAGTGGGCGGCCGATATTACGGCCGAACGGGATTCGGAACCGTAAAATGCCTTGAGGTAGTCCGTAATGCTGCGGGCCTGATTGTGGTAGCGCAGTTGGTGGTAATTTTCGGGTCGGCCACCGGCAGCATCTACAAAGCGACCGCTTTTCTGATCGTACCATCGCTCCCCCACGATGCCGTGTACGGCGGGGGGACAGCCCGTGTACAGACTGGTCAGTCGTGTTCCCGGATAGGCGGAATGGTCGGCAGAGTAGGCCGACATGAAACGCAGTCCCTCCCGGGCCAGGCGTTTGAAACCCTTTTCTCCCAGATGGGGCTGCATCAGCAGCAACTGCTCGTCGCTGAGTTCATCCACCACCAGGTAAAGTAAAAGTCGCGGAGCCTCCGGGCTTTGCGCCGGAAGCAGAGAAAGAGGAGCGCACAGCAGCAAAAGCAATAGGAGCAAAAGGCGCATAGGACTGGACTTTAACGGCGGTCGGGGTAGACTTCCAAAGCTTTTTCGAGAATGTCGATGGCCCGTGCCAGATCCTGGATGTTCAGCACGTAGGCGATGCGTACTTCCTGCTTGCCTTTGCCCGGGGTAATGTAGAAGCCGCTGGCCGGAGCCATCATCACCGTCTCTCCTTCGTGGTCGAAATCGCTCAAAATCCATTGACAGAATTTGTCGGTGTCGTCCACCGGCAATTTGGCCACGGTGTAAAAGGCGCCTTTGGGCATGGGGGTGCGTACCCCGGGAATGCGGTTCAGGCGCTCTACCAAAAAGTTTCTGCGTGCATTGTATTCGGCATTCACCTCCTTAAAATAGCTGTCGGGGGTTTCCAGAGAAGCTTCGGCAGCTATTTGTCCCAAAGAGGGGGGACTCAGGCGTGCCTGGGCAAATTTCAGGGCGGTTTCGATGATGCGGTGGTTGCGGGTGACCAGCATGCCGATGCGCAGACCGCATTCGCTGTAGCGCTTCGATACCGAATCGATCATTACCGCATGCTCTTCCAGTCCCTCGAGTTCCATTACCGAAACATGCTCGGCCTGATCGTAGCAAAACTCCCGGTACACCTCGTCGCTCAGCAGGTAAAGGTTGTGCTTAATAACCAGTTCTTTCAACTGCTCCAACTCCTCACGGGTGTACAAATAGCCGGTAGGGTTGTTGGGGTTGCAAATGAAGATGGCCTTGGTGCGGGGGGTAATCAGCTTTTCAATTTCGGAAAAGGCCGGCAGGGCAAAATCGCTGTCGAGATCGGAGGTCAGCGGAATAACCCTTACGCCGGTGGACGAGGCAAAGCCGTAGTAGTTGGCGTAGAAAGGCTCGGGCACAATCACCTCGTCGCCCATATCCAGGCAGCTCAGAAAGGCCAGACTGATGGCTTCGGAGCCGCCGGTGGTCACCATCAGCTGCGAGATGTCGATGTGGATGCCGATGTTGTGGTAGTATTTTACCAGCTTTTTACGGTAGGATTCGATGCCTGCAGAGTGGCTGTATTCCACCACATCCAGATCGAGTCCGTGCATGGCTTCGATGGCCACTTTGGGGGTTTTGATGTCGGGTTGACCAATGTTCAGGTGGTAGACCTTCACCCCTTTATTTTTTGCCTCCTCGGCAAAGGGCACCAGTCGCCGTATGGGCGATGAGGGCATTTGGGTGCCGCGATCAGATATATTTGGCATAAAAGCGCTCCTTCTCAAGTTTATTCAGCACAAAACTAAGTAATTTTTCAATGCGTTGCGGGACTCCTTTGGTTTATCCGCCGCCTTGTAGCAGGTAATTTACTGATAAGTAATGGGATGGTGAAATGAAGAAACATGATTTTTGTCAGA
>Ga0209075_1003971_pt1 | contig 12044 bp, 7 predicted proteins | sample Stecom2011_FD_187523 | JGI IMG/M metagenome (GOLD analysis project Ga0209075, IMG submission 187523) | Agricultural soil microbial communities from Utah to study Nitrogen management - Steer compost 2011 (SPAdes) (version 2) | ecosystem: Environmental > Terrestrial > Soil > Agricultural land...
CGAAGCCACCCCCGAGGAGGCGGAAGCGATTGCCCGCATGGTAGGATTAGGCGCCCTCAAGTACTTTATCCTGAAGGTGGACCCCAAGAAGAACATGACCTTTAACCCCCAGGAATCGATCGACTTTAATGGCAACACCGGTCCCTTTATTCAATACACCCACGCCCGGGTACGGTCGATCCTCCGCAAAGCGGAAGAACAAGGCATCGCGATACCGGACAAGTTGGACCCCGGCGCACCCCTATCAGGGAAAGAGGAAGGATTGGTACAGTTGCTCTCGGAATTCGGGGCAGCAGTAAAACAGGCCGGTGCCGAATACAACGTCTCCTTGATTGGGAACTACGTGTACGATCTGGCGAAAGAGTTCAACCAGTTTTACCACGACCACCCCATCCTGCGGGAAGAGAACGCTTCGCTCCGCGACTTCCGGTTGATGCTCTCCAAGAACGTGGCGCTCACCATCAAAAAAGGGATGAAACTATTTGGCATCGACGTGCCGGAACGGATGTAGTTAAACGAGCGACATGGAATCCACGGCACACGAACCGCGAACTTTGGAAAACCGGAGATTAAGTCCGCTACGACAAGTACCCGTACGCTGGAAATTCAACGTGCAACGACACCTCCTGACACGTCGGAAACTTACGCTACGTGTGAACACATCTCACGTACTTGTCGCGATGTTCCTTTTCGTGATGGAAACCTCGATCGCGGGCGATACGGCATCGGATTCCATTTCCCCTCCGCCCCGCTTTCTTCATCGATTAGGTTTCGAAGGCCGACCGGGGTATATCATTCCCACGAACCCATTCCTGGAGGGTGAAAACGAACAATCCCGCCCTATCAACAGTACATTTTCCACGCACCTGAAATACTCCTTCCAATTCCATCCGGACAGCCATGTCGGACAGATCTACCGGGGCGCGTACCAGGGAATTGGTTTCGCGTATTACACGTTCGGAAGCCCCGACGAGATCGGGGATCCCAAAGCGATATACCTGTTCCAGGGGGCCACCATGGCCGACATCGCCCCCCGCTTATCGCTCGATTACGAGTGGAACTTCGGTCTTTCTTCCGAGTGGAAACCCTACGATCCCGATACCAACCCGTACAACGGGATGGTCGGCTCGAAGATCAACGCCTACATGAACGCGAATTTTTACTTCCGGCAGATCCTCTCGCCCCAGTTCGATTTGATATACGGCGTCACGCTTACCCATTTTTCCAACGGCAACACCAAGTTTCCCAATGCCGGGCTAAACGCGGTGGATTTCAAAGCCGGTATAACGTACAATGTTAACCGGGTGGAGCACTTTTTCCCGAAGCGTACCCCATACCGGAATAGCCTTGCCCGGGATTTTCCTCGCCATATCAGCTACGACGTGGTATTGTTCGGCGCGTGGCGCCGAAAAGGAGTAATGCTTGACGAAAAAGCAATAGCTTCGCCCGATATATACTCCGTGTACGGGTTCAATATCAATCCCATGTATAACCTGGGGTACAAACTACGGGTGGGAGCGTCGCTGGACGGGGTCTACGACAGCAGCGCCAACGTCTACACCGAGGACTATATCGTTGGCGGTGGTTACAATCCCGGATACACCTTCTATAAGCCGAGCGTTAACAAACAGTTATCCTTAGGACTGTCCGCCCGGGCGGAATACGTGATGCCCTATTTCGACGTGGGAGTGGGTATCGGGGCCAACGTGCTGCATGGCGGCGGCGACCTGGAAGGGTTCTACCAGATACTGGCTTTAAAGATAAAAACCTCCCGCCACTCGTTCATCCATATCGGTTACAACCTCCAGAACTTCGACACCCCCAACTACCTGATGCTCGGCCTCGGCCTCCGCCTAAACAATTAATCCCCGCGGCATTGAGCCAATGTGCTAATGTACTGATATGATGATGTGTTGATGTATTGAGGCTATCAAGAAGAAGGGGGGGGCAAGTCATAAATTATCTTTCAAATGTTCACTCGTAGGAACTACTTGCGGAACTGAACTGTTCTCCCTTCCGCGGCGCTTTGTTTTGCCGCGTCTAATATTCTCACGACAATCAAATTATTTTCTAAAGAGGAGAGGTCTGTGATTTCCACTTTGAGGTTTCCCCTGATCACATTCGCGAAATAGTTGAACGGCTCTTTTGCTTCCGATGGAAATTCAGTCACTTTTATTTCCTGTCTAGGCCCGGAGCGAGTCAAACGATACTCCAAATCGTGCTGATTGTGCGCTGTTACATAACCTTCTTTCCCGTAAACAGATAGGTCTTTCCTGTCAACCGGCCAATTCCACGATCCTTGGATCACCGCTTGTGCATCCGGATAAGTGAGAATAATAGTTGCCTGATCATCTACCTTGGGATAAACCTCCGGCTTGATTGTCTGTAGTACAGCCGTAACCGTTTCAGGTTCCCGGTTCTGCATAAGCCAGGTCATCAAGTTAGCACCATAACAACCAAAATCAGTAACCGCCCCACCTCCATTCAATACGGGATCGGTGAGCCAGGCCAAGAACTCGGGAGAGCATCCGATCTCCACCGGCCCCCTGTGTCCATCATTGATCAGAACTTTGTTAATATCTCCGATCTCGTGATTCAGTACAGCCATTTCGAACGCCTTGTAATGAGTAGGATACCATGTTGTTTCGTAGTTGGTCAAAAGATGAATACCGTTTTCCCGTGCTAATTTTGCCATTTTTCCGGCATGTTCCGTGCTAACAGCCAATGGTTTCTCTACCATTACATGAATCCCTCTCGGCGCGCAGATCTCGATGGTACTCAAATGACCGTGAATAGAATTGAAAGCCACGACACCTTCCGGCTTGGCTTCCTCGACCATTGTAACCAAATCATCGTACACCATGCTCATATCGAATCCATATCGATCCGAAAGTGCCCGCGCTTTTTCTTTATTCGATTCGGCAATCCCGACAATCTGAATATCGGCCCGTTCTTTGTATTTATTCAGAAGACCATGGACATGATCATGCGATAAGCCATCGATTCCAATTCTCACAGGCATGTCTGATTGTGCATAACTGAATTGCAGACAAAAAAGACAAACAACACCGAGTAGTAAAACAGGTAGTTTCATATAATACTCTCTTATATGTTATAAAATAGCAAAACTTTTTAAACCGGACAACAGAAGCCTCTGCTCGCGGGCCCAATACTCAAGAACAAATATAATGATTTTTCCGAGCTACATGCAAAAAAACCCGACAGGAAACTCGTCGAGAAAATCAACGGCAGTATCTGCTTCCAGCGCTTTCGCGTTGATGATACCTGAATTGACCATCAGCGAAAGCGCTCCTCCTTCCACGATAGAGGCGCGGAAGGGTTCAAAATATTTCTCACGCAGTACGCCTTCGAGGATGAGAGCCGGCGTACGGTCTTTACCTGAAACGGGCACTCCGTACCCCCTATAGCGCTTCAGGCTGGCGGCGATACGATTATTAAAAATTCAGAAATAAAAAATCTTTTGATTATTATTACGTTTCACAAAGACACTTACCAATAGCCTGAAAGTAGGAATCTATTTATGGACTACATTGGGCAATCCTACCAATGGCATCCGCAATTGAATCAATAAATTGTAAGGAAATATCATGTCCCATTCCTTCTATCACGCGAAGTTCGGCATCCGGGATCGAAGCGGCTAATTCTTTGCCTGAATCGATCGTAACAAGAGGATCAACGTCTCCATGAATGACCATAACCGGAATTTTTATTTGTGCCAACAGTTCCGTCCTGTCACACATATCGCCAATTAATACTGCGGCAACCTGCCTGTTAACGCTTTCCGGATTCCATCCCCTGTACTTCACGTGATTAAGCGCTCTTTCCCGCAACTTTTCAATATCATCGACAGCTCCTAACGCACTATAAATACCCACCAAGTAATCTGCCAAAATTTCGAAGTCTGATGTCTCCGGCGGAGGTGTTGCCATAGCCATCAGCGCCTGCTCATCGCCTTGAGGTAAAGCGGGGTTGCCCGTTGACGCTCCTATACAAGTCAGGCTTAGGACCCGATTGGAAAAATGAATTGTTACTAGTTGTGCAATGGCTCCTCCCATGGACGTCCCCACGAGGTGAGCTTTGTCGATATGCAATGCATCCATAAGCCCTATCACATCTTCGGCCATATCCAACAAAGTGTAGGGTAAGGGAGCCGGAGCACAAGTACCAATGAAAGGGACTATTGCCGGATGAGTTTATTGGCATTTTCAATCGTTCCTTTTTGCCACGATGAATAGGGATCAGTAAAATAAACCAGGATTTTTAATTTTTCAGAGATCAGTTCATGAGCAGCGAACTCCGTCTAATTTGATGTCTGTTTTTTCTCGACTTATAGACTGATCAATGATATAAAGCTGGCTGCAGGAAGTTCCAAAGTGACCTGTCCATTGGCTATTGGAATAGCTCCTCTACGTTGCATATTTTCTTCACGATTAGTCACATACATTTCCAACTCTTTCAGTTCGGCCGGCAGTCCTTTTATCGTCGCTTTCCGGGATGCACCGTTGTTTACCAAATGTACTGCGTATTCATTTCGAGCAATATTTCCGAAAACCGCGCAATTCACCTCTTCGTGGTCACAGGTAAAGGGAATGGTAAAAGCTTGTTCCGGCGTGGAAGCCAATTGTTTCAGGTTCCAGAAACGTTGCGTGGGACGAAGCGGTCCAGTCGAACCGTAAATGCCATCCCCCCAGAGAATGGAATAATCGGAAGTTAATTGCCATTGCAAAATAGAAAGCGGCTGACAAATCGCGCAGATACGGGTATACAGGTTGATCTCATAGAAAGCGAAGGTGGATTCCGCGAAGATTTCCGGATAAACATGCGCGGCGGCGTCCGTACTCCCTTCCCCGATGATCAAAGGCACATTCAACTCTCTGGAAGCGGCAGCCCATTTATGCAGAGTCTCGTCATCACATCCCCTCCATGAATGAAAAGAAACGGCCCCAATGTATTTATGTGTTTCCGGATCATTCATAGCCGGTACGATAAAATCGAACGTCGTGGCATCAGAGTTATCCCCCAACACCATTTTGGTGGCTAATCCGCGGGAAGCCATATATGCTCCCAACCCTTTAATGAAATCAGCATGTTCCCGGGGAGTATGAAGTACATCGATACCCAGATCGGATTCATTGAAAGAATACATCACCGCTTCCACCCCGTATTCCTGCTTAAGGTAGACCAGATAATCGGTGATAGATTTATAGATCTTTTGCTGTTTGGAAGGATCGAGACGGTATGCTTGCACCCCACCGCGGCGCACATATTGTTTGGGATCGCCATCAATTGCCCATACAGGAGGGAACCAGGCGCTGACAATCACCGGCATTCCCATGGCAGAAAGACGTTGCGCCATCTTCATGGAAGCGTCCACCCGTTCATTCAATCTCCCTGCACGCGCCTCAGTGATCGGATCACTATTTTCTTCCGGCTGCCAGTGGCGCCAGGGCATTTCAACACGTCCCCAGGCAACCCTCAAGCTATCCAGACAATAATTTATCACCTTCCTATCATTCGGACTTTGTAACCGGAAGTTTCCACCCAGTCCTTCGAAAAGGCGTCCGGGATTTTGAATATCCAATTTCACCTCGACCGGAGAATGGTCGATGATTCCTTCTGCCTGTACGGTAAATGTTTTGCTGGCTTGCCTCCCTGTTCGTACTTTTTCGAACCATTGGAAATACAGTGTAGCGGCACTTCCGTTCTCCTTCCGTACAAAAACTGTCACCGACGATGAAAAATCAAGTCTGAGAGTACGTTCTATTCCTTCGATTCGGAACTCTTTTCCGTTGTACTTAACTGGCCGACTGCTGCCTGTCTCCCTTAAATGATCAACCTTTATCTCCGATTTACCTATCCGAATGGAAGCTCCGCTATACTCTTTTAACGGTAAATCGATGCAAAAGAAAACACCTTCAGCGTCAAAAGTGGTATCGGCCTCGGCCTTCAATGAAACGGTAACGAATCCCGGAGACTGATCTGTAACCATCTGGTCAAAACGAATCCGTTCTACCGTAGTACGGACCATTTGCGACGCACCATCACGATGATACGTGGGACGAAATTGCCTTTCCTTACCGGTCATCCAGATCTTTGACCAATCATTCTCTACAACACGCAAAGATGATTCAAATGCCATTAATTGACCCTCTACACGTATTCCTGTCATATTCCCCCAAGCCATTACTTCCGCTTGGGCACCGGCTTCAAAACAGGAGAGGACTGTAAAGGCCACAAAAATCATTGTATAATTTATTGTTCTCTTCATATATCTACGCGTATCATTCTAATTCAGCTCTTTTGTTTCTTCAGCTTATATGTATTGCCTGAAAAATCGATCATATCCAACGTTATGCTCCGTGGATCGTCATAAATCACTTTAACCGCAGGGTTTTCATTCTGCCAGTTTCCATCTCCGCTTCTCATTTTAGAGAAATCATAAAGACAATAACCCCAAACCATAAACCACGACCAAGAAGGTTGTGCCGTATATATCTCTGGCGTGGGGGCTTCACCTACTTCCCCCAAACTGATCAGTTTACCTCTTCCAAGTGTCAATAGATCATCATGGTGACTTTGCTTCCAGTCTCTATTATATACATCGGCCGCTAAAACATCGACATAGTCAATACCCGGAAAAAAATCCGCGTAAGGACCTGCCTCGTCACCGGGTTTATCCCGGGGTGCATTGGCATTCCACACCCATAGGAGGTTATTTAATTCATGGTGACCGGTAAAATAATCATACATTGCAATCCACAATTTCTTGAATCCGTTTTCCCCCGGCTTATTGCACCACCAAAACCAAACACCATTCATTTCATGGAAAGGACGCCACAGAACAGGAATATTCGCTTCCTGCAATTGTTTCAGGTAAAAAGCTACCCCGTCCATCTGTTGCTTCCAAAGAGTATTGAGTGGGGTCCCTTCTGTTACCAACTCATCCCATTCCTCTCGCGAAGGCAGATGGTCTGTCAGACGCCAGATATCGGCGCCGTCGCATTCGTCACATTCGGTAGGAAAACAACAATGCCACATCAGGGTAATGATCCGTCCCTCGGCATATTTGCGTTTTGCCTCATCGGTCATTCCCTGCCGGAGATCTGTAATAGATAGGTCGTTAAAGGCACAACTATCAAAAGGAACTGTCAAATTCATCGGCCCGCAATGTTGATATTTGTGTACACTATCTCCCTGAGCCATAAAGCTGAAATCGCTTCCCCAAACCGCCGGATACTTGCCGGTCATAGTATACGCCACTTGATCATAACGCTTTAAATCGCTTACAAAATGATGCTGCCCTGTCAGGGTATATTTTCCCTGAATAGAATAGAGAAAACTCAGGAGTTGCTGTGTCTCGGGCGTTGCTTTCGGGTTGACCGGCTTAAACCCGGACTCTTCCCTTTTACTGCAACTCAAAAGAAACAGGCAGTTCAAAGCAATAAAAACAAGTAACTTATGTACCTTCATAATTGTTCAAAGTATAAGATGATTAATTTTTCTGAAAAACCTTATAAGAGTGCGGTGGCAAAGTGATACGGAATGCGTTTACTTTATCGTCGGCACGGAAGCGGCGGAATAAAACCCCCTCATTATTCTGAGGCAATGTATCAATTACGGAACCGTCCAATATATCGGTAATACGCTCAATCCCTTCTTTTGCTTTAATCAGAATCGTGATAGGTTCGTCGCGGAATGATTCCACGATGAACATCCCGTTATCATAGAGGAACAGGCCTACCTTAGACGGAGCTTCGATACGCAAATCCAAGTCTTTACTTAAAACCTGCCTGAATGAGTTGAGCACACCTTCGGGCAGATCATACAAGTTACCGAAATCATCAGGAATTGTCATCACATACAAATTTCCTTTGGAATAGGGTGCACGAAGAAGCATCGGATAACCGCTTACACCGGCAGTAAGCGGACGTCCAGCAGAACTAATTTCCCATGCATCGTTCGTGTAATACTGCACTTGCGTAATCAAAATATCCTTATCCGATTTTCCGGCAGGGCCGAAATCATTCACCAACGCTTTTCTGTCAGAAGCCTTCAGTTCGGCGATTTCGGCTATTTTCTGAGGAATAGCTCTCAACAGATTGCTGGTGATTACCACATCATTCCCTTTCACCAGTTGAGCTTTTATTTTGGATATGATATCCGGATCTCCTTTTGCCTGTTCGGTCAGCAGTACCACTTTCTGGTCGGTCGGGAACGTAGAATATTCATCCATCGGCAAGCCGATCATCCCCAAATAATTTTGCAGGAAATCGTCACCCCATGCATGGAAAGGTTTGTAAGATTTGATCCCGATAGGCTTTCCCAGTTTATGTACGAATAAATCGATTTTTTCGAAAGTGTATCCCGCGACGCGGGCAATGGTAGTGGGAGTAGTGGATTTACCGTTAAGATTCACAGGCTTCATCATTTCATCGTAATCAAAACTGGTCCCTTGTCCTTGCCACGGCGTACGGTGTATTTCGGGGCGCAAAGCCACACTGATCAATTGATTATAATCGAAAAGAGCCATTTCGGGAGCTTTGGCGAACATAGTAAGCCAAAGTTGTTCGGCATAACGATCCATCCCCATATTAGAACCACCCGAATCCACCCATCCGCCGAAATTATGTCCGGGGCGAAGGTTCTCAAAGTAGCGAATAATGTTATAACTCAAATAATTTTGCAGATGTTGTGCAGACGAAGGGTCCCGTGTTTCGGTTCCGCTCCATACTCCATCGTACAACCGCGGCCCATGTTCCAGATCAAAGCCTAGGCCTTGAAAATGATCATACCAATTGGGATATTTTATGATTACTTTCACGTTGGGATTCACCTTCTTGGCAGGTATAATCACTAAGTTTTGTCCGGCTTCAGTCATCAGTTCGAGCCGGTACCGTGTCCAACTTTTCTGGCCTTTCGCCCGAATCTCGATATCAGACTTGCAACTCGTAAAGAAAAAATCATCCAGAATAATGTCATCAAAATATCTGGCGGTATGTTCCGCTATTTCCTGAACGATCTTACGATGTTCGGGATCAGAATAACAAAAGGTTTCGAAGCTATTGGATTCGTTGATGGTATAGGTGATGCCACCCCCTACTTCAATTCCTTTATCGAGGAAGTACTTTTTAGCTTGTTCCAAGGTTTCGCCCGGGACTATCAATAAATCCCGATGCGTCTCCAGATAAATTTTATCTACTTTAAGCTGATTGGAGATGATCGTCCAGGTAGAGTCCAGCCAATGCAAGTCTTTCATTTTCTCCACTTCATAAGCACGGGTATAAACAGACACTTTGAAGCTTTTGTAATTCCCCGAAAAGGCAACAAGACTTATTAACAAGAAAAAGAGAATATAAGATGAGCGTTTCATAATGGATAATAATTTGTTATTAAAACTATCAAGGAATACGGGTCATGACTTCAAAACCCATCCGGCTATTATGATATGGGCAACGCCATTGGTCCGCCTTGACACGACCTTTTACCGGAGTGCCGTCGGGGTGTACGTTACGATGCCATTCACCATATTCACGGTCGATCATGTATATCTTGATCCATTCCCAGGTACGGACAGCAGCATCGAGAAACTTCCTATCATAACTGATCTGCCAAGCATTAAGAAACCCGATTACGCTTTCCGCTTGCGGCCACCATTCAAGATTATCATTCAAATGATCGCCACTTTTTTCGTACATCATCGCTCCTTTGGAATCAGTGCCTTGATCTAGCTGCACAGCCGCAACGTTAACGGCAATACGCCGAGCATCTTCAAGTACGGTTTCGTCACCTAATACTTCGGCAGCTTCGACAAGCAGCCAGGAAAATTCGATATCATGCCCATACGAATCTATATCGCGTTGGTTCTGCCAATCCATCGTCAAATACAAACGTTCGTGCCAGGTATTTTGATCAAGGACTTTGTTCGACATGACATCAATCTGTTCTCTCAATTGATTCTGTAAACCCGGATCTTTCCACACGCGATAAAGATTAGTGAGTGCTTCCAGCACGTGGAGATTATTGTTCATTGTTTTGGGAGAACCTTGGTTGATCATTTGCCACTCACGCGTGAATGCCTCGATGAATCCTCCGTTTACAGGGTCGTAAGCATATTCAATCATTTTTTTATAGATATCGATAGCTGTGCGGAGACTTTCCTTATTGCCTGTTGCACGGAAATGTTCGGACAATCCGTAGATGGCAAAAGCATTTTGATATGTCATTTTTTGCATCGCCAAAGGCGAACCGTCAGCTTTCACCGTCAAAAATGTTCCACCGTACTCCTTATCAACAAAATGGTCAATAAAATACCGTTGGGCACGATCGGCCAGCATCTTATAATTCTCATCTTCTAATATTCTATACGCGGCAGAGAAAGTCCAAACCAATCGAGCGTTAAGAATTCCCCCTTTTTCCGCGTCCGGCTTAGGTGTGCCATCAAAAAGCAAGGTACCATAGAATCCACCGGAAGGATCCGGCGAATGTTCAGCCCAGAAAGGTAAAATATTTTCTGTCAGATCCTGTACAATTTCATCCCTGAGCTGTTTTGTAACTTGTTCTTCATTGGCTTTCACAGCCTCCGAAATAAGTATAAATAATACCGTAATAATTAGTACTAAATTTCTCATATACCATGTCGTTATTTATCGGATAACAGTTGTTGGGCTGCCAATACCAGAAACATATAGTGTGAAGAACCGCCTCCCATTACATATTCCACTTGCTGCCAGAGATAAGGAAACTCCAAAAGTTCCGGATAATCCGGACGAATTAAGGCTGTTCCGGATATAACACCGCCCGGAATATAAGACCAATCCGCTCTATTGAGTCCGTAGCCCACCATTGCAGATTGGGTTCCCACGCCCGATGCAAACGAAATGGTATTTGAACCTGGGTGACACCCCAAGACAAAATTTAAAGAATTATAAATAAAATCCGGTTCGAAGATATCCGGATAGGCTGTATACAAAAAATAGTGACGATATCCTTGTGACTGAATATCCCAACCGGCACCCCAGATATTTGGCCGGTAAGGAATTCCATAAGGTGTTTCCTCTCCCTGTTTCTCCAGTTCCACCCTATATTCGATCAATGCATCACGGATAGATTTTGTAAAGTTCCTGTCATTAAACGCTTTCTCCACACGACCAAGAAACCATCCAAGACGACCGATATTGTCTGCAATATATTTTGTCTCGGCAAGAAGGAAATCTTTATATTCCTTCTCGCCGGTAGTAAGGAAAAGTTCCGCTGCAGCATGTATTTTAGCCGATTTTGAACGGTTATCAACTTCGGTTATCTTATAAATTTCGCGTGCCGCTTCCAAAGATTGCGTGCTCAGAGTATCATTGAAGTTCTTCAACACACGCGAGGCGGCAGCTAATTGGGCGGCTGTCGTTAATTCGCGGTAGGGATTGTCTTCCGTGAATACCCAGCGATCGTCATCATTCCCTAAAACTCCGTCAGTAATAGCTCCGGCATCGCCGAGTAATACGTATTGACGCAGATTATTACAAATAATGCCCCGATACAAACGGCCTAATGCCCGATAAGCTCCGACAACGGACAAAGCGCCGTTCTCCACCTGTTGGAGAATGTCTGGTTTTCCGTCCGGTTGATGGATTTCCGTTACTCGGCTGATCTGGTCAATCGCTGTCGCGTCATAGTCTACATCGAAAGCTTCATATGTCAGGGCAAGGATGTAGGTCTCTCCAGCTTGCGATTCAACACGAAGATCATAATCTCCGGCGTCATGCCAACCTCCGATATTTAATCCGGGTACAATGTCGCCCGGTTGGTACTTAGTCAAAGTGGTGGCCCCTTGCCTGTACCCGTCTATATGGTTGAAATCGACAGGCGCCATACGGGCATCGTCCAGATGACAAAAGTCATGCCAGACACGATACTTCTCGTTTACTCTCATATGGCACATTTGAACAGGTAGGAAGTACTCAAGTACCGGTTGCCAGACTCCTCTGTCATATATATCCTTTGATATTCTAAAGATGCTTGATTTTGAATCA
>Ga0209075_1003972_pt1 | contig 12043 bp, 14 predicted proteins | sample Stecom2011_FD_187523 | JGI IMG/M metagenome (GOLD analysis project Ga0209075, IMG submission 187523) | Agricultural soil microbial communities from Utah to study Nitrogen management - Steer compost 2011 (SPAdes) (version 2) | ecosystem: Environmental > Terrestrial > Soil > Agricultural land...
ACGCCGGCCTGGGGCAGCGCGGCCTCGCGCAGCAGGGTCAGGGTGTCCTCCCGGGCGGCCCGGGTGTGCACGATGACCGGCTTGCCGGTGATGCGGGCCGCTTCCAGGTGCAGGCGGAAGGAGGCCTGCTGCACCTCGGCGGCTTCCGGCTCGTAGTGGTAGTCCAGGCCCGTTTCGCCGATGGCCACCACGTGCGGATGATCCAGCTCGCCCAGCAGCCAGTTGAGGGCAGGCTCCTCGCCCGGCTGCAGATCCAGCGGGTGCACCCCCACGGAACAGTCCACGTCGGCGTAACGGGCGGCCAGTTCGCGCACCGTGGCGGCGTTGTCGGCGCTCACGCCAATGCACAGGAAGTGTCCGACGCCCCGGGCCCGGGCAGCGTCCAGAGCGGCGTCCAGCGATCCGTCGTGGGCGGAAAGATCCAGGCGATCAAGATGGCAGTGGGAATCGACCAGCATGGCAAACAGCTCGGCAAGGCAGGAAAAGGCGGGATTATACCCCGCCGCGATCGCCCTGGCCGGCTCCCGCTACAGCGTGTGGGTCACCCGGTCGGACTTGAGGGCGCCGGCCAGGTAGGTCTCGATCTTGTTGCGGGCGACATTGTCCGTCTCGTTGAACTGCACGCCCACGCCGGCCGCGCGGTTGCCCTGGGCGCCACGCGGGGTGACCCACACCACCTTGCCGGCCACGGGAATCTTTTCCGGCTCGTCCATCAGGCTGAGCAGCATGAACACCTCGTCGCCGAGGCGGTAGGTCTTGCTGGTGGGGATGAACAGGCCGCCGTTGCGGATGAACGGCATGTAGGCCGCGTAGAGAACGGCCTTGTCCTTGATGGTCAGCGACAGGATTCCGTTGCGGGCTCCCGTACTCGGCATGTTCATGGCGGCTCCCTCGCAATGGTGAGGGGGCCGATTCTAGCTCCGTGCCAGCAGTTGCGCCCACTGCACCAGCAGCGCTTCGAGAAGCAGCGCACGGTTGAAGTTGGCCTTGCCCAGCACCTTGTGGCGCTGCTCCAGCAGCCAGTCCTGCAGGGCCAGCAGACGGGGCTGTGAGGCCTTCTCGGCCAGGTACTCGATCACCTTGGCCATGTCCGCCGGTCCCAGGCCGCGCGCATCGGCGGTCAGCTGGAAGCGCAGCATGCGGTGCGCCCAGTCGCAGAACCAGTCGAACAGCAGCGGCAGCGGCACGGCGTTCCAGGCCTCGGCCAACTGGCTGGGACTCTGCTGGCGCTTGATCAGCTTCTTCACCCCCTCCACCACCAGGGCACGCTGTGCCAGCACATCCTGGGCGTGCAGACGCTGCGCCGCCAGAGGCGAGCCGGCCGCCAGATCCAGCAGGGCATCCAGGGTGTCGGCATCCAGCGCCGGCAACGCCTGGCCCAGCCAGGCCAGGCTCTGCTTGCGGTTCGGCTGCGGACAGGCCTGCTGCACGCAGCGACTCCTGATGGTCGGCAGCAGGCGGCTGGGCTGGTGGCTGATGAGCAGCAGCACGGTGTCGCCGGAGGGCTCTTCCAGGCTCTTGAGCAGGGCATTGGCCGCGTTGAGGTTCATGGCCTCGGCCGGTTCCAGCAGCACCACCTTGCGACCACCAAGCTGGGCGGTCTGCACCACGAAGTTCACCAGGTCGCGCACCTGGTCGATGCGGATCGCCTTGTCGGCCTCTTCCGGCTCCAGCACGTAGTGGTCCGGATGGGTGCCGGCAGCCAGCAACTGGCACGCCTTGCATTGTCCGCAGGCCCGCAGGCCCGTCGGCTGCTGGCAGAGCAGCAGCGCCATGAGCTCCTCGGCCAGGCACCGCTTGCCGATCCCCGCCGGCCCGTGCAGCAGGTAGGCATGGGCATGCCGACGGCGCCCGGCCAGCTGCTTCCAGAGCGCTTCCTGCCAGGGAAGGACGCCGCTCACCGCCGCGCCTCCTGCAGCTCGGGCAACAGGCGTTCCAGCTGCTGCTGCACCTGGTCCAGCGGCTGGCCGGCGTCGATGACCCGGTAGCGCTCCGGATACCGGGCGGCACGGCGCAGGTAGGCCTGGCGCACCGCCTCGAAGAACTCGCGGCCTTCCTGCTCGAAGCGATCCAGCCGACCGCGGGCGGCGGCACGGGCCAGGCCGACCTCCACCGGCAGATCGAACACCAGGGTCAGGTCGGGGCGCAGGTCACCCTGCACGAAGGTCTCCAGCACCGCGATGCGCTCCTCGCTCAGCCCGCGGCCCCCACCCTGGTAGGCGTAGGTCGCATCGGTGAAGCGATCGCAAAGCACCACCTTGCCCGCCGCGAGCGCCGGACGGATCACCTGCTCCAGATGCTGGGCCCGGGCGGCGAACATCAGCAGCAGCTCGGTGTCGCTGGCCATGGGTTCGTCACTGGGGGTCAGCAGCAGTTCGCGGATGCGCTCGGCCAACGGGGTGCCCCCCGGTTCGCGGGTCAGCAGCACCTGGCGTCCGGCGGCGCGCAGCCGCTCGGCGAGGAACTCGCGGTTGGTGGTCTTGCCGGCGCCTTCCGGGCCTTCCAGGGTGATGAACAGCCCGCTCACTGGGTGTCTTCCTTGCTGATGGGCGCCGGACTGGATCGGTAGTCGGCACGCCGGTTGAGCTGATACTCGCGCACCGCGCGCATGTGTTCGGCCAGGGTGGCGGAAAAGACATGGCTGCCATCGCCGCGGGCCACGAAGTACAGGGCATTGCCCGGCTCCGGCTGCAGCGCGGCATGGATCGCCTCGCGGCCCACCATGGCGATGGGGGTCGGCGGCAGGCCGGAGATCACATAGGTGTTGTAGGGCGTCGGCTCGCGCAGGTCGCTGCGGCGGATCTTGCCCGCGTAGCGCTCGCCCATCCCATAAATGACCGTGGGATCGGTCTGCAGGCGCATGCGCTTCTCCAGACGACGCACGAAGACCCCGGCGATCTGGCCGCGCTCGGCGGGCACGCCGGTCTCCTTCTCGATGATCGAGGCCATGATCAGCGCCTCGTATTCATTCCTGTAGGGCAGTCCCGGCGCCCGCCCGGCCCATTCCTCGGCCAGCACCTGGCGCAGGCGGCGGTTGGCCTGGATCAGGACGTCGATGTCGCGCATGCCGCGCACGTAGCGATAGGTATCCGGGAAGAAGCGCCCTTCCGGATGCATGCCGGGCTCACCCACCCGACGCATCAGCTCGGCATCGTCCACGCCGGCCAGGGTCTGTTCCAGCTTCTCGTGGCTCGCCAGGGCGGCACGCAGCTGACGGATGTTCCAGCCTTCCACCAGCGTCAGGCTGTACTGCACCACCTTGCCGCTGACCCAGTGCTCGAACAGCTCGCCGACGGACATGCCGGGCTCGAGGCGGTACTCGCCACCGTGCAGGGTCTGTCCGGAGCGATGCAGCCGCCAGTGCAGGCGCAGCCACAGCCCGTCTTCCAGCAGGCCCTCGCGCTCCAGCCGATTGATCAGGCCCACCGGCGTGGACCCCGGGGGCACGTCGAGCAGTCGGGCCTCGTCAAGCTTCAGGGTCTGCCGCACCGCGGCCTGCTGCTGCCAGTAGGCGTAACCCAGTACAAGGACAACCAGGAGCAGGCCGCCGAGCAGCAGCCTCGACAATGTACGTATCACATCAACCATCCAGCAGAGTACGGGCAATGCCCTGGAGTTTACGGGTCACCGGCCCGGGCGACCATGTGTGGGATTGCAACCGGCGTACCGGCCAGACACCGTAGACACTGTTGCAGAGAAAGACTTCCTGCGCTGCGAGCATTTCGTCATGGGCAATGTCGCGTACCTCGCAGACCAGCCCTCGGGCGGCCGCCTCCCGCAGCAGCGCGGCGCGCATCACGCCGGCCACGCCGCAGCGCTCCAGCGCCGGGGTCAGCAGGCGGCCGTCGCTGACCAGGAACAGGTTGCTGAACACACCCTCGACGACCCGCCCCACCTGGTCGCGCAGCAGGCCCTCGGCGTAGCGGGCGTCCTGCCATTCGGCTCGGGCCAGGACCTGTTCGAGACGGTTGAGGTGCTTGAGCCCGGCCAGGGCCGGCTGCTCGGCAAGGCGCAGCGCGCAGGGATACAGCTCGATGCCCTGTTCGGCATGTGTGGAGGGGTAGGTTGGCAACGGACTGGCCAGCAGCAGCCGGCGCGGCGCGGCCTCGGCCGGCGGGGCGTAGCCGCGCAGGCCGTCGCCCCGGGTGAGGATCAGCTTGGCCACACCCTCGCCCAGCTCGGCGCAGAAGGCCAGCAGCTCATCGCGAACCAGGGGTTCGTCCAGCGGCAGGCCCAGTCGGGCGCAGCCCAGGCGCAGACGCTGCAGATGCTCCGTCAGCAGCGTCGGGCTGCCCCGGCGCACCAGCAGGGTTTCGAACAGCCCGTCACCGTAAGCCAGGCCACGGTCGCCCAGCGGCAGATGCGCAGCCGGGCGCCCGTCAACCCAGCTCAGCATCAGCCGTTGAACCGGCGGAACACCAGCGAGCCGTTGGTGCCGCCGAACCCGAAGGAGTTGGACACCACCACGTCGATCGGCATGGCGCGTGCCTCGCCGGCGACGAAGTCGAGATCGCAGCCTTCGTCCGGGTTCTCCAGGTTGATGGTCGGCGGCGCCACCTGATCGCGGATCGCCAGGATGCTGAAGATGGCCTCGACCGCACCAGCGGCACCCAGCAGGTGACCGGTCATCGACTTGGTGGAGGACACCGCCAGCCGATAGGCATGCTCGCCGAACACCGACTTGATGGCCGCCGCTTCGGCCAGGTCGCCGGCCGGCGTGGAGGTGCCGTGGGCGTTGATGTACTGCACCTGCTCCGGGTTCAGGCCGGCATCGCGCAGGGCATTGACCATGCAGCGCGCGGCGCCGGCGCCGTTTTCCGGCGGAGCTGTCATGTGGTAGGCGTCACCGCTCATGCCGAAGCCCACCAGCTCGGCATAGATGGTGGCCCCACGCGCGCGAGCGTGTTCCAGCTCCTCCAGCACCAGCGCGCCGGCGCCGTCGGACAGCACGAAACCATCGCGCTCCTTGTCCCACGGGCGGCTGGCGCGGGTCGGCTCGTCGTTGCGGGTCGACAGCGCGCGGGCCGCGCCGAAGCCGCCCAGGCCCAGGCCGCAGGCGGCCATTTCCGAACCGCCGGCGATCATCACGTCCGCCTCGCCGTACATGATGTTGCGCGCGGCCATGCCGATGCTGTGGGTGCCGGTGGTGCAGGCGGTGGTCACCGCATAGTTCGGCCCCTGGATGCCCAGGTGAATGGACAGGAAGCCGGACACCATGTTGATGATGGAGCCGGGCACGAAGAACGGCGAGATGCGCCGCGGCCCCTGCTCGAACAGGGCCTTGCAGTTGTTCTCGATGTTGGTCAGGCCACCGATGCCCGAGCCCATGACCACGCCGATGCGCTCACGATTGGCGTCGGTGATCTCCAGGCCGGCATCACGCACTGCCTGGAAGCTGGCGGCCAGGCCGTACTGGATGAACAGGTCGAGCTTGCGCGCCTCCTTGGCGGGCAGGTATTCCTCGACGTTGAAGCCCTTGACCGAACCGCCGAAACGGGTCGAATAGGCAGAGACGTCCATATGCTCAAGCGGACCGATGCCGCTGCGGCCAGCCAGAATACCTTCCCAGCTGCCCGGCACATCGGTACCCAGCGGTGAAAGCATACCCATCCCGGTGACCACGACACGTCTACGCGACACAGTTTTGTCCTCTTGTTCACTAACGGAAAGACCACAGCCGTCCGCTGCGGCCATCCTCCCGCCTACCTGACGGAAGGCTGGCGGGCAGGACCCGCCGCAAGAAAAAGCCGCACGCCCGTAAGGTTGTGCGGCTTCTCTCGCCTGGAAAGCGTGCGACTACTTATTGCGCGTGGGCAGTGATGTAGTCGATGGCTTCCTGGACAGTGGTAATCTTTTCAGCTTGCTCGTCCGGGATTTCGGTCTCGAACTCTTCCTCGAGGGCCATCACCAGCTCGACGGTGTCAAGAGAGTCGGCGCCCAGATCTTCGACAAAGGAAGCGCTGTTGGTGACTTCCTCTTCCTTGACGCCAAGTTGCTCGGCAACGATCTTCTTGACGCGTTCTTCGATGGTGCTCATACCTTGTTTTCACTCCTAATGGACAAATCCAGGCAGCTGGACTGCCGGTAAGTGTATAGAAAGGGTTTTTCACATTTCAAGCCAGGAGTTCCCGGCCTGATCGCTTGCAAATCCGTACCCGACCAATCTACATGATTTCGGATAGCCCTTCTGACAACGGGCCATCGGTCGAGGTCACATTTTCCTGCTACATATACATGCCGCCATTGACGGGAATCGTTGCACCCGTGACATAGGCGGCGCCATCGGAGGCCAGGAAGGCGACCACCTTGGCGATTTCGTCCGGCTGCCCCAGGCGCGCCAGCGGGATCTGGCCCAGCAGGGCCTCACGCTGTGCCTCGGGCAGCTCGCGAGTCATGTCGGTATCGATGAAACCCGGCGCCACGGTGTTCACGGTAATGCCACGCGAACCCACTTCCCGGGCCAGCGCGCGGCTGAAGCCTTCCACGCCGGCCTTGGCCGCCGCGTAGTTGCTCTGACCGGCGTTGCCCATGGCACCGACCACGGAACCGACGTTGATGATACGACCCCAACGGGCCTTGGTCATGCCGCGCAACACTGCCTTGGACAAACGGTAGAGGCTGTTCAGGTTGGTATTGATGACGTCGAACCACTCGTCATCCTTCATGCGCAGCATCAGGTTGTCACGGGTGATGCCGGCGTTGTTCACCAGGATCGCCAGCTGACCGTACTGCTCCTGGATCTGCGCCAGGGCAGCATTCACGGAATCGTCGCTGCTCACGTCCAGCACCAGGGCGCCGCCCTGGATGCCATTGTCCTTCAGGGTCTCGGCGATGCGCTGCGCACCGGACTCGGAGGTGGCGGTACCCACCACGATAGCGCCCTGACGGCCCAGCTCGAGGGCGATGGCCTGGCCGATGCCGCGGCTGGCGCCGGTGACCAGGGCAACCTTGCCTTGCAAACTCATTGGAACATTCTCCTTGATCAAGCCAGGGCGGCGCGGGTGGCCGCAAAGGCTTCGGGGGTATCCAGGTTGTAGGTGTCGACGCCCTTCACGCAACGCTTGTTGAGGCCGGAGAGTACCTTGCCGGGTCCGCACTCGACCAGCGCGGTGACGCCGCAGGCACCCAGGCGCTGCATCGACTCGACCCAGCGCACCGGGCTGTACAGCTGCGCCAGCAGGTCGCGCTTGAGGGTGTCCAGATCATCGACCACATCGGCGCTGACGTTCTGCACCAGGGGGATCTGCGGTGCCTGCCAGTTCACGGCGGCCACCGCCTCGGCGAAGCGCTCGGCCGCCGGACGCATCAGATCGCAATGGGACGGCACGCTGACCGGCAGCGGCATGGCGCGCTTGGCGCCCTTGGCCTTGCAGACCTCCACGGCACGGGCCACCGCGGCGGCGCTGCCGGCGATCACCACCTGACCCGGGGCGTTGAAGTTCACCGCGCTGACCACTTCGCCCTGGGCCGCTTCGGCGCAGGCGGCACGCACGTCGTCATCTTCCAGACCCAGGATCGCGGCCATGCCGCCCTGCCCGGCCGGCACCGCCTGCTGCATCAGCTGGCCGCGCAGTTCCACCAGCTTCACGGCGGCGGCAAACGGCAGGCTGCCCGCGGCGACCAGCGCCGAGTACTCGCCCAGGCTGTGGCCGGCGACATAGGCCGGACGCGGGCCGTTCTCGGCCAGCCACAGGCGCCACAGCGCGACGGAGGCGGTGAGGATGGCCGGCTGGGTCTTGTCGGTCTGGTTCAGCTGTTCCTCGGGGCCATTCTGGGTCAGCGCCCAGAGGTCATAGCCCAACGCTTCGGAAGCCTCGGCGAAGGTGTCGAGCACCATGCGCTGCTGGGCGCCGATCTCGCCCAGCATGCCGAGCGACTGCGAACCCTGGCCGGGGAAGACGAATGCGGAGGTTACGGACATGGATAAAGGTCCCTTGTGTCTTCGTCGAAACCGCTGTGCCCGACCTGCGGAGCACAACGAATTGAGGATTGGATGACCGCCCTCCCGGGTCGGTCACATCCGACTCGGCTACCTATAACAGCAGGTCTCCGAGCCGGCCATGCAGACGCTGGGGCAGATTTTCGCGAATTTCCTCGCAGGCCCGACGAATGGCGCTCTGGAAGCCTTCGGGCGCCGCGCCACCATGGCTCTTCACCACGATGCCCTGCAGCCCCAGGAAACTGGCGCCGTTATGCGCCGCCGGGCGCAAATCGTGACGCAGGGTGCGCAGCAGCGGCAGGGCCAGCAGGCCGATCGCCCGGGCCGGCAGGCTGCGCTCGAACAGCCCGCGAATGCGCTCGGCGACCATCTCGGCCAGCCCCTCGCTGGACTTGAGCAGGATGTTGCCGACGAAACCGTCACACACCACCACATCGGCCTCGCCCCGGTACAGGCCGTCGCCCTCTATGTAGCCGATGAAATTCAGCCCCCGCGCCTCGCGCAGCAGACTGGCGGCCAGCTTGACCTGCTGGTTGCCCTTGATGTCCTCGGAGCCGACGTTGAGCAGCGCGACCCGCGGCCGCCGCACGCCCAGCGCCTCGGCGGCCACCGAGCCCATGACGGCGAACTGGTAGAGATTGTCCGCCGAGCAGTCCACGTTGGCGCCCAGATCCAGCAGATAGCAGCTGCCGGTACGGGTCGGCAGGGCCGCCATCATGGCCGGCCGGTCGACACCCGGCAGGGTCTTGAGCACATAACGCGACAGCGCCATCAGCGCCCCCGTGTTGCCGGCGCTCACGCAGGCGCGCGCGCGACCGTCACGGACCAGCTCCAGGGCAACGCGCATGGAGGAATCGGGCTTGCCACGCAGTGCCTGGGACGGACGCTCCTGCATGTCGATGACCTGCGAGGCGTGCACGATGTTCAGACGGGAACGATCCGCGTCGGGATGACGTGAGAGGATCTTTTCGAGGAGGGGTGCCTGACCGACGAGTGTCAGCCTGAGCAGGGGATTTTCCGCCAGGCAGGCCAGACTGGCAGGAACAACGCAGTGGGGACCGAAGTCCCCACCCATTGCGTCGATGGCAATGACCGAGGCAGACAAGGATTACTCGTCAGCGCCCTTGTCGATCACCTTGCGACCGCGGTAGAAGCCTTCCGGGGAAACATGGTGACGCAGGTGAACCTCGCCGGTGCTCTTCTCGACGGACAGAGCGTTGGCCTCGAGGGCATCGTGCGAGCGGCGCATGTCGCGTGCCGAACGGGATTTTTTGTTCTGCTGAACAGCCATAACTGATTAACTCCTAAACGTTTGGGTCGCGCTTTAACTGCGCCAGTACGCTGAACGGGTTGGGCCGCGAAACTTCATCCTCGCTCGGCTCGGGGGCGTTCAGATCCGCCGGCTGCTGACAGATGTCGTCATCGTGGACCGGAACGATCGGCAAGGCCAGCAACAGCTCATCCTCGACCAGTGTCAGCAAGTCCAGTGGGTCCTCCCCCACCTCCAGCGCATCGTAACCTTTCGGCACGACCTGTTCGCTGCCTTCCGCCACCACGAGGTACTGGTACTCGCCGTGGATCGGCAGGCTGGCAACGTCCAGACAACGCTGGCATACCATCTTGGCCTCGACGTCGAACTCGCAATGGATGACGACCGCGCGGCGCTCGTCACGCTCGAAGCTCAGCTTCGCGCGTACCGTACCGGCATGATCGACCATCTGCTCCGCCAGTCGAGGCAGGGCGCTCAGGGATATTTCGCCCTGGAGCACGGCGCCGCGATCAGCCAGTTTGCGGGGATCGACGTGAGGTGGAATCGGCCCATTCAACATAGGCGCGAGATTCTATGGACCCAGCCTGCCCCTGTCAAAGGATATTCCTTCCTGTGCGCCGGGCTGCGGCGAGCTTAGAATTCCCCGCCACGCATCCCTATATATAAGGAAGAATGCATGCCTCCCCTTCTGCTCGCCTCCGGTTCGGCCTATCGCCGCGAACTGCTGTCCCGGCTGCGCCTGCCCTTCGACTGCGCCGCCCCGCAAATCGACGAATCCCCCCTTCCCGGAGAGGATGGCGCAGCCCTGGCCATGCGCCTGGCCCAGGAAAAGGCCCAGGCCCTGGCCAGCCGCTATCCGGAGCATCTGATCATCGGTTCCGATCAGGTGGCCGTACTGGATGGCCAGCTCATCGGCAAGCCGGGCAGCTTCGAGCGCGCCCGGGAGCAGTTGCGCGCCGCCAGCGGCCGCAGTGTCAGCTTCCTCACCGGCCTGTGCCTGCACAATGCGCGCAGCGGCCGCAGCCAGGTGGACTGCGTGCCCTTCACGGTGCATTTTCGTCAGCTGGATGACGCCCGCATCGAACGCTACCTGCGCGCCGAGCAGCCCTACGACTGCGCCGGCAGCTTCAAGTGCGAGGCGCTGGGCATCAGCCTGTTCCGGTGCACCGAGGGCGAGGATATCACCAGCCTGGTCGGCCTGCCGCTGATCCGCCTGGTGGATATGCTGGAGGCCGAAGGCATCCAGGTGCCCTGACCCGGGCACCCGCCGGCCGTCAGCGCAGCACCGGACCCTGCAGGCCCAGCCAGGGCGAGAGATAGGTCGCCACGCCGGCGCCCAGCTTCTTGGCGAAGCGGTCCAGCGGCGACTCCTTGCGAGTGAAATCGACCAGGCGCTCGGCACCGATGACCTCGCGCGCCACCTGGCTGCTGCTGGCCAGGCCGTCCACCAGACCGAGCTCCAGCGCCTGCTCGCCCGACCACACCAGGCCCGAGAACAGCTCGGGATGCTCGTCGGCCTTCAGACGATCGCCGCGCCCCTTGCGCACGCTGTCGATGAACTGGCGATGGGTGGTTTCCAGCACCGAGGTCCAGAACTCCGCCTCATCGGCACGCGCCGGCGAGAAGGGATCGAGGAAGGCCTTGTGCTCGCCCGAGGTATACAGGCGGCGCTCGATGCCCAGCTTGTCCAGGGTGCCGACGAAGCCGAAGCCGGCGGCGGTCACCCCGATGGAGCCCACCAGGCTGGCCTTGTCGGCGTAGATGGCATCCGCGGCACTGGCGATGTAGTAGGCGCCCGAGGCACCCAGGTCGGTGATCACCGCATAGACGCGGATGTCCGGGTGCAGCGCCCGCAGCCGGCGAATCTCGTCATAGATGTAGCCGGACTGTACCGGACTGCCGCCCGGGCTGTTGATGCGCAGGATGATGCCGCGCGTGCCCTCGTCCCGGAACGCCGCCCGCAGGCTGCCGACGATGTTGTCGGCGCTGGCGGCCTCCTCGTCGGCGATCATGCCGCGCACCTCGATCAGCGCCGTGTGGGCACCACCGCCCGTCTTCACCACCCCGGAGTCGCTCTTCCAGGGCGAGAACAGCAGCAGGGCACCGAACAGGTAGGCGAAGGTCAGCATCTTGAAGAAGATGCCCCAGCGCCGTGCCCGACGCTGCTCCTGCACGCTGGCCAGCACGGCCTTCTCCAGCAGTTTCCAGCTCTTGTCCTCGGCCTTCTCTTCCGGCGCCTTCCATTCGTCAGCCATTCAACACCTCAAGCGAGCGCCGCCGCGCCACCGGCATCATCAACCAGTCGCGCAGTTCGGCGAATTCCATGATTTCCCGGCGCGGCGAAAATGCCCGCAGGCGCTCCAGCGGCTGCGCGCCGTAGCCGACCGCCACACAGTCCATCCCCGCATTGCGCGCCATCTGCAGATCGAAGACGGCATCGCCGATCATCAGCGCACGCTCGGCAGCCACGTCGCAGTGGGCGAGGATCTCGTGGAGCATCCGCGGATCGGGCTTGCTGCCGGACTCGTCGGCGCAGCGCGTGATCTCGAAGTAGTCCAGCCAGCCATGCCCGGCCAGCACCCGCTGCAGGCCGCGACGGCTCTTGCCGGTGGCCACGGCCAGCCGGTAGCCCGCTTCGCGCAGCGTCTCCAGACCTTCGGCCACCCCCGGAAACAGCGGCGGCGGCTCCTCGTCGAGGGTCAGGTAGTGATCAGCGTAGGCCTGCCGATAACGCTCCACCTCATCCGCATCCAGATGGGGATACAGGGCGGCGATGGCCTCCGGCAGGCCCAGGCCGATGATGCCGCGGATCGCCGGCTCGTCGGGGGGCGTCA
>Ga0209075_1003973_pt1 | contig 12041 bp, 14 predicted proteins | sample Stecom2011_FD_187523 | JGI IMG/M metagenome (GOLD analysis project Ga0209075, IMG submission 187523) | Agricultural soil microbial communities from Utah to study Nitrogen management - Steer compost 2011 (SPAdes) (version 2) | ecosystem: Environmental > Terrestrial > Soil > Agricultural land...
CCTATGTTTGGTCATGAAATGGGTTTTAAAAGGAAAGACCTTGTAAATAATATGCCCGAAGAAAAGCAGTCCGAAATAAAGGTTATGGGCGCTCAGGACCTTAAGGAGATGTTTAATAATCCAAAAAATAAGGAGTTGCTTTCTGAATACCATCTTCGCTATGAGAATAAGCTCGCAGAAAAAATTGTCGATGGCCAGGTGGAAGCAAAGGCTTTGTCAACTGTGGGTGGGAAAATGGAAATGGCTAAAGTAACAGAAGCTGAACATGATCCTTCATTAAAGTTATTCTCATACAAGTTAGAGGGTGCAGAAAATCGAGTAAACACTCATTCAGAAGATTTGTCCTCAAATGTAAGTGTTGCAGAAAAGGATCACCTTATGATTAAAAATGAGGTGCTTTCCGATATTGGAAAAGAAATGCAATTAAGAACACCAAGCATTGATCATGGAGTAAGTGCTGTTTCTGAAAGTCCTGATATAAAACCAGAAATTCAGCCAGGAATAGAAGATGCGCCGACGCAGAGTTTGGAGAAGGAGAAAATTATGGATACGCAAATTACTCCTGACACCAAATACAAAGATTATGTGGGCAAAATGAGTGCGGATGATCAGGGGGCAGTTACCAAAAAGTCAGCAGAAGAATTGGCAAAAGAAGTTTCTTCTAAAGCTCCAGATCTGGCTGGGAACGAACACCAAATTAAAGGTCCCGGCCAAATAAAACAAGATGGTTCTTTAGGGTCTAACTCTGCATCAGAGAAGTTAACTGCAGCGATTTATAAGAATGACGAGAAGCTGGTTTCTAAGCTTCTTCAAAATTCTGAGAATGGTCTTGGAAAAGAGCATTTGAAATTAATGAGTCAGATGAAAGAGGCTGGGCAGGATCTGTCACCTAAGATCGAGTCTGAGGTAAAGGCTGCTGTTAAACCCTCTCATAAGATGAATATGTCTGTTTAATTTCTGCTATTGACTTTGTTATACACCATCTCCTTCAAATGAAGGAGATGGATTTTGTGATTATAAACTAAAAACACAAAGCTCTATGTCTCAAGATAGAAAAATGCTCGTGCTTTTTACTGCGTTCTACGGGCTTGTTGTTATAATTGATTATCTGACTACTGTAGATGATTTTGTACTGAATTTCATCCCTGCTTTAAATGGCTTTTTTAACAGCAAGGGGTTGGCCAGAGTCTTTTATGACCACGGTTCAGAGCTAAGAGGTGGTTTTCTTTTGCTATTTTTCATTTTCGCTTACAATGAAATTATCTCTTTAAAACTTAAAGCTCATGATTTTGACAGGATGCAATACATCCTGCTCACAGGGGTTTCTGCGTTGATTTGCAATTTGCTATTTGTTTTCATCAAGCATCTTAACCTGGAGCAGGTTATTTTGGTGGTTCTTTACCCGCTTCTTTTAATTCTTTCAATGTTCGCAACGTATCACTTTGCAAAAGCGTTGTCAATAAGAACTAAAATTGCGATTGACGAATTTGACCTCTCTGGTGATGATGAAGCCTTTGGAACCTTTGTTTTTAAGACTACTGAAGGAAAATTCATTAATGTTCTTAATCCCTTTCAAGGAATTTTTGTTGTCGGTTCGGCCGGTGCCGGAAAATCAAAATCTGTAGCGCACCCAATGATTTTTCAATTGGTACAGCAGGGTTTTACTGGAATCATTTATGATTATAAATTTTTTGACTTGACCAATGTAGTTTACACCGCTTTTCAACATTACCCGGAGGTTCAAGAAAATGTTGGTTTAAAAATTATCAACTTTTCTGATATGTATAGAAGCCATCGGATTAATCCTATTCACCCGGACTATATTTTTGACGAAGCTTTTATTGATGAATACGTCTCTTGTATTTTGAAAAACCTTAATAAAGAATGGATTAAAAAATCCGGAGACTTTTTTGCTACGTCGGCCATTCTTTTGCTCAAAGCAATAGTGTATTTCTTGTGGAAGAAGCACCCTGAATTTTGCACTATCCCGCATGCTTTCTCTCTTGTGAATCTCTTAACAACAGAACAGATCGTTGATGTCCTTAAGGGCGACAGAAAAGCCCTTTCTATTGCATCTTCAGTTCAGGAAGCCGTTGAAAAAGATGCAATGGAACAAGTTGCCGGTGTGATTGCCACATTGAAATCTCAAACTCAGAAGCTGGACAATGAAAACTTCTTTTGGGTTTTGTCTGGTAATGATATTGACCTAAATCTCAATTCCCCTTCAAATAAACAGCTTCTTTGCTTAATCAATGACCAACAAAAAGAAGAGACAATTACTCCGATAATTTCTCTGATCGTAACCGTGGCCAGAAAGCTTATGAACACAAAGCATCGAGAGAAAAGTATTTTCCTACTTGATGAAGCTCCAACCCTTTTCCTTCCAAACTTTGATACACTTCCAGCAACTGGCCGAAGCAATAAGCTTTGCGCTTGTGTTATGTGTCAAGATATTTCTCAGATGGACTCTATGTATGAGAAAGTCGGAAGAGAAAAGATATTAGGGTCTTTGGGAAACACCTTCTATGGAAACTGTTCTTCTTTGCCTACGCAGGAATACATTTCAAAAAGCTTTGGAAAGGTCGATAAGATTATTGAGAGTCAAACGCAGGGACGTAATAAGAGTACCGGTAGCATTGGCCAAAATGATTCTTCTTCTTATAACGTTCAGGAACGCGAATTGATTAAGCCTAGTGATGTTGGGGCTTTTGAAATTGGAGAGTTTTGCGGTAAGATTATCGGGAAAGAAAATGCCTATTACAGAACCCGTTTCGATATCTTGGACAATGAAGGAATTGATGCAGAAGAATTTTTTGTAGAACCATTTTCTTCCTTGGTTGAAGATCTGGAAAACCCTGCAGAACATGAAAAAGATCCTTTAAAATATCGATTTTCTATCATTGATGTTCACAAAAATTATGAACGAATTATTGAGGATATCATGTCTTTAAAAAACATGTATTGTACAACCGAATTAGAAAAAGCTAAAGCCTTAGCTGCTGAATAACTCAAAAATTTAAACCTATGGATACTATAAATATTGGTGCGTTTGGATTCCTGGAATCAATTGCAGGATTAGCCATCGAGGTAAAAATGATGTGTGTGAAATTTGCCGTGATGTTTGCTGTATTAACAGCCATATATGGTGTTGTAAAATTTTATTTTGGCTTTGAAGAAGGAGGCAAAATAAATTTCACAAAGTACGTTTGGACTCCTTTGATTACCATTTTCTTGCTGGTTAATTATGCTTATCTTATTGATATCACTGATTCAATAGGTTCTCTGCTCATTAGAAGCATTCCTGGTTCTGACAATAAAGAATTATATACTGAACTATTAAATAGTTCCGAAAAGAGAAGAGCTATTGAAAGAATCTCGAATTATAATGCTGAACAAGCAGTGTTGAATGATGATGAAGCTGGTTTTTTTAAAAAAGTTGGGGTTTTTATAGAAAGTGGACTTCGTGAAACTTTATCCCAACTCTTTAGCCCAATACGGATGCTTGGAAAGCTTTTTCAGGCTGGATGGATTATTTTATGCCGACTTATTGTTGAGAATGTTAGAGGGGTAATATTGGGCTTTCTTGTTATCTGTGGGCCATTAGCTATATTGTTTTCAATAACTCCTTTACATCGTGAGATGCTAAAAAAATGGTATAAAATGTATGTTGCAGTATTGCTTTGGGCTGTAACAATAAATATTATGGACGCTCTGGTAATAAGTTATGCTCAAGCGAGTGTTGGAGTTGATCTTACTCAGGCTATTTATGTTGAATCCGATCTTGAAGATGAGAATGTCGCAGCCTCAATAATGGCTGCTGATGAAATAGCTTCAGATTTTGGAACTCAAGCTGGGTTTATAAACTTCACCTTTGGTCTTATGTACCTCTGTGTACCTTTACTTACAGCATTTTTTATAGGAGATCGAATGGCCGGAGGGTTACTTTCATTTGTAATGATGAAAAGTGTTGATTATGGAATGAAGGCTGTAAGTGCTGTTGCTACTGGAGGTAAAGCAATGAGTGGTTCTAGCATCGGTGGAGGTGCTGGAGGTGAAACTTCAGGAATGGAATAAAATCTAAAAACCATGTTTGAAAAACAAATTTTAAAATATATCGCTTGGATTAAGTCCTCAAATATTCGAATGAAAATTTTGAAGACTGCCACTTTCATTTATTGCCCAGGATTCATTATTTACTTGATCATTTTTTTTAGAATTCAAAATTACAGAATTGGTTTAATCGAACTTCTCTGTGCATTGTTCTTTTATGTCTTGATCTGGGTCTTTGCTTTAACCTTTAAAAAATAAAATCATTATGAAAAAAGTTACTGCTATTCTCATCTGTGTTTTCTGTCTTACCTCAGGATTATATGCCCAGGTGGCTGTATTTAATCCACAACAATTTCTTCAAGACCAGCTGAACTTTGCGGAACAGAAACAATGGGAAATAAATGCCGCAATGGATAGAGCAGAGCAATTAGAAAATCTTCGGCAACAGCTCGAGCAACTTCAAGAAACAAAAAGGAATGTTGAACAAGCTTACCGTTTACAAGAACAAATTCAAGAGGATTTAAAAGTGCTTGGCTCAGTTGCAGATGGAGGAATTCATAGTTTGGCCAATGCCTTTCAAACAGTATTGGGAATGTCGATAAATCCAAACGACTACATCCCAAATATCCCAGAGTTTCAAGGGCTTAAAAATGCCTTAAACTACGAGGCTAGCAGCTATTTGTCAAGCAATACAAGACGGGCTCACAAAGAGCTCTTTACCTATAATTATCATGATCCTGAAAATCGTGATGGAACATCCATTACAAAGAATTTGCGGGCATTTGGCAAGAGCACTGCTAACCTACTGGATTTTTCAAGTAAATGGAAAGAGTATGAAGAAGAAAAAGAAGCCAGGGCTATCCTACAAAAAAATGAACTTGCAAATCAATTACGAGAAATGGCAAAAAAAATAAGTGAAGAACTCGAAACTGAAGGACTATATTCAATGACTGATTCTGAAAGGATGGAATTACTCTTGCGAGTTTCAGAAATGTATGAGAAAGCCGACCAACTTGAGCAAGAAGTTATTGCTGGGGTTAAGGAAAAAATTGAAATAAATCTTCCTGGACCGGGAGAGATGATGAATTTAGTGGAAGAAGGTTTTCGAATTAAGATGGCCAACACCTTGAGAAATACCTTAACACCGTATAAGGCGAGGAATAAATTTTCTCTTGCAAATTTTGAACGCAGCTATTCTCAAGGTCAAGCAAAAATGAAGCTTGAAGAAAGTCCATCAGATACCCCAACATTAAAACCCATCTCATCGGAACATTTTCAAAAACAAGTAGCTACTCAATGGAATTTCTTTAACGAATACTAAAACAAAAAAAATGAAAAACTTATTCGCTTTAACACTCGTTGCATTGTTATCTACGATAATCATTCCGAATAAAGCTTTTGCTCAGATAAATAGCGCAGCTTTGGAAATCAAAGAGCAATGCACCTACGACGGATTAATGACCGTCTTTATTCTCGTCAGCGAAAATTCAGAGAAAAAGTGGGAATTAATGGAAGACGCATCAAAAATGATTGTGTCCGAAATGTTTAACACAAATAAAGATCTTAATAGAATTGTTCTGATGTATTATAATGATGAAGCCTTCATGCCTCCCAGAAAACCTTCTTCTTATAAACATGCTTCAGCAATAATTCAAAGGACTCTATTGGCAACACCTTTAAAAGACATTTTAATTGGATATACTGAAGCAACCAAAAAAAAGATGAATCATGAATTAATTCGTTATCCAATCAAAGTTTTACATCAAAAACAGACCCCCTAGTCATAGCACAACCAAAAACAGCGGGCCGTTTAATGGCCCGCTGTTTTATCTAAACAACAAAAGTCTCTAATCAATAATAAACAATAAAGGCAAATCAATCGTAAATATATTAGATTCATACCCTTTATCTAACTCTTCAAGGCTGATATAGATTCCTTCTTCTGTATATGGCAATGTTCTTAGACTATTATATTCACAATCATTACTCCATCCAACACAATTAGGCATCATAAAAGAAACTGTAGCATCAGTCAATTCATTAACAATCCCCAATATGTAATATTCAAAACCGCCATCTTCAATCATTCCAAAATAGTAATCCCTATTCTTCAAAATCAAAGTTTGACGTTTGCTATTAATAGTCTCCGAAGCCTCCCCTGGTCGAAGAACCTCGGTTTGCCATCCACTATAAACCTTCACCGGTTCTTTTGCGGTAGATTTAAAAATAACTGCTTCAAATTCATCCTCTCCGACAAAGACTTGAGCTTCCCCCTCCCCTTCTTCATTAAGAGAGAGAATAAGTTTCACCTCTCCGGAAGAAAATTGCAGATTATCTAAAACCTCACCTGGCTCCCAGGCGGTTTCTGCCGGAGCCAATTCCGAGTAGTCCTCATTGTGAAACATTTCACAAGTCATTGCATCATCACCATTTTTCAGGTTTAACCGAAAAATGTACTCTCCAGCCAAAGTTGAAACAAAATACACCCCTCCACTCTTTTGGTCCAGTTTACTATCAGAAACATTGGGGTTAACAACAATTTTCGTGTCGTTTCTATCATCATCAGATGAACAGGCTACAAAGAACACGGCCATAAGGGCAAAAAGGTAAGATACAGGTTTTTTCATAATACTCATTTTTAAAAGCTAGATAGTTAAAAGGTTAATTGTCGTATTGTAAAATTAACAAAAAAGATTAATACAACAAGTGATAAAGATAAATATTTCATCAAAAACGACTAATTATTTTGGTTGTGAAAATTCTTTCCCTTATGCAAAGGTCTACCATACAGGTCTAGTTTAAAAATCTCAGGATTCTTTATAATGAAATACCACGGTTCTTATTTTCAAACTTAAACTTTTCTTTTAGAAATTGTTCAAGTTTAGGGGGAACCTCTATTTTGGCATCTTTCATTTCAGAAATCAGTTTAATATGTTTTTGGGAAACAACTCCTTCTGAACGATTAACCAAGTCTTTCACTTTTTTGTAATCACCCTTATAAATGGCTTTAGTTAAGTCTACAGCATTTTCTTTTTTAAATTGCGCGACTATTGTTGAAGAAATATCATTTTGTGAAACACCGTAAACAGGTCGAAGAAGCTGAAAGTTTGGGTCATTTTTAAAATTTTCTCCATTTGATATAAAAGCACATATATTTTTCGCTTTTAATGAATTACCAGAATACGCAACTGCCTTATCAACCATTTTGTTTAATGGAACTCCCTCCTTTAGAATCGAGTACAGATCATAATAATCTCTGAACTTACTTCTTCGTTGCATTACTTCTAATTTCATCGCACCAATTGTTTCAATATCTGGAACTTTTATATTATTCAAAATTGTTTTATACTCTCCCGTTGGAGAGGAATTGTTTTGATTAGCATAAAAAGAGAGTTTTACTCCAGAAACTACAAAATCAACTTGATTAAACCCTAAAACGTCTGTTTTCTCTACTTTCCCTACTTTCTGAGATAATTCGGTTTCTATTGCTTTCCAACTTACTTCTGGGTGATCTTTCCCTGGTGCTTTAGACCATTTACAAAAATCAAGGTCCTCGCTTAATCTCTTATTTATTTGTAATGCTAGCGCCGTACCACCAATTAAAGCATATTCCTTTATTGAATCCAGTTGTGAAACTTTTTCAAATATTTCATTTGTATGAGAAGCTAATCCTTTCATATTAATAATTTTGCACCTGTTTTTTTATCCTTGAAATATAATTAACGGGATGTTTTATCTCAAAATAGACCGAAGCTATAAAGATGTTCAAATTATGGTAATATGGCTCTTGTTTAATAAGTCTTTCTTTCCATATTTTACGTACATGGTTTTTATCAAAAATAAGAAATAAGCGCTCAATATCATCAATATCAAGATTAATCAATACATGTTCGATCAAATCGTCATTATTGATTAATTGAACCTTTTCATAAGACCAAAAAGCATTGTTCTTATTAAGCTTATCTAATAGGTTGTTTTTAATGAAATCCATCTAATGTCCTTTATTTGTTGCTCTTTTATTATTCTTCCCAATGTCTTTTTCCGGGAAAATATTTCTTTTTCTTATCATCAGGTAGAGTGTTGTGCTGAATTTATAATGTTAAGACTGTAAAATTATATCACTATCAATATTAAGCTTTTTGTGCAACTCCCTGGCAACATTCAGGGTTATATCCCGCTTACCTGACAAATATTCACTTATTCTTGATGCAGAAGTATTCAAGAGTACTGCCAGATCCTTTTTCTTTAATTTCATTTCAAACATACGAAGCTCGATCACCTCTAATAGAGTTGGTAAACCTATCGGATAATGAATTTCTTCGTAGGCTTCGATGATATCGGAAGCCTCTTTTAATTCCTGCAAAAGAGGATCATCATCGGCTGCATCATCGTCTACCAGGTCAATGATTTCATTTAGTCGGATTTCCGCTTTAACATACTCTTCATGTGTTATCAACTTTCCCATACCTACAAATTTTGAATATCATCAAGTCTATCGTAATCCTTATGATGCCCTACCCATCTAATAAATACTGTCCGCAACTTAAATTTAATTAAGGCTACAATTCGATAATGATTTCCCTTTACATTAAAAACATAGCGCTTATTTCCAATGTTTTCAGCACTTCCAAAGGTCTTTAATACATCTGACGAACTTTTCCACTCGGCTCTTTTAGTGGTTTTATGCCAATCCTGAAGAGCAACCCTTGAATCAGGGACTTTTATAAAAAATTCTCTTAGTGCTTTAAATGAAATTATCCGCATCGCTCCTTGATTATTTGTACAACCAAAGATACAATAAAGTTACATAAAATGGAACAACATTCCAAATAATGTAACAGATGGTTTATTCTTTCCCTTATGTCTTGAATGAGGTTAAATGTTAGATTCCCCACAAAAACTGGCGGTGTGAAAATAACTGCAGTATGATTAACGTGATAATTTTCCTTGCAAACTTTGGACTTGCTATGGCCTTATATAAGTGAAATTCTCTGCAGACTTCTTTACAAACTTTGCCTCAATCAGACCATCTAATATAGATTTTGCCGTATCAAAGTCAATTTTTAAGTGGCGTTGAATACTCGAAACGACCAAAGACCCCTCACGATCTAATAGTTCTAAAGCTTCTCCAAAAAAAGATCTTCCTTTGGCAGATGGGGCGATTTGAGTTATATATGATTCTCCTGTATCTATGGTGGCATGCAATGTTTCAGTAATACAATAACTCATACCTTTGCGTTCTTTTTTCATAATAAAAGTTTTTATCCTTTATTCAATCACCTTTTCATGTCGTAAGTATCGATACAGAGTTGCTTTGCTTTTTATGCTTAATGCTTCCATTATTTCCAGAATGGTATATTCTCCGGCTTTATATAATTGAGCTGCAGCTGCAGCTGTTTTTTTAGCTTTGGATGAAAGCCCTGGTTTTCTCCCGCCTCTGGTTCCCCTGGGACGTGGCCTGATGGGCTGACTATCATTCACAAAATCCAAAACACCCAAAACTTCGGCTTGCATAAGGGAAATATAATCAGACCAGGAAGAAGTAATTTTCTCTGGCTCGATTCCTCGTGCCTCAGCCCACACTTCCACCAGGTCATTTTCAATTAGAAACTGTCCGGAGATTTGAAGCAAGTTTTTATAACTGGTCTTCTCTTTCCGAAAGCAATCAGATATTTGTCCCCTTAAATCGTCCTCAGCCATTTTCTTCTTCTCTCAAATTATGAAACAACTCGTAATAGTTTTCAGTAATCTGCATCTTTCTTTTAAATTCTGTGTTTGAATTTATTTTCTTCAAATTTATTTATCTGGAATCTTTGAATACTTCCAAAGCAGCATTTGCCTGGCATGCTCTCGCAGTTCCTGGACCATATTCAATAAACTTTCGTTATTGAATTCTTTAGCTTCTGCCTCCAACAGATCACAATACTTTTTCAATGTCAGGGATGCAAACTTATCCTGTGCCCGGAGCAAAAAAACGGGCTCGTTCTCCGGAATTCGGTTTTCCAGGTCAACTATTCTTCTGTTATAATCTTCTCGTGTGAATTTCATACTTTGATCAAGGTTAAAAGTTTATCTCCTGACACAAACTCGATGCAATCGGTTTTATATTCTAAGGATTTTGCTCCGGTTCTTCCGGTATGAACAAAAAATCCTCCCGCTGCTTTGTGTTTTTTTATAACGCTATCAAACTCCAATACATGGGATGGATTGATACTATTGGAATATCTTTTAGCCTGAACCAGGTACCATTTGCCATCTTTCTTTACCCGGCCATCAATTCCACCATCACCGGTATAGCGTTTGTTTCGTTTGATTTTATACCCTTTAGCCTTAAAACCAGTCAATATCAGTTCTTCAAACACAAAAGGGTCAATTTTTCTAAGATAGCTTAACCTGGCCCCAGGATTATCAAATTCCCGAAGCTTGTTTATTATTTTAGCTGCAGCTTTGACATTTCGTTTGTGCCGGGAAGGGCCGCGATAATATATTAAAGCAATGGCAAAGCAAAAAAGAGAAATAAGCAGATAGTAATGGTCTTTCATTTTACTTGTTGATTAAGATTTAAAGCAATCATTTCATTTTTTCTTTCAGTACGGGTCCACTTCCAGCCTATCTTTTCAAATTCCTCAATTTCCTCTCTGGTTAACCATCCGTTTTTGTAGTGCCTAGTAAGCCTGTCCTCTTCTTTTTTTATAACGCTCTGGACTTCTTTCCTATTCCAATATAAATGACCATGAGCTTGTTTAAACTCTATTAAATAATTTTTGAACGAATTCTGATTATTAGGAAACTTTTTAAGCAACCTTTCAGAAGGCCGATCTTTATAAATTGGACTATTGCTTTTTCCTAATCCAAGGTTCATACCATTGTGATTATTAATATACTCAGAAACGATGCTTTTACAGTAATAGGAACAGTATCCCTGGGTTGGAGCCTTTTGTTTAAAAATACCATTGCACCAAAAGCAATGTTTGTATACTAAGATGTCTTCAGCTTCTGAAAACTTTGGTTCGGTATTAAGCGAAAGTTTTCTTCCGAAGACTTTTCTTATAATATTCTTTATTTCGAAAGCACTCATTTTTTATACCTAAAAGTTTCATTTATTAAAATTACAGTAATTAGTTTTATAAAACAAATAACTGTACCAAAAAACGCCCAGCTGTGGGCCTATTTTTTCACCGGTTACCTGGTACCAGGAATCAAAACTTTCGGAAAATTTCAAGAGGGGTTTAAGTGGGTGAATATCAAGGGAAATTCAGAGCCTATAACCCATAATATGATAAGTAAAAGAAAGAAGAAAAGCTTCTTTAAAATAAGAAAAATAGTACTTAAAAACAATCTAATGGATTTTCCGGCATGGAGCTATATCGGTGTTAGGTGCAAGGCTGCTCGACACGTTCCAATTCAATCCGCACTCGTTTAAACCATTGGTAAATATGGCTGGGTAGTACTTCAATATGGTCAAGCATTTCGTCTAAACCAATCATTGCACACCCTCTGGCGATTTCAAAGTCCATACCTCCAAAATCTTTTAGCATTACGTGTTTCTGATATTTCCCAATCAGTTCAAGTGCTTTTTCTTTCTCTGTCATTTTCATGCGACCGTCAAACACCACCAACATAGAATCGTGCATTCCAGCCTTGCCCGTAACAAATTCACCAAATGTATTTACACCGCAAAATTTTATCCGCCCTTCAAAGAACCTTATTTCCGTTTGGTTCGGCAATATATCCTTGTGAAATAGCTTTGTGCTTGTGCTTACAGGTAGTAGCATTACACAAAGTTTTCCTTTCTTGCTTTCAGATATTGCCTTGCGTACAAATGCTTCTTTGAGTTTTCTGCTATAAGGTGGATTGATAAAATTTCGCTCACCCCATTCTACTTCCAATCCATCCCACTTTTCAATGTCGTGTTGATACGGACAAGGGTCAAAGGTAAAATCAAATTCCTCGTTCAATTTGGCATACACGTCTGATGGTGTTGCCCAATC
>Ga0209075_1003974_pt1 | contig 12041 bp, 12 predicted proteins | sample Stecom2011_FD_187523 | JGI IMG/M metagenome (GOLD analysis project Ga0209075, IMG submission 187523) | Agricultural soil microbial communities from Utah to study Nitrogen management - Steer compost 2011 (SPAdes) (version 2) | ecosystem: Environmental > Terrestrial > Soil > Agricultural land...
GTGACCTCGCCAGGATTCAAACCTGGAACCTTCTGAGCCGTAATCAGATGCGCTATTCAGTTGCGCCACGAGGCCTATTGCGGCTGCAAATATATAAAATTAAGCGCTTCTAACAAGTGCTTTATCAAAAAAATTTATCAGATAATCTCAGCGCTTAATCCTGCATCTAAAAGAAGTGAGCAACGCGCCTTTAACTCGTTGTATTCCCCCGTTTTAAGGACGCACTTTCCATTATAATGCGTAATTATTGCGCATTGTTCTGCTTGTTCGGGTGTGTGTTCGCAAGCAACAATCAACGTATTGATAACGTGGTCGAACGTATTTACCTCATCATTGTATAAGACAATCTCCTTCTGCTTCGTTACTTTTTCAAGTGTAGCAATTTTTATTTGTGTTTTTTCTATCGTTCCCATCTCTCAATATCTTTACATAAAATTAATAACAAAATTTCATTCTAAAAACCATTTCCGGCAACTTCCTTAGTTTACGCCACAAAAAACTTTGCCGCAACCCAACGATTCCGTTCCTTATTGTCAACGAAAGTCAATCCCAATTTAGTACAAGCATCACGTATTATCGGTAAATCCTCCACATAGAAACCACTTAAGTAAAGCTCTCCACCTTGATTCAAGCTGTTTTTATACTCTTCCATGTCTTGCAATAAAATATTGCGATTGATATTGGCAATAATCACATCATATTTTTTATCATCCAATAACGAAGCATCTCCATGGTAAACAGAGATATTTTCACAGCTATTGACGTTAATGTTTTCTAGAGCATTCTCATAGCACCAATCATCAATGTCTATGGCATCTAATGATTTTGCGCCACGCATTTCGGATAATATAGCAAGTACGGCCGTGCCACATCCCATATCTAATACGGTCTTGTCTTGAAACTCGTTTTCAAGAATATACTGAAGCATCATAAACGTGGTTTCGTGATGTCCGGTTCCGAACGACATTTTCGGCATGATTACAATTTCATATTCGAGGTTTCCCTCATCGTGGAAAGGAGCTCGAACAAGGCAGGTGCCATCTACTTCAATCGGTGTAAAGTTACTCTCCCATTCTTGGTTCCAATTTACTTGTTCGATTTCTGTAAAACTGTGTTCAATTGTAAATTCTGGTGATGTAAGAATACCTACATCCTCTAAAATATCGGATCGCCACGCTTCCTTTTGAATATAGGCCGCCACCCCTTTTTCGTTTTCAACAAAACTTTCAAATCCAACATAGCCCAGCTCAGCAATCAAGATTTCGGTTCCTGGTTGCACGGGATCGACTTTAAAGTTATACTCTATATAGGTATTCGCCATAATTTCGATTTTTTTATGTTTCTACTTGCTAGAAGGAATTGATAATTGCCATAAAACTGGATACCTCAAGCGAGGCGCCACCAATAAGTCCTCCATCGACATCTTCTTGACCAAAAATCTCCTTGGCGTTGTCTGGTTTTACACTTCCACCATAAAGGATAGAAACAGAATCTGCTAGGGTGTCTGAATATTTTTCAGCAATTTTCTCGCGAATAAATCGGTGCATCTCTTGTGCTTGTTCTGGAGAAGCTGTTTCCCCTGTTCCAATTGCCCATACAGGTTCGTAAGCAATTACAACATCTTTCCACGAATCGGCTGATAAGTGAAACAACCCTTCGGATAGTTGATTTAGCACTAAGTCGAAGTGACTGCCTTGGTTTCGGTCTTCAAGCTCTTCTCCTACACAGAAAATAACTGTCATTTCATTTGCTATTGCAGCCTTTACTTTTTCGGCTAGGAGCGCGTTGTCTTCATGAAAAATCGCACGTCTTTCACTGTGGCCAAGGATTACCGTGTTCACCCCAACACTTTTCAGCATTTTAGCAGAAACTTCGCCTGTAAATGCGCCCGAATCAATTTGATGCATATTTTGTGAAGCCACCAAAACACTATGGTTTTGTAGCGATTCGTGGGTGTAATATAAGTTGGTATAAGAAGGTGCCACAATAACCGTAACCTCCTCGGGAAACTCTTGTTTCTTTAACTCAGCTAAAAACGTTTTGCTCGCGGCAAGGTCATTATTCATTTTCCAGTTTCCAGCAACAATATTTTTTCTCATAATGTAAGTGTATATAAAAAGTCTTATTCTAAAATTCCAATCACTTGCGATTGGGTTTTGTTTTACTGACGGCTGATTTTAGGGTCCAGCCATCCGTAGATAATATCCACAAAAATATTAATAATGATAAACAATGTGGCGATTACCAACACCGAACCCATAATAACAGGTAAATCCAATGTATTCAGTGCGTTGACAATTTCTTTGCCAAGGCCGTCCCATCCAAAAATATATTCTACAAAAACTGCACCTGCCAACATCGAGGCAAACCATCCAGAAATGGCAGTGACTACAGGATTTAATGAATTTTTAATAGCGTGACGGCGAATAATTTGCACGAGCGACAATCCTTTTGCTTTTGCCGTTCGGATGTAATCTTGCCCAAGCACTTCGAGAAGCGAATTCCGCATTAATTGACTTACCACTGCCAAAGGACGAATTCCTAATACAACTGCTGGCAGGAGTAAGTTTTTCCATTGAATGTATTTACCAGCGCCAAAGTCGTCTACCTCATACAGGCTTCCGGTCATATTTAGATCGGTGTATTGATGCAGCAAAAAACCGAAAACCCATGCAAAAACAATCGCACTGAAAAAAGACGGGACGCTCATTCCCATAATACTTATCAATTGAATTATTTTGTCTAAAATACTTTCCTTAAATATTGCGGAAACAATGCCGAGCAACAATCCTAAAACAATCGCTATTACAATCGCAGAAATCGCTAAAATAAATGTATTGGGTAGGGTTTCAGCAATTACCTGACTTACTGCTTTACCGTTTTTCTGAAACGACTCGCGCAGGTACGGCAATTTTACAGCAATGTTTGTATTGCCTACTGAAAATAATTTCGATGCCGTATATTTTTCGGATAAATACGTATAATCCTCTGGATTTTGACTGTGAAATGAAACGGGCGAAAGGTCGTTCAAATAACGTATGTACTGAACCGAAACTGGCTTGTCGAAACCATATTTTTTCTTCACTAAAGCTATCTGCTCTGCGGTTTCGTTTTGTCCCAACATCATTCGCGCTGGATCTCCCGGTAAAATTGTAAATAGAAAGAAAATAACTGTAACAACTCCGAAGAGTGTCAACAGTGCGTATCCAATTTTTTGAATCACATATCCTGCCACTTTATTCCGTATTTACCTCGTCCATTGTGAGCACCTGATACTCAAAGTCTTCTCCGAAAATCTCTTTCGCATATTCCTCTACGGTTTGGTCGAATCCGACTTCCTTTCGTCTTTGGTTTACGTTTTCAGCATCCTCAATAGGCCAAATAAATTTTTCTCCAGAACTTTTAATCATCCCTTGCGTGCCGTATTGCTGTGGAAGGTTGTTTACCATTAAATAGTAATCTTCCATCGTAGCTACCTTCTGCATAGGCAGTTCGCCAGATTCGCCAGCCTCCACAATCAAATCTCTATATTCCCCGATTTTATCTGGGTTTCGTTGCAGAACTTCCCAAGCAACGATATTTAAAGGTTCCCCTACTATCGACTTCCCAGGATATCCAACTGTTTTAAATAACTCTTCAACATAGATCATATCCGTACTATCAACCGCAGCTTGTAGTTTAGACAAATCTCCGGTAGCTTCCGATTCCGATAGGCCGATTTCTTTTCCTAGCGAAATCCTTTCCTCAAGGTCAACACTTTGCAGCAACTGATTTAATTTTTCTTCGGTATTTGCAATTTTATGAAGTCTTTCCACAATTTCTTGCGTCTCGTTTTCACTGCTTTCCACCTTCGGCAAAGTCATTTTGTGAGCGTCATTCCAATGATATTTCTGTTCAATCGTACCTCGATTCAATGCTAGCAATCCCGGATTACTCCTAACGATGGTTTTTAAGGCAGTTTCATCAGAGAAATAAAATTCAAAATTCAGGCCGTAATCGCTGGTTAATTCTTCAGTTGCTTTTTGAGACGACGCGGAAACGCCAACAACATCATATCCATTAGCGATCGCCCTATCGGTTACTTCTTTGATTGCTGCATAACCCTGACGTTCGGTATTGTCGAGACTATAGGCAACTACAAGAATTAAATTTTCTTTGGCCAACAAATAATCTGTTCGATCTTCGCCATCTTTCTCGATAAAGAAATCTTCGATAGGCGGTGTATATCCTGGGTGGATCATCTTTGTGTCCACATCGATAAATTCGCCATCCACATCGGGATAATCGCCGTGGGTGACCACAATTTTCTCAGCGCCATCGACATTAAATTTCCATCGGTATTCAAAAAGTGGTTTAGGAGCATCCTCCGGAATCTCCATACTTTCCTTGATATTCGCACCTATTTTATATGGGCGGAAATCGATAATGGGTAAATGTTGCAACACGTAATATCCGATGGCCAAACAAATTACTAAAGACAAAAGCACCAGGATACTCCGAATACTCCGAGTGAACAGCGGACGAATGTATTTGCTGCCAACAAAGAGGATGATGATCAACACCAAAAGTATCACATCTTTATAAAATGATTCCCAAGGTGTTAGTGGAATGGCATCGCCAAAACATCCGCAATCTGTTACTTTATTGAAATACGCCGAATAGAAAGTCAAAAATGTAAAGAAGACAATCATTAAAAGCAACAGCCACAAGGTCAGTCTTTTGAAATACCCTATTAGTAAAGCTACACCTACCAGCACTTCAACAATCACTAGCAATAACGCCAATGGCAATGCATACGGCATTAAAAACTCTAGATTAAGAACTTCTGGAGCAAAGTAGTCTTGCAATTTGAAGGCAAACCCAACGGGGTCGTTTAATTTTATCAACCCACTGATTACAAACAAAAATCCAACGATAATTCGTGCTATTCCTACGAGATATTTCATATTTATTTGTTTTTGAAGCTATTTTTCTTAAGTCGTATTGCCTTAAGAACCTTTGGTCATCATCTCTTGAAGGTGAATTAAGGCAAAAACCGCATAATTAATCATGTCTTGATAGTTAGCATCGATGCCTTCGGAAACCAATGTTTTTCCTTTATTTTTTTCTATTTGCTTAACGCGTAATAACTTCTGAAGAATTAAATCGGTCAAGGAACTTACTCTCATATTCCGCCAAGCCTCGCCGTAGTCGTGATTTTTATCGAGCATCAGTTGTTTTGAAATGGCCACTTCTTCATCATACAACTTGGTAGCCTCTTCGACAGATAGATCTGGATTTTCAGCAATGCCTTTTCGGATTTGGATCAATGCCATAACAGAATAATTGATGATGCCTATAAATTCCGTCACTTCGTCATCTTCAATTTTTTGTTCTTCATTTTCTTGAAGGCTTCGGATACGTTGTGCCTTTATAAAAATTTGATCTGTGAGGGAAGGAAGTCTTAAAATACGCCAAGCACTTCCATAATCGTGCATCTTTTTGATAAACAGCGCTCTACATTTCTCTATCTGTTCATTAAATTGATTTGAGGTCTTGTTCATTACGAATTAATAAGAATTTGCGTAAATTTCGCTTAAATTAATCAATTTAAAAAATTGAAGACCCTTAATTGTCGCGGAAGACTTGTTAGTTTGGATGTTCCCAAAGTTATGGGAATCATAAATATTACACTTGATTCATTTTATGATGGTGGAAAAAGTTTTTCTACTGATCAGCTTTTGCGTCAAGCAGATGCCATGCTTGCTGCTGGCGCCACATTTTTAGATGTTGGCGGTTACAGTTCTAGACCCGGTGCCGATGACATTAGTATTGAAAAAGAAACCGATCGGATTCTTCGTGCTATCGCAGCCATTCTGGAAGAGTTTCCGGAAAGCTTAATCTCAGTCGACACGTTTAGAAGTTCGGTGGCGGAAGCTGCAATCCGTCAAGGTGCGGCAATAATCAATGACATTTCGGGAGGTAGCCTCGACCCCGATATGTTTGATACTGTAGCAAAATTACAAGTACCTTATATTTTGATGCACATGAGGGGCACTCCAAAAACGATGGTTTCATTAACCGATTATGAAAATGTTACGGTAGATGTTTTGAACGATTTATCTGAAAAGATAGGAAAAGCCCGTGCTGCCGGAATAAATGATATTATTGTCGACCCTGGATTTGGTTTTGCAAAAAATGCCGCTCAGAGTTTTGAATTGTTAGAACATTTCGAATTATTTAAAACCTTAGATACGCCGCTTCTCGTTGGTGTTTCGAGGAAGTCGATGATTTACAAAACCTTAAAAATCACACCACAAGAAGCCTTAAACGGTACCACCGCGTTGCATATGATAGCTTTGTCTAAAGGTGCCCATATCCTTCGCGTCCACGATGTGAGAGAAGCTGTGGAATGTGTAAAGCTGATAGAAAAGCTTCGCACAAGCTCAAAACATTAACTTATTTAAACTAATTTTACTAAAAACAGAAGACCTTGAGCTTTTTCGACATTCGGATTACTGATATTATTGACATTGTTCTAGTGGCATTCCTGCTTTATTACCTATACAACTTAGTAAAAGGAACTGTTGCTATAAAGATTCTCGTTGGGCTCATTATGGTCTACGCCATCTTTGTCATTACGCAGCTTCTTGAAATGGAGCTACTCAGTAAAATTATCGGAGGATTTCTCGGTGTTGGTATGTTTGCGCTAGTGGTTGTTTTTCAGCCCGAGATAAGGAAATTTTTGCTTTTGGTAGGATCTACAAATATCAGTGCGAGGCGATTGCTTACACGGCGATTCCAATTTGCCGGAGCCACTTCAAAACCACGGACAGATATCGATGCCATTATTGGGGCGTGTAAGAAAATGTCGTCGTCTAAAACAGGTGCGTTAATTGTCTTTCAGCGAAATAATCAACTTAATTTTGTGAAAAACACGGGCGATGAGATGGACATTGAAGTAAACCAGCCTATCATTGAAAGCATCTTCTATAAAAACAGTCCTCTACACGATGGCGCCATTATTATTGAAGAAAATAAAATTACAGCAACCCGTGTGATCCTTCCCGTTTCCAACGATCGAAAAATTCCTTCACGATTTGGACTAAGACATCGCGCAGCGGTGGGTATCACCGAAAAAACTGATGCTGTATCCTTAACTGTTTCGGAAGAGAACGGACAGATATCTTATGTAAAAGACGGAAGCTTTGTGCTTTTCGACGATGTTGATGACTTGTATGAAATTCTACAGAAAGACTTGAGTTAACCGCAAGGCAATCCGTAGCATAGCTCATTAAACAGCTTCATCTTTTGCAAATTGAATTTCGTAAAGGTTTCTATAATACCCATTTTCAATTTTCAAGAGATCCTCGTGCGACCCTTCCTCAACAATTTTCCCTGCATCCATAACGATAATCTTATCTGCTTTTTTAATCGTAGCAAGTCGATGTGCAATTACTATCGAAGTGCGTCCTTTGGTAATTTTTTCAGTAGCCGTCTGAATCATTTCTTCCGAATAAGAATCCACAGAGGATGTAGCTTCATCTAGAATTAATATACTCGGCTTACTGACATAGGCTCTCAAAAACGAAATTAATTGTCTTTGTCCAGAGGAAAGCATACTACCGCGCTCCTTCACGTTGTAGTGATAGCCACCCGGAAGCGATTCGATAAACTTATGAACTCCAATTTCTTTTGCTGCCAACACAACTTCTTCCTCCGTAATTTCAGGATTTTTAAGCGTTATGTTGTTCATAATCGAATCGGCAAAGAGGAAGACATCCTGCAATACTACCGCAATCTGTTCCCGTAAGGATGCCAACTTATAAGCTTTGATAGATACACCATCGATTAAGATCTCGCCACTATCTATTTCATAAAATCGATTGAGCAAATTGATGATTGTCGATTTTCCAGCACCCGTTGCTCCCACTATCGCTATGGTTTCTCCAGGATTTGCACGGAATGATATGCCGCGAATTACTTCTTCATCTTCATTGTAACCAAAGCGCACATCTTTAAACACTATTTCTCCTCGCGACTTGGTGTATGTTATCGTTCCCGTATCCGAAATTTGGGCTTGGGTGTCTAATATAGAAAACACTCTATTTGCAGCAACCATACCCATTTGTAGCGTATTGAATTTATCGGCAATTTGCCGGAGTGGTCGAAACAACATTTCGGTAAAATAGATAAATGCCGTAATCATACCCAAGGTTATGGTTCCGCCACCTATCACATTTAAACCACCGTACCACACGATAAGACCTGTAGCAATGGCACCCGCCATTTCTGCAATTGGAAAGAAAATGGAGTTGTACCACACGGTCCGAATCCAAACTTTTCTGTGGGCTGCATTAATTTCTTTAAATTTCTCGAATTCGATTTTTTCTCGCGTAAAAATCTGTACGATTTTCATTCCGCTAATGCGTTCTTGGACAAAAGAGTTCAAATTAGCAACCTGATTTCGCACTTCTTCAAAAGCCGACTTCATCGCTTTTTGAAACACGCGTGTGGCATACAGTATAAATGGAAGAATGAGAAAAACGATTAGTGACAGCCGCCAACTCTGTGTCAACATAAACGCGGCGATAACCAGCATCTTCAATAAATCACTGATAATCATAAAAAGCCCTTCGCTAAAAACGCTCGAAATAGTTTCCACATCATTAACGGCTCGCGTTGTCAATCGTCCGACGGCACTTTTATCAAAATACTTCATTTTGAACCCGACCATCAGATTGAAGAGTTTTGTACGCATATCGCGAATCACACTTTGTCCGAGCCAATTGGCATAAAAGATGAACGCAAATTGAAAAATCACTTCCAGCAGCAACACAACGACCATAAAAACAACATACTTCAGGAAGCTTTCTCCATCCATAGGTATAATGGAGTCGTCTATGGCTACCCTCAATAAGTGTGGCCTTAAAATTGCCAACCCCGACATTACAATCGCCGCAAAGGCTACAAAATAGAAAACCCCACGATAGGGCTTTGTAAAAGCCATCAATCGCTTGAAGAGTTTAAAATCAAATGCCTTTCCTGTTTTTCCCGACACTGTCTTTATTTATTTTTCGATTCTGAATATTATAACGCCTTTCTTTACAACCGTTCTCGTTGTGCTTTCCTTTCTCCAAAAATTGCGCTAGGATAGGCAACTTCAACCAAATAGAGTCCTTCTGCTGGTGCAGAAGCTCCCGCCATCGATCGATTTCCACTGTTTAAAATCGCTTCTAAATCTGCTACAGATTTCTTGCCAAAGCCGATGTCCAACAATGTGCCAACAATAGCACGAACCATATTGCGCAAAAACCGGTCGGCAGTAATCGTAAAAACAATTTTGCTACCTTCTTCTACCCAAAGAGCAGATTTAATGTCGCAATAATATGTTTTTACGTCGGTTTTGCTTTTAGAAAAGCATTTAAAATCCTGGCGCCCCAACAACAACTTAGCAGCTTGATTCATCTTCACCACATCGGGTTTATGAAAGAGCTGATATGCTAGTTTGTCCTTAAACGGATCCTTTTTTGTTACAATGACATACTGATAGGTTCTTTCTTTAGCATCGAAGCGCGCATGAGCAGATGCTGCTACCGCCATTACCTCGTTTATAACAATATCGTATGGGAGAAATGAATTCATACGATACCTGAAATTGTCAAGGTCCTCGATGACATCGCAATCAAAATGGGCAAACATCTGTTTGGCATGGACTCCTGTATCGGTTCGTCCGGCGCCAACAATACTAATATGCTGACGTAGGAATGTGGTTAGACATTCCTCCAAAACTTGTTGCACACTTATTTCATTCGGCTGCCTCTGCCATCCAAAATAGTTTTTTCCATTATAAGCAATTTCGAGAAAATACCTCATTTCACCTTTATAAAAACCTCAAAATTACAATTTCCTAACAAGCATTTCCTTCAAATTAAGCAAAAACTTAATACCTTCGTGCGACGCGGTTGATTATAAGTTTTCAATCAACTTTATGCATCCTCTATTCGTTAGGGTTGGCACATTTACATTCGTCTATTTACAACGTTTTATTTTGAAAAAAATCTTATTGCTTTCTGATACCCACAGCCATATTGATAATGATATCTTAAAATATGTCAAAGAAGCCGATGAAGTTTGGCACGCTGGCGACATAGGCGATTTACAGGTTACCGATGCCATTAAGGCTTTAAAACCGCTTCGTGCTGTGTATGGCAATATCGACGGCACTGAAGCCCGCAGTGAATTCCCCCTCCACAATCGGTTTGAATGTGAAAAGGTTGACGTCTGGATTACCCATATTGGTGGCTATCCAGGCAGGTACAACCCATCGATCAGGCAGGAAATCTACTCCAACCCTCCTAAGCTTTTCATTTGTGGACATTCGCATATTTTAAAGGTTATGCCAGACAAGCGATTGGGCTTGCTACACATGAATCCAGGTGCCATTGGCAAGCATGGCATTCACAAGGTTAGAACCATGCTTCGTTTTGAATTGGATGATGGACGCATTCAAAAATTGGAAGTCATCGAATTTAAACGCTAACTAAAAATATAAAACCCCCGAAGATGGCACTCTCCGGGGGTTTGCACTAATATACCAAGATTGGTTTATCGCAATCGATCGACAGATTTTACAAGGTTTTCATCCTTTTTAATGGCCTTATTGGCCAGCACTAAAAAAACGATAGAAATAACAGGAATAAAAACCCCAATACCCTTCTTCGAAATGGTAATTTCTCCGGATAACATTAGCAATTGATATGCGAAAACTCCTAGTAATATGACGTGTATTAATATATTAAAACGATTTAAGCCCATTTGTCTTTTTCGATTTTTAAAACTAAAAATCGAAATAAAAGAAATGATTATCGATCCTACGAGAAGCCCCAAGACAAGAGGTTCATCACGTTGGACGATTGCAGTTCCTTCTCCATCTAAAATGGTAGGAAACCACAAGAACATGATAATCATTAAGATAATCGAAATAAGAATATAAACAGATTGTATTCGTTGTATCATAGTATCTCAAATAAGCTGCGAGCAAAAATACAGTTTCTTTTTTAATAAAATAACTGTAGAATTTGAATTATTATTGTATTATTGCATTATCTATTCGTAATAGTCTCACACAAGGCGACTTACTCTTCAAAAAGATAATCCAAATTATTTCTTATCCTTCTCGATAAAGACATATTATTAGAATCAATTTAAACCTACATAATTTTTTACATGTTTGAAATTTCAGAATTAAAAACCAAGAAACTCCCTGAGCTTCATGGAATTGCTAAAGCCTTAGAGATTCCTAAATATCGCAGTGAACGCAAGCTCGATTTAATCTACAAAATTCTTGACTATCAGGCTGCTAATCCCCAGGCGGTGAAAGCGGTTTTAGAGTCAAGTGACACTTCGGATAAAGGGAAAAAACCTAGCGCTCCGGCTCAGAAATCAGATAAGCAAGAGCAGAGAAAACCGGCAAATACCCATCAAAAGCCTAAAAAAACAGACAACCGCTCGAAACAACAGCCTGCGAAACCTCAACCACAAAAAAAACAGGACGACAAAAAGACTAAGTCAAAACAGAGCGAGGAGCGAGACAAACGCGATAACAGAGACAAACAACGAGATAGCCGTGATAAGCGAGAAAGTCGTGACAACCGTGACAATCGCAAAAAGCAAACGCGAGGAGATGACAGCCAAAAATCACATCAAAGAAGCAAAGACAAAGACAGTTCAGATTCTCGAGGTGGAAGAAAGCAGTCGAAAAGTCGCTATAAAGAACCCGACTACGAGTTCGACGGTATTATAGAAAGCGAAGGTGTTCTCGATATCATGCAAGATGGATACGGTTTCTTACGCTCTAGCGATTACAACTACTTGTCTTCTCCTGATGATATTTATGTATCGCAATCTCAAATTAGATTGTTCGGTCTGAAAACGGGCGATACGGTGTCAGGTGAGGTACGACCTCCAAAAGAAGGTGAGAAATACTTTCCTTTAATCAAGGTGAACAAAATTAACGGACTGAATCCTAATGTGGTTCGCGACCGTGTGTCTTTTGAACA
>Ga0209075_1003975_pt1 | contig 12041 bp, 12 predicted proteins | sample Stecom2011_FD_187523 | JGI IMG/M metagenome (GOLD analysis project Ga0209075, IMG submission 187523) | Agricultural soil microbial communities from Utah to study Nitrogen management - Steer compost 2011 (SPAdes) (version 2) | ecosystem: Environmental > Terrestrial > Soil > Agricultural land...
ACAATATCGCCGCCCACCAAGGGGGCCGCCGCCGTGCGCATGGACAGCACCGGTACCTGGCCGTCGTATTGCCAGAGGCGTTCGCCATTAGCGGCATCGAAACCGATAACGCGGCCATCGGTGGTTTGCGCAACCACCAGAGAGCCATTGGACTGGGGCGCAGCAAGACCTTCGGTCGGTAATGAGGCCCGCCATAACTCCTCGCTGGTTTCCCGTGACAAGGCAACCAGTTCGGCATCGCGGGTGATGTAATACAACTGGTTACCGTCGCCACCGAAGCCGGCAAATATCCGATCTTTCGACCGCCGCTGCCAGAGCGCCTTGCCATTCCCGGGCTCCACCGCCACCAGCAGGCCATCGGCAGAGGCTGCATAGATCACGTCGCCGGCGTACAGCGGTGCCAGATGCAAAAACTGGTCATCATGTCCCTTACCGACTGACATGGTCCAGATACGCTTGAACTCAACAGTGGCATCAATTTCAGGAACCGGCACTGGCTGTTCAAAGGTGTCCTTGGTACTGCAGCCCACGAGCAGCACCACCAGGGATGCCAGAGAAAAACGGACGAACCTGTTGCGAGTTACCCGCATCAGGCCCCCTCCCCAACACCAAGGTCAGAGAGCTTAAGTTCCAGGATACCGCTGCGGCCCTGTTGGTTTTGCTCCCGTGCCGTGATGTAGGCATCACGGGCGCCGTCGGTGTCACCTTGTGCGAGCAGGATGTCCCCGCGCAATTCTGAGAACACGCCAGCAAAGGCGTCGGCATTGGCCGCACCATCCAGGGTTGCCAGGGCGTCATCGTACCGCTCGGCAGCAAACTGTGCCCGGGCCAGTCGGTTACGCACAACAAGGCTCAGGGCCGGATAATCCGCGGCTTTATCCAGGGCCCAGTTCAGTGAGTCAATAGCGGCCTCGGCGTTACCATCAACCATCATCTGTTGGCGAGCCAATACCAGGTTGCCATAGATGGCGTAGGCGCTCTTGCCATAGTCGTTGCGAAGGGTCTCGGCAACAAATGCGACGGTTTCGCTGGCATTCTCATCGGATTCATCGGCAAATGCATTGAGCAGAGTGGCAAACTGGTTAGCCGCTTCCGCACGCTGCTGAGCCTGGTGGTTCTGCCAGGCCTGCCAGCCGAATACGATGGCCAGAGCAGCACCGATACCAATCAGCAGAGAACTGCCGTTCTTCTTCCACCAGTCCTTGATCGCCTGGATCTGTTCCTCTTCGGTGCGCAACTCAGCCATGTAAACTCCTGTTCATCAATAATGTTGCTGTTCTTGTGAAATTCATTGTGCAAGCCGGTTGGCGAGCGCCTGGGCCAGTTCACTGCGGGCAATGTCCTGCTGCGGCTCATCGTCGCGCAACGGCTTCAGGCCAACATTGCCACTGGCCAGCTCATTCTCGCCCAGGATGACCGCATAACGGGCGCCGCTGCGGTCTGCCTTCTTCATCTGGCTCTTGAAACTGCCGCCGCCACAATGAGTGACCACGACACTGCCGGGCAATGCGCTGCGAAGTTCTTCGGCAATCGCCATCGCCGGGGCGATAACCTTGTCGCCCATGGCGGTTACGTATACGTCGGCATGGTTATTAACGTGATCAGGTACCAATTCCAGGGTTTCGAGCAACAGGATCAGTCGCTCCAGCCCCATAGCAAAGCCCACCGCCTTGGTTGGTTTGCCCCCCAACTGCTCTACCAGGCCATCGTAACGGCCACCAGCACACACGGTACCTTGGGCACCAAGGCTGTCGGTAATCCACTCAAAAACCGTTTTGCCGTAATAATCCAGACCCCGAACGAGGGCCGGGTTTACGCTGTATTTCACGCCGGCGGCGTCCAACAGCCCCTTCAATTGCTCAAAGTGGGCCCGGGATTCGTCATCCAAGTAATCGTCCAGGCTTGGCGCCCCTTCCAGGATTTTCCGGGTTCCGGCATCCTTGCTGTCAAGAATCCGTAACGGATTGGTGGTCAACCGGCGCTTACTGTCGTCATCGAGCTGATCCCGGTACTTGTCCAGATAATCAACCAGTGCCTGGCGGTAGACTTTCCGGGCGTCACTCGTGCCAATGGAGTTAATCTCAAGGCGCGTATGCCCGGCAAGGCCAAGGGCCTGCCACAGCCGCGCGGTCAGTATCAGCAACTCGGCGTCTATATCCGGACCATCCATGCCAAAACATTCCACGCCAATCTGGTGGAACTGGCGGTAGCGGCCTTTCTGGGGACGCTCGTGGCGGAACATCGGGCCGGTGTACCAAAGCCGGCGAGTCTGGTTGAACAGCAGGCCATGCTCTTCCGCTGCCCTGACACACCCCGCGGTTCCCTCCGGGCGAAGGGTCAGGCTGTCGCCATTCCTGTCGTCAAAGGTGTACATTTCTTTTTCGACAATGTCAGTTACTTCACCAATCGAGCGCTTGAACAGTTCGGTCTGTTCAACCACCGGCATGCGGATTTCCTGGTATCCGTATTGTCCGAGTACCTGACGTACCGTCGCCTCTACATACTGCCAGACGGGGGTCTGCTCCGGCAGAATATCGTTCATTCCGCGGATTGCCTGAATCTTAGCCAAGTTAAAACCCTGATACTTTAATGAATGATGTCGAATTGGACGGCTCAGTCCGCAGACCGGGCAATCACGGATTCTTCCTGCTGCTGCCGCTCTGCAACTTTTTCCCGGATGATTCGCTCCAGGTCGTCCGTCAACGTCGCGTTGTCCAACTTCTGATTTGGCTTTCCGTCCAGATACAGAAGATTTTTCGGCGTACCACCCGTCAACCCGAGGTCCGCCACCTTGGCTTCTCCGGGACCGTTCACTATGCAGCCAATAATGGCAACGTCCAGGGAGGTATTGACGTCTTCCAGGCGAGCCTCCAGATCATTCATGGTCTGGATCACATCAAAGTTCTGCCTGGAACAGCTGGGGCAAGCGATGAAGTTGATACCACGGCTGCGCAAACGCAGGCTCTTGAGAATATCGAAGCCAACCTTGATTTCCTGCACGGGGTCTGCCGCCAGTGACACCCGAATGGTGTCGCCAATACCGTCCATCAGCAACATGCCAAGGCCAATAGCGGATTTCACCGTGCCAGAACGAAAGCCACCGGCCTCGGTAATACCAAGATGCAGGGGCTGCACAATCTGGGAGGCAATCTTCCGGTAGGCATCAACGGTCATAAATACCTCTGACGCCTTCAGGCTAACTTTGAAATCCTGGAAATCGTGTTTATCCAGAATATCGATGTGCCGCATGGCAGACTCTACCAGGGCGTCTGCGGTAGGCTCACCGTATTTACGCTGCAGGCTCTTTTCAAGAGACCCGGCGTTCACACCGATACGAATCGGGATGTTACCGTCCCGGGCGGCGCTGATAACTGCGTTGACGCGGTCATCCCGACCAATATTGCCAGGGTTGATGCGCAAGCAGTCAACACCAAGCTCGGCCACTCGCAGGGCAATTTTGTAATCGAAGTGAATATCGGCAACGAGCGGCAGAGAGACGCGTTTGCGAATCTGCCCGAACGCTTCAGCGGCCTCCATCGAGGGAACCGAAACACGGACGATATCGGCGCCGGCCTCCTGCAACGCTGCAATCTGGCCAACAGTCGCCTCTACATCACAGGTATTCGTGTTGGTCATGCTCTGAACCGCAATCGGTGCATCGCCACCAACCGGCACATTGCCCACCATGATCTGGCGGGATTTACGTCTTTTGATCGGGGATTCGTGTTTCATTTGCTGGAACCAACAGTTATTCGGGCGTTCGGATCAAAGTTCGAGCGTGAACTCCGACCGGTTGTTCACTACGCGAAAATCACCAATATTCAGGGCTTCACCCTGGAATCGAATAGACTCAACGGCGCTCACGGCACCAATAACCACAGTCAACGGTGCATTTCCGGTCACATCCAGTTGCTCTCCACTACGTCGCAAGCCGCTGACCAACCGGCTACCGCCGGCGTCTGTCACCTGTACCCAGCAATCTCCTGAAAAGGCAATCTGAAGCCTCGCCTCGGTTGTCGCCGCGGGAGCAAGCAGCTGCTCTTCCTGCAAGGCAGGCTCTGTCGACTGGGTGACAGCGGGCACCCGATCAGCCGGAAGCTCATCCAGCTCCGCACCGATGGGTTCAGGCTCCAGCGGCTCTACCCGGGGTACACGTTCATTTTCCAGAACCGTCGAGCCTTCTTCAGGTAACGGCTGTTCTGCAGCGCCGAACTCATCATCCGGATCGGTAACGGGTTGCACATCCTGACCATCGGCAGCCGCCGAGTCCTGTTCCTGCGTCACTGCCTCTGCCGGGGTTTCCGTCTCTGGAGCTGCCTCGCCGTCCGTTCCCTGCTCCGCAAGATATCCTGCAATCAGGTAGGCCACCAAAGCGACAACCAACAGCGTCAATAACAGTTTTGCAACCTGACGCTTACGGCGTTTCTTGCGCTCAATGGAAACCAGGGGGCTTGCCTGGTGTTCCAATTCCTTTTGCTGGCGAGCCGGCTCCAGCTCCCGATTCAGATCGGCGATAACCGCGTCTGCGTCCAGCCCCACCTGGCGGGCATAGGCACGAACATACCCTTTGAGGAAAAGCTCACTGTCTATTTTGCTGTAATCGCCGTTTTCTATCGCCTGAATCAAAGACGGCCGGAGATGCTGTTCATCAGCAATGGCTGAGACGCTCAATCCGAGACGCTCACGCCCTTGCCGAAGCTGCTCCCCAACAGGCTCCACCGTCACCTGATCTGGCTCCACGTCACCGGTCATTGGCAATCAACACCCTGTATTGTTGGTATTCCAGAGAATCTGAGTAATCATTCCGGAGCAACATCGCCAGGCTCACTTCCTGATCACGATCATTAAAATGCCGCGCTATCCGAATACCCGTGTACAGGCTCTCAGCCGAGTGTGACAAGCGGGTATTGCGCTGAATCATGGTCTGAAGGCGGCTGTAATAACGGGAAGCCTCGGTAAAATCCTCCTGTTCAACCAACACCCTGGACAGAGAAAGCAAGGTTCTTGCTTCACCACGGGTCAACTCCACGGCTCGACGATAGGCTCCCTCAGCGGCGTCCAGGTTGCCAAGCCGCTCCTCGGTCATGCCCAGATTATAGAATACCGCTCCGCGTTCCCGGTAACCGGTGTCGCGTGAAGCAACACTGAACTGATCCCGGGCTTCGGAAAACCGCTCGTTACTGTAGAGAAAAGCACCGTAGTAAACCCGCGCCCGGGAGTAACTGGAATCCTGACTGATGGCACGTTTGAAGTTACGCTCGGCAAGCTCCGGCTCGCCCTCTGCGTTATAAACCAAACCCATCGCTGCCAGGGCTTCAGGACTATTTGGGGAAAGCTCCAGGGCTCGTTCAAGGTGATGGCGAGCACGATCAAGATTACCCTGGCCGATATAGGCCGTGGCCAGTTCCACGTAGTTACTGACCGCTTTGTCGCGGTCCGCTTCCCGGGAAAAGCGACTGTCGGTTGTGGTCACACAACCGGAGAGGACAAGACCGAACAATAGAACAGCCACTGTAAACAGATGCGAGCCTTGTGCTTTTCCTTTCACGAAACACCTTACCTTAGTCGCTTCCGCGTTGTTAAATCAGGGATTTACCTGCTGTACGGCAATGTATCTCTGGCTCCGGCGAGTTCGGTCCTCAACTCGGCCAACCAGTTGCCCGCAGGCAGCGTCTATGTCATCACCACGGGTGGTACGAATGGTGGTTACGTATCCGCCCTCATTGAGCACCGTCTGGAACCGTCGTGTGGCGTTCATACTCGGCCGTTTGAAATCGCTTTCCGGGAACGGGTTGAACGGAATAAGGTTAATCTTGCAAGGCAGGCCTTTCAACAGGGTTACCAGCTCCCGTGCATGTTCCGGCTTATCATTAACGCCTTCGATAACCGTGTATTCAATAGTGGCCTTTCGTTTATCCGGCAACCGGGCCAGATAACGACGAGTAGCCGCCAGAAGTTCCGAAATGGGATACTTTTTATTCAATGGAACCAGCGTGTTGCGCAACTCATCATTGGGTGCATGGAGCGAGATGGCCAGTGAAACATCGGTAACCTCACCCAACCGGTCCAGGGCAGGCACCACGCCAGACGTGCTCAGGGTCACCCGCCGTTTGGAGATTCCATAGGCCAGATCTTCCATCATCAGGTTCATGGCATCGACGACGTTGTCGAAGTTAAGCAGCGGCTCACCCATGCCCATCATTACCACATTGGTGATCGGGCGGTCGGTGGGATCAAACGGCATGAAGGCTCTTCGGGCAACCCAGACCTGACCGATAATCTCAGCGGCAGTCAGGTTACGATTGAAGCCGCGCTTGCCGGTGGAACAGAACGTGCAGTCAAGGCTACAGCCAATCTGCGAAGACACGCACAGGGTGCCCCTCTCGCCGTCCGGAATCAGCACGGTTTCAACACTGTTGCCGTTGTCCATGCGCATCACCCACTTTCGGGTGCCATCTTTGGAGGTTTCGTCATAAACCACCTCCGGACCACGAACTTCGGCGATTTCCTTGAGCCGTTCACGCAGTACGCGGCTCATATTGGTCATTTGATCGAAGTCATCAACGCCTCGCTGATGGATCCACTGAAGCACCTGCTGCGCCCGGAAGCGCTTTTCGCCCAGGGTCTCAAAGAACGCCTCAAGCTTGGCTTTGGGCATCCCCAGGAGATTGATTTTTTCGGCAGTGCCAGTCATGCAATAACCTCGATCAGATAACCAATTCAGGGGTGGTTTTCACCACCCCTGAACCAACAACATCAACCGCGCGGGCAGATCTCGTTGTCATTGAAAAAATACGCCACTTCACGCTCAGCGGAAGCTGCTGAGTCAGAACCGTGAACGGCATTGGCATCAATGGATGATGCAAAGTCAGCACGGATAGTGCCGGCTGCTGCTTCTTTCGGGTTGGTAGCACCCATCAGATCGCGGTTCTTGAGGATGGCGCCTTCGCCTTCCAGCACCTGTACAACCACCGGGCCAGACGTCATGAAAGCAACCAGATCATTGAAGAACGGGCGCTCTTTGTGCTCGGCGTAGAAGCCTTCTGCCTGCTCCTGGGTCAGGTGAATCATCTTGGCAGCGACGATTTTCAGGTCAGCTTTCTCGAAACGGCTGTAAATTTCGCCGATAACATTCTTGGCGACCGCGTCGGGCTTGATAATAGAGAGCGTGCGCTCGTTTGCCATGGTATTTCTCCAGTCAGGTTCATGAAAATTCAGAGGTGCGATTATACGCAGTCCGGGTGCAACTGCCTACCGCACGGCACGAAGTCGGGTAACAACATCAATAATTTGCGAACAGGCAAAATCCATTTCCTGCTCGGTGCTGAACCGGCCAAACGAAAACCGCAGGGCGCGGTGTGCCAATTCATCGCTCAAACCGATGCCCCGCAGCACGAACGAGGGCTCTACAGTCGCCGAGGCACAGGCGGAACCGGACGATACCGCGAGATGTCGCAACCCAAGCATTAAAGACTCCGCCTCCACGCCCTCGAATGACAGGTTGACAATGCCAGGCACCCGATGTTCCCGGCTGCCGTTAAAGTGCACCCCGTCCAGCCCTTCCAGCCCTGTGAGAAATCGTTCGCGAAGCGATTCAAGCCGGGAGATTTCATCATCAAGCCCCGCGCCGGCCAGTTCAAACGCCCGCCCCATGCCAATAATTTGATGGGTTGGCAGGGTACCGGAGCGCATTCCCCGCTCATGGCCACCGCCATGCATCTGGGCCTGGATACGCACATCGGGGGACCTGCGCACATAAAGCGCACCGACGCCCTTGGGGCCATAGACCTTGTGCGCTGACAGCGACAGCAGATCAACATTCAACAGCCCCACATCCAACGGGAGCTTACCTGCTGCCTGGGCGGCATCAACGTGGAAAAGAATACCGCGCTGTCGCAGCAGCTCGCCAATCACGGCAATCTCGGTCACACACCCCAGCTCATTGTTCACCATCATCAGGCTGACCAGCACGGTGTTATCACGCAGGGCGGCTACCACCGCCTGGGGGTCAATCCGGCCGTCAGGCTCGGGGTGCAGCCAGGTAACGTCAACTCCGTTTTGCTCGAGCCATTTGCAGGTATCCACAACCGCCTTGTGCTCGATCACCGAGGTTACAATGTGAGGCGACTCGTGGCCGGCAACCGCACCCTTGATGGCCAGGTTGTCGGACTCGGTAGCGCCGGAGGTCCAGACAATCTCCCTTGGGTCGGCGTGAATCAGGTCAGCGACCTGGCGTCGAGCGTTTTCAACGGCCGCTTCCGCTTGCCACCCGTATCCATGGGAACGAGAAGCAGGATTACCAAACACTCCGTCAAGGGTCAGGTAGTTCATCATGTCTGAGGCAACAGACGGATCAACGGGCGTCGTCGCCGCGTAGTCCAGGTATACGGGCTTTTTCATAATCACAGGATGCTGTTTATCAGGCAGTGGCCTGGTCGGTCAGGCGTTGGGTATTAATCGCGTCAGAGTCATCATCCGAGTGCTTCCGGTTCTGGCGATCCGCCACCTGACGGATCTCGCGCTTCCGCATCAAATCCCCCAGACTGATTTCACTCAGGAACTGGTGGATCTGATCACTCAAATCAGACCATAAATGGTGGGTAAGGCACTTCTCGCCATTCTGGCAATCGCCCTTGTTGCCGCAACGGGTGGTGTCAAGCGATTCACTGACCGCATCCACCACTTCAGCAACAAACACGTCGTCTGCAGGCCGGCTCAGACGGTAGCCACCGCCCGGACCACGCACACTCACCACCAAGTGCTGGCGACGCAAACGTGAGAACAACTGTTCCAGATACGAGAGGGAAATTTCTTGCCGGGCTGAAATATCCGCAAGACTTACCGGCCCCTGGCTTCCGTGCAGAGCCAGATCAAGCATCGCCGTCACAGCGTAGCGGCCTTTGGTGGTCAGCTTCATATTCTCAGCCCCAGTGATGGGATTGAATCTCGATTCGCAGGGCTGAGTATGAATTGACCCACCAAAACAGTCAAGTATTCAACCCCTGCCCTCGCTGTCCGCCTCGTCTCGCACACAGTCAAAATCTTCTTCATGCAAGGGCGGCAGCTCTCCGTTCTGATATTCACTGTTCACCTTACGGAGTGCTTTGCACATGGTTTCAATTCGATCATCCACCGCATGCATGTGGTCGAGGAGCGAACGCATGGCCCGGGCAACCGGGTCTGGCATCTCTTCCGTCACACCATAGGCGTCAAAGCCCATGCGCTCTTCCATCTCCTTACGCCGCACGTCATCGTCGGAGTGGCGCTTCACAATGACCCGGCCCGGAATACCCACCACAGTGGCGCCAGCGGGCACGGCCTTGGTCACCACGGAATTGGAGCCAATCTTCGCTCCAGGGCCCACTTCGAAAGGCCCAAGAATCTTTGCGCCTGCACCGACAACCACGCCATCACCAATGGTTGGGTGGCGTTTGCCTTTGTTCCAGCTGGTTCCGCCCAGGGTAACGCCCTGATAGAGGGTGACGTCATCGCCGATAACCGTGGTTTCCCCGATCACCACGCCCATGCCGTGGTCGATAAAAAACCGCCGACCGATGGTCGCACCCGGATGAATCTCAATGCCGGTGAACCAGCGCGCCAACGTGGAGATGGTCCGCGCCAGCCACTTCAGCCCAAGATTCCAGAGCCAATGGGAAAACCGGTGAAACAGCAATGCATGAAGCCCCGGGTAATTGGTAAGCACCTCGAAGGTGTTCCGCGCCGCCGGATCTCGGTGAAATACGCTTTTGACATCTTCCCTTAAACGCTCAAACATGGCCTTTTTCCTGCCCTTCATCCGCAGTATTTTTCTGCTTATCGCTCCCCGGCAGGGTTCCGGCAGCCTTTTGTACGGATGTCAGAATGCCCCTAAGGATATTGATTTCCATCTGGTCAAGCCGTGCGCGCTGAAACAGGCGTCGCAGACGGGTCATCAGTTGCCTGGGGTTGTTGCGACGATGGAAATCCACATCCACCAATACCTGTTCCAGGTGCCCGAAGAAGCCTTCCACCTCCTGCACTTCTGCCGGCGGCACATCCCAACCACGGTCGCCCGGTCCAACCATGGCCTCAAGATTGGGACTCGACTCACCTTCTTCAAGGCTGTGCAGGTAATGCATACGCAATTCGTAGCAAACCACCTGCACCGCCATGGCCAGATTCAATGAACTGTAGTCCGGATTCGACGGAATATGAATGTGGTAGTGGCAACGCTGAAGCTCATCGTTGGACAAACCGTGGTTTTCACGCCCGAACACCAGTGCAACCCGACCCTGCCGGCTATATTCGCCCGCCGTCGCCGCCGCCTGCGGTGGAGCAATCACTGGCCAGGGCACCTTCCGACCGCGGGCGCTGGTGCCCATCACCAGAACACAATCTGCCAGCGCTTCGTCAAGTGTGGCAACCACCTGGGCCCTGTCCAGCACATCTGAGGCACCGGCAGAACGCGCGTAGGAGGCTTCATCCGGGAACGACGCCGGGTTAACCAGCCATAAGTTGCCCAGCCCCATGTTTTTCATTGCCCTTGCGACCGCACCAATATTGCCGGAATGCGAAGTTTCAACCAGGACGATCCTGACCTGATCATTGAACGTGTCAGAACCTTCCTGTGGCAATGCGGGCTTGTGCATGATCTTCGGGCCTATGAATTAACAGACGTTAAATATTGGAAGGGAATGATAGCAGAAACCCGGGCCGCCCTGCTCTCCGGAGTTGCCGAGACCCATGGTATCCGTGCATTTGCTGAGCCAAAAAACGTACAAGCGTGGGTTGTTTTTGCTATCATACCGGGCCTTCACACACCCGGATAATGAACACTCAGATGCAACCAGCAATTAAAATGGCCCTGCGCGTTGCCCGCCAGGGATCAGATTACCTGAAAGCACATTTCGAGCGACAGGAACCCAACGGCAAGGACGAGGCCGAGCGCTACCGCCAGCTCGAACGGGTTGAGAAATCCATTTACGACAACTTCACCGAGCAACTGGAAAAGGCATATCGGGATCACACCATCGCACCGATGGGCGAGGCCGACGCCGCTGGCAGCGAACGCAGCTGGCACATCTTCCCCGTGCTTGGCCGCGAAAACTTCATTCGTGGTATTCCGGAATTCGCCCTGGCACTGAGCCAGAAAAAGAACAACCGGACAGAAAACCTGTTGCTGGTCAATCCGATCACAGGTGAAGAATATTCTGCCAGCCGCGGCCATGGGGCAGCCCTCAACAGCCGCCGCGTGCGCACGTCTGAAATCAAAGTGCCCGGCAAGGCGGCATTTGCCACCAACCTGCTGGATCAGGCTCGCAAAGGCGACGACCCGATGATCTGGGGCGAAATGGCCGCAGTTCTGGCGCGTGAAAGCGCCATGTTTCGCACCTCCGGCTGCGTTGTTCTGGATATTGCCCGTGTTTCGGCGGGCCTTCTGGACGCCGCTGTTATCTTCCACCCGGAAGCCTCAGCCCTGGACCTGGGTGTCACCCTGGCCATGGAATCCGGCGCACTGACTGGCGACTTTTCCGGCAACCCGTCTGCTGGCAACGCCAAACAGCTGGTTGTGGCCAACCCAAAGCTGTTCCGCGACGTGCTCAAGGTATTACACCCGTTCCGCGGCCGTCTGCCCAGATAGACTTTCCGGCACAAAAAAAAACCGCCAATCCTTCACGGGACTGGCGGTTTTTTTATGCCTCGGAAAACGGGAGGCCTTGGGCCTCCCCACCGGATCACATCCGGTTAAGCCACTCGGGCGGTTGCTCTTCTTCGGTTTCTTCACCGGTGCCTTCCTTCGCCGGTACCATCAGGTCTTCACGAGTAACACCCATCGCCATCAGCATATTGGCAGAGATATATATGGAAGAATAGGTACCCACAACCACGCCAATAATGAGCGCAAGGGCGAAGTTGTTGATGGCCTCACCACCGAAGAAATACAACGCCAGCAACACCACCAAGGTAGTACCAGAAGTATTGAGGGTACGGGTGATGGTCTGGTGAATGGACTCGTTGATGATATCCCAGGGCTCGCCTACCCGCATTTTCCGGAAGTTCTC
>Ga0209075_1003977_pt1 | contig 12037 bp, 12 predicted proteins | sample Stecom2011_FD_187523 | JGI IMG/M metagenome (GOLD analysis project Ga0209075, IMG submission 187523) | Agricultural soil microbial communities from Utah to study Nitrogen management - Steer compost 2011 (SPAdes) (version 2) | ecosystem: Environmental > Terrestrial > Soil > Agricultural land...
AAGCTAAGTTCGAGAAGTACGATCTGGTAATATGTGATGAGTTTGGATATGTCTCATTTGATAAAAATGGGGCCGAGTTGTTATTTAACCATCTCTCGCTCAGAGCCGGAAGGAAATCAACCATCATTACCACCAATTTAGGTTTTGACCGTTGGCAGGAGATTTTCGGAGATCCCGTATTAACAGCCGCCTTAGTAGACAGAATAACCCATCGGGCCCACTTAGTGAACATGGAGGGAGACTCCTACCGTTTGAAAGAAACCAAAAAGATGATGAGCGAAAAATGAAGAAAATCGCGAAAATCGACGCCTCAACAGTACCCTGTTCCAGGGGTACCCCTGGAACAGGGTACTGTTGACCTTTTAAATTAAGTTAGAATGGTATACTTTTGGAATGAAATACTGGTACCCTTTTGGGTTGAAATAAACAGACATGGGCAAGGAAATGAAGAACAACAGCATGGCAACGAACATGAACATTCCGACGTATCGAGTGAGCCATACAGCCGTTTGGATTTATCGCTTATCTACAAGCTACAATTAAAGAAGTTCAAAATGCAGGCAGGGGTATCAGTTCTTAATGTATTTGACACGAATAATGTGAAATACAGCTACCGTCTGTCCGACCAGAATAACGTGTTTAATGTATATACAAAGGCTACCCCGTTTACTCCTGTTGTATTCTTTGAAATTATTTTCTGATTTCAGGTAGGGTAAAAATACACTCATGCGGTATATAGATAAAGAGCAATTTTAATCACATTTTAAAAAGAAAAAAATGAAAAGAGCAATTTATTTATTCGCAGTAGTAGCGTTGGCAGTAGGGTTTGTATCGTGCGATAATGACGATGACCACGATTTCAGCAGTGCCGACCAAAACATTGAACTTCGTGCTGCAACACTTGGATACGAAGACGTCGCTTCTTATCAGGCAAGCGTAGCGGAACAATGTGCGGCAGGCAATCACGAAAATTGTGATATACAAAACAACGGAACGCATAATGTTTGTGCTTACACAGAACATAGCGGAACAAAACATGACGGTACGCATCACAATGGAAGCGATCACGGAACACACGATGCAAACGGGCATTCACATGATTCGCACGGAAGCGGAAATCATCATTAATAAGCTATAAGTACGTTTTCAAAGGGATGTGTTAAGAGCATAGAAATACACTTTTGGCACATTCCTTTTCAATTAGTTTGTAAATTTGCTATTTAAAATATCAGTACATGGATAATTCTATCATAAAGGCATTGGAAGAAAGAAGCATTAAGCCAACATCGACACGGATGTTGGTGTTAAAAGCAATGCGTGAGTTTGATAGGGCATTCAGTTTGGGCGACTTGGAAAACAAACTGGTCAGCGTTGATAAATCGACTATTTCCCGAACGATACATCTTTTCCATGAAAAACAACTGATACATAACTTCGACGACGGTTCAGGTTCGGTTAAATATTCCCTTTGTAAAGATGATTGTAATTGTGAGGTAGATGATTTGCACGTACATTTTTACTGCAACTACTGCAAAAAGGCATTTTGCTTGGAGAATGTTACTATTCCGAAATTCGAGTTACCCGATAACATGAAAATAGAGAGTTTAAATTTTGTAATTAAAGGCTATTGCGGCAAGTGCAACCAGTTTGCAACTTAGTTGCATGAAAATTGTCGTATTTTTGTAGCGTAAAAACAATGAAAAGAAAAATTTCCATATTGTCCATTGCCGTATCAGTGCTTGTCTTACTGGTATTTGCAATTCTGCCACATCATCATCACGAAGAAATGGCATGTCTTATTATGGAATTTTGCGAACAGGACGATGCCGTTAATGACGAGCATACACATCACAATGAAGCACCCGAAGAAGGTCATAACGGGAGTTGTATATCCGAATCGGAATATATAGTTTCCAACTTTAACGACGAAACTAAATGCAAGGTTTCTTCTTGCAAAGATTATAATCACAATCACATACTATTCTTTCCCGTATATTTTCTTGTCGCAGACTTGCTAAACTTCGATATAGGAAAATCCTGCCCCAAAACGGAATACGGGGAATATATTTCTTTTTACAAATCCGCAGAAGCCACACAATTTCACGGCTTACGCGCACCTCCTGCTATATTATCCTAATATATTGACGCTCGATTGAGGTCGGTATAAAATGTGTTTATGCGTTTGGCGTTTTGCCCGACGCATGGGATTCATATGTCTTACCCCAAAGACATTCATTGGGATAATCAATTAATTTTCAAAAACATGATTCTGAAAATAAGGAAAGCAATAAACTTTATTTTACTATTTTTTTCGGTTTTCACTCTTTCGACATACAGTGCGTATGCCGACAATAACCCGACTGAAAATGACAGTATTCCGACTACTTCGCCTAAATTTCCATACAAGCAACTCATCGCTCCTGCGGCTTTAATGACTTTGGGAACGATTGAAGTAACGCTTGCTCCGAAAAACAGATTGCTGAACTATGCCATTGGACATGAAGTTATCAATCATCAACCTGAAAAATTTCAGATAGATGATATTACGCAATATGTTCCTGCGGCGAGTGTATATGCATTGAATCTGGTCGGTGTAAAAGGGAAGCATAATTTCAAGGATAGAACTATCATTTTAGGATTGTCCACTGTATTTATGGCTGCATCCGTGAATGGATTAAAATACACGGCAAGAGTGGAAAGACCTGATAAATCGGCAAAAAACTCTTTTCCCTCCGGACATACGGCAGTTGCTTTTATGGGTGCTGAATTTTTATGGCAGGAGTATAAAGACGTTTCGATATGGTACGGCATTGCAGGATATGCAGTTGCAACCGGAACAGGAGTATTCCGAATGTATAATAACAAGCATTGGTTTGGCGACGTGGCTTTCGGTGCAGGTATCGGGATATTAAGTACCAAACTTGCCTATTGGATATACCCTTCTATCGAGAGGAAATTTTCAGGAAACCGCAAAAATGGTAAAAACATGGCTCTTTATCCGTATTACAACGGAACACAGGGCGGGCTTTCCTTTTCAGTTCAACTTTAAAAAATAACAAAAATGAAAACGTACATAATAAGTTTGTTAATTATAACAGCAATGCTGTTAGCAGGATGTAATTCAAATCAAAAGAAAGATAGTCATTCGTCAGATAAACATGAGCATTTCGATGGCGACGGACACGACCACTCAAACGAAGCAGATCATAAGCATTCAGACGATGACGGACACGACCATTCAAGCCACTCGGAAAACGACGGGCATAATCATGGGAAAGAAAGTAGCGAACATTCCGACGAAATCCTTTTCACAATAGAACAGGCTAAAGCGGTCGGATTGGCAACTGAAACCGTAGCACCCGCAACATTTCAACAAGTGATAAAAACAAGCGGACAAATACAAGCTGCACAAGGGGACGAAGCGGTTATTGTCGCCACGTCCAATGGTATTGTATCTTTTACAAACCCGTCTATTTCTGACGGAACGCCTATCGGTGCGGGTCAGTCTATTGTAACTATATCCGCAAGGAAGCTGTTAGAGGGCGATCCTGCCGTGAAAGCAAAAATTGCATACGAAACAGCACAGAAAGAATTGCAACGTGCTGATGGGCTTATCAAAGACCAAATAATTTCGGCGAAAGAATATGAGCAAATAAAACTGCGTTACGAAACAGCAAGAACAACTTACGAAGCACAAGCCTCTAACATAACGGCAAACGGAGTAAGTGTTACGTCCCCTATCAGCGGATATATTAAAAACAGAATGGTTGGACAGGGCGAATATGTTTCGGTCGGACAACCCATTGCTACCGTTTCACAAAACAGGCGATTGCAACTACGGGCGGAAGTATCGGAGAACTACTATAAAACGCTAAGAAGTATAAGCGGTGCTAATTTCAAGCCTGCCTATGACAAAGTAGTGTATAAACTTTCCGATTTAAACGGTCGGTTGTTGTCGTTCGGAAAAGCATCGGATCAGCAATCGTTTTATATCCCCGTTACATTTGAGTTCGACAATGTTGGAGATATTATTCCCGGAGCGTTTACGGAAGTCTTTTTACTGGCAAACCCGCAAGAGAATGTGATTTCTGTCCCTGTCATATCCGTAACGGAAGAACAGGGGCTTCATTTCGTTTATCTGCAACTGGACGAAGAAGGATATAAAAAGCAAGAAGTAACGCTTGGTCAGAATAACGGAGAACGGGTGCAAATCCTGTCAGGATTAAATACAGGCGATAAGGTAGTAACCAAAGGTGTTTATCAGGTGAAATTAGCTGCTATTTCATCAGTTATGCCCGAAGGTCATAGTCATTAACCCTAAATCCGTATTGTTATGTTGAACAAGATAATAAAATTCTCGCTTAACAACCGTATGGTTGTTTTAGTAGCATCTATATTACTGATGTTGGCAGGAACTTACACTGCCACAAACATGGAAGTCGATGTATTTCCCGACCTGAATGCCCCGACTGTTGTTGTAATGACCGAAGCTACGGGCATGGCTCCCGAAGAAGTGGAACGCTTGGTAACATTCCCTGTGGAAACAGCTTTGAACGGAGCAACGGACGTTCGCCGTGTACGTTCATCTTCCACCACCGGATTTTCTATTGTTTGGGTAGAATTTAACTGGGGAACGGATATTTATATCGCTCGCCAAATTGTATCTGAAAAATTAGCCGTAGTAAAAGATGCGTTGCCCTCCAATGTGGGTAGTCCCACGTTAGGGCCACAGTCATCCATTTTGGGTGAATTGATGATTATCGGTCTTACTGCCGATACAACTTCATTGCAGGATTTACGGACATTGGCAGACTGGACAATACGCCCCCGATTGCTTTCGACTGGCGGTGTCGCACAAGTAACCGTCTTGGGCGGAGAAATCAAGGAATATCAGATTTTGCTTAATCCCGAAAAAATGAAGCATTACGGTATCGGCTTGGACGAAGTGATAACCGTAGTAAAAGACATGAACCAAAATGCTTCGGGCGGTGTGCTGTACGAATACGGAAACGAATATATCATTCGTGGCGTTCTATCTACCAATAAAGTTTCCTCATTAGGCAAATCGGTTATAAAGACGGTTAATGATATTCCGATATTGATAGAAAATATAGCCGACGTAAAAATCGGCAACAAAGCACCAAAGTTGGGTATTGCTTCAAACGATGGAAAAGCTGCCGTATTGATAACTGTAACCAAACAGCCTTCGACAAGTACACTTGACTTGACAGAGAAACTGGATAAATCCCTTGCCGAATTACAACAATCACTTCCTGCGGATGTAAAAATTTCAAGCGATATTTTCCGTCAAGCTCGATTTATAGATAATTCTATCAGCAACGTACAAAAGTCCTTATATGAGGGTGGAATATTCGTTGTTATTGTATTGGTCATTTTCTTGATGAACGCACGGACAACGGTCATTTCCCTTGTAGTCATACCTCTTGCCTTAGCATGTGCTATTCTTGCACTTAAATTCATGGGATTAACCATAAATACAATGAGTTTGGGCGGTATGGCTATCGCTATCGGTTCGCTTGTGGACGATGCTATTGTGGACGTGGAGAACGTATTTAAGCGATTGCGGGAAAATAGGCAAAAGCCGAAAGAGGAACAGAAAACCGTAATGACTGTTGTCTATGATGCGTCCAAAGAAGTGCGTATGCCTATTTTAAATTCTACGCTTATCATTATTGCCAGTTTTGTTCCCTTGTTTTTCCTTTCGGGAATGGAAGGGCGTATGCTTGCCCCGCTCGGAGTGGCGTTTATTGTGGCGTTAATCGCTTCTACACTTGTTGCATTAACACTTACTCCTGTCCTATGTAGCTATCTGTTAGGGAAACCTAAATGGAATGATAAAGAAGAAAAAGAGCCTTATGTTGTTCGGAAATTAAAGGGCGTGTATGAAAAGGCTTTGAAGTGGGTGTTGAATTATAAGAAATGGGTACTGGGTGTTACGGGTGCTGTACTTGTGGCTACTGTCATTATCTTTTTCTTGTTGGGACGAAGTTTCTTGCCCTCTTTTAATGAAGGCTCTTTCACTATCAATGTGAGTACCCTGCCCGGCATTTCGTTGGAAGAATCGGATAAAATGGGACGGATTGCGGAAGAAATATTGCTGTCTGTTCCCGAAATACAAACGGTAGGACGCAAAACAGGACGTGCCGAACTGGATGAACACGCTTTAGGTGTAAATGTTTCGGAAATCGAAGCCCCATTCGTGCTTAACAAACGTTCCAAGGATGAAGTGTTGGCGGAAATCAGGGAGAAACTGAAAGTATTGCCCGGAGTGAATATTGAAATCGGGCAACCCATATCGCACCGTATTGATGCAATGCTATCGGGAACACGGGCAAATATTGCCATTAAATTGTTCGGAACGGATCTGAACAACATGTTTGCATTGGGAAATCAAATCAAGGCTTCTATCGAAGACATTGACGGAATTGCCGACCTGAATGTAGAGCAGCAGGTAGAACGTCCGCAACTAAGAATCGAGCCTAAACGTGAAATGTTGGCGAAGTATGGCATTACGCTACCTGAATTTGCAGAAATAGTTAATGTTATGCTGGCAGGCGAAGTGGTTTCGCAGGTTTATGAAGGCAATCAGTCTTTCGACCTTACGCTGAAAGTAAATGACGAAAGCAGGGAAACAGCCGACAAAATCAGAAATCTGATTGTTGATGCCAACGGGCGGAAAATACCGTTAGGTAATATTGCCGAAATAACGTCTTCGACAGGCCCGAATACCATTAACCGTGAAAACGTAATGCGTAAAATCGTTATATCAGCCAATGTTGCAGGTCGTGATTTGAGAGGTGTTGTAACTGATATTCAAAAAACCGTGAATGAAGAAATTATTCTTCCCGAAGGTTATCATATTGAGTACGGCGGGCAGTTTGAAAGCGAACAGGCTGCTTCACGTATATTGCTTATTACCTCTATATTTTCTATACTGGTAATATTCCTGCTTCTATTCAATCAGTTCAAAAGTGTTACGCAATCAGCAGTTATTTTGCTGAATCTACCATTGGCATTGATTGGTGGAGTATTTACAATCTTCCTTACAGGCGGAGTTATCAGCATTCCTGCAATTATCGGTTTCATATCACTTTTCGGTATAGCCACACGTAACGGTATGTTGCTTATATCAAGATATAACGACTTGCAACACGAGGGATTATCTGCCTTTGATAGCGTGATACATGGTTCGTTAGACCGTTTGAATCCAATCCTTATGACCGCATTGTCTTCGGGGCTTGCATTAATTCCCCTTGCTTTGGGTGGAGATTTGCCGGGCAACGAGATACAAAGCCCTATGGCTAAAGTTATTCTTGGCGGACTTCTTACTTCTACATTTCTGAATGGTTTTATCATTCCGATTATGTACCTGCTGACAGGAAAGAAAGCGGCTGCCGAAGTTGCGAAAGTTGAAGAGATAAACGAATAAATAAGAAAGAAATGAGAACAATCATAATAAGCATATTGGCAATACTGGCGAGTACGTCGCTTTTTGCACAGAATAATATGAGTTCCGTATTGTCTTCCATAGAGGAAAATAATACGACCTTGAAAGCACTTCGGGAAAGTGCCGAAGCCGATAAATTGGAAAACAGGACAGGCTTAACGCTGTCCAATCCCGAAGTCGGCTTTAACTACCTGTGGGGAAATCCCGGTAATATCGGCAACCGTACCGATTTCAGTGTTACGCAGACATTCGATATTCCTACCATTACAGGAATGAAAAGCAGAGTAGCGAATGAAAAGAATAATCTGATAGAATGGCAGTACAAAGCCGACAGAATGAATATCCTGTTGGAAGCAAAACAGTATTGTATCGAACTGATATATTACAACGCTTTGAAAAAGGAACTGGACTTACGTTTGCAACATGCCGAAACTATTGCAGAAGGTTACAAACAACGTATGGACAGAGGGGATGCCAATATTTTAGAGTACAACAAAGTACGGCTGAATTTATCTACTATTCAAGGCGAAATGTCGAAAATTGACGTTGAGCGTAATGCACTGATTGAGCAGCTTAAACGTCTGAATGGAGGGAATGAAGTCAGATTGGACGATTATCAGTTCGGCAACGTCGAACTTCCGCTGAACTTTGGCGATTGGTATGTTCAGGCAGAACAAAACAACCCCGTCTTGGCTTATGTTAAGCAAGAAATAGAAGTAAGCAAAAGACAGGTATCGTTGAGCAAAGCGATGGGTTTACCTACATTTTCTGCGGGCTATATGAGTGAAAAGGTAGTAGGACAACGTTATCAGGGTATTTCTGTCGGCGTTTCAATACCTCTGTGGGAAAACAAAAATCGGGTAAGACAAGCGAAAGCGGCAGTCAGGGCGGCAGAATCACGGGAAGCGGACAGTAAACAGCAGTTTTACGGTCAGCTTCAAATACTGTACAGCCGTACCTTTGGCTTAAAAGCCACTGCCGAAAGTTATCGCAAATCAATGGAAACAGCCAACAGTACCGATTTGCTTAAAAAGGCTCTCGATGCAGGGGAAATATCATTGTTGGAATACATTCTTGAAATAGGGCTGTATTACGACACCGTTAATCAGGCATTGGAAGCCGAAAGGGATTATCAGAAGGCTTATGCGGAATTATCTGCGGTGCAACTGTAAAACCCAGAGCCATGAAAAGGCGACAAAGGAAAAGAAAACCGATAAGCCCAAGAGCAAAAAAATGGATAATAGGAATTAGTTTGACTGTTGGATTAATCTTGGGCTTATTAGTTTGGTTGTTGTTTACCAGATGTGGCACAAAAACTGTTTTTTCTATTATTTCCCTTTGACCGAAATAGTGTTATCAGGAATGTTTTTTGGAACAATGCCGTTTGCGTTTTTCGGTCAGGAGCAACAAAAAAAGAATACGAATAAAAAAAGAAATAATCATGGGAAATTGTAAAGATGGTCATTGCAGTATAGACAAGACCAAAAAAGGAATGGATACCTCTCAAAAAAGAGGATACATTAGAGCTTCCGTATCATTTGTACTGCTGATTACGGGCATTGTGTTTTCAGCCGTAAACCTGCCTTTTTTTGAAAAAGACTGGATTCGGCTTGTGTGGTATATAGGTGCTTATATTCCTGTGGGAATACCGGTTATTCTCGAAGCATGGGAGAGCGTTCGCAAGAAAGATATTTTCAGCGAATTTATGCTGATGACAATCGCCACTATCGGGGCATTCTTCATTGGAGAATACCCCGAAGGCGTTGCCGTGATGCTTTTCTATGCTGTCGGAGAATTGTTTCAGGATAGTGCGGTAAACCGTGCGAAAAGGAATATCAGTGCCTTGCTCGATGTCCGTCCCGAAACGGCAACCGTAGTAAGAATGGATACTCTTGAAACCGTTTCTCCCGAAAACGTCAATGTCGGCGATATAGTAGAAATGAAAGTCGGAGAAAGAGTTCCGCTCGACGGGATATTATTAAACGAATCGGCTTCGTTCAATACAGCTGCATTAACGGGCGAAAGCGTTCCCCGAACCATTCGCAAAGACGAAGAAGTATTGGCAGGAATGATTTTGACCGATAATGTTTCAAGGATAAAAGTAACAAAACCGTTTGGAGAAAGTGCCTTAGCCCGTATTCTTGACTTGGTGCAAAACGCAACGGAAAAGAAAGCGCCTGCCGAACAATTTATCACAAAGTTTGCCCGTATCTATACCCCGATTGTGGTTGCATTGGCAGCTCTGATAGTTCTTTCGCCTTATCTCTACTCGCTGATAAATGCTTCATTCGTTTACGAGTTTAGTAACTGGTTGTATCGTGGACTTGTGTTTTTGGTTATTTCATGCCCTTGTGCATTGGTAATCAGCATTCCGTTGGGTTATTTCGGCGGTATCGGTGCAGCTTCCCGAAACGGTATTCTGTTCAAAGGAAGTAACTATCTGGAAGCCCTCACAAAAGTAAATACCGTTGTGATGGATAAGACGGGAACGCTTACACAGGGAGTTTTTACTGTTCAACAGATAGTTCCGTCCAACAACCTTGACGAAAAAGAATTGTTGAAACTGATTGCTTCAACCGAAACGCAAAGTACACACCCCATTGCCAAAGCTATTGTCGGATATGCCAACGAACAGCAAACGGAACTTTTCAGACCTAAGAACGTCAAAGAAATAGCAGGTCATGGACTGGAAGCAACCATTGACAATAAAGACGTATTGGTAGGCAATGCGAAATTGCTAATCAAAAACGGAATAGCATTTCCTGATGAAATTGCCGACATACCCGAAACAATAGTTGTCTGTGCTGTTAATGGCATTTATGCAGGTTATGTTTTGGTTGCCGATGCCCCGAAAGATGATGCCCAAAAAGCGATTTCGGATTTAAAAGAATTAGGGATTAAAAACCTTGTCATGCTTTCGGGCGATAAGCAGGCAATCGTTTCCAAATTGGCGGCAGAACTGAATGTCGAACAGGCACACGGCGATTTACTTCCCGAAGGAAAAGTCGAATACGTTGAAACATTAAAAGCAGATAAAACCAATAATATCGCTTTTGTCGGCGACGGAATAAACGATGCACCCGTACTTGCCATGAGTAATGTCGGTATTGCTATGGGCGGATTGGGAAGCGATGTCGCCATTGAAACGGCAGACGTAATTCTTCAAACCGACCAACCGAGCCGAATAGCGACTGCCATAAAAATAGGTAAAGCAACGCACAGAACGGTAATACAGAATATCTGTTTTGCCTTTGGTGTAAAAGTGATTGTGCTGATTCTTGGAGCAGGCGGTATAGCAACTTTGTGGGAAGCAGTATTTGCAGATGTAGGGGTGTCATTACTGGCAATCCTGAATGCGATAAGGATTTTGAAAAAGAAGTTCTAACCACCTTTATTTTGCAGTTAGTATGTTTATAAAAATAGTATTTAATAATTTCCAAAGTCGTTCAATTCGTAATAAAACACTGTTTTATTGGGAAGATTACAGGTTAAGCCCTGCCTTTGGTACAAATAAAAGTACGGAATTATGATTCATTTTACTTCTCAACTTAAAAAAGAGGTCGATATAAAGATAGAGCAAATAGAGTGTTCAGAGATTAGTGCTGTAACAAAATCGTCGGAAGCGTCCCGCATTCTTGCCGATGCTTTCAAGCAACTGAAAACATTTATCTTGCCCTATACTTTTACGAGTGAGGAAGAAGAAATTTTATTCTTCAAAGAAATTAAGCCCATCATTAATAATGAACGTACAGTAACCGTACAACGAGCCTGCAACTAGCGCGCAACGAAATGTTGATGGCCCGGGGAAAAAGCTTAAGGGACACGATAAAATGTTCAGTCTGCGCTTTTTGAATCATTCTAATTTCATGGGCTTTATTCATTTTTATGGTTCTTAACCTAAAACAGTTAATAGCTATTTGAAAATGAGCTAAAATGCAAATCAATTTTGGATTATTATAATTAAAAACATTAAGATGGAAATTACAGATAATACACCTATAGTTATGCTTACAGTTGGTCAACTGAAGGGGATAATCAGGCAAGAAATGGAACAAAGCGAGCTTATGCTAAAGGAAGAGAAGAGTAAAGAAGTAGTGGAATATGTATATGGTTTACGTGGCATTCGAAATGAGTTTAACGTATCGCATGCTACGGCCCAGAAATATAAAAACGGTATTTTAAAGGGTGCCGTAATGCAAAATGGACGAAAAATTATTATAGATGTAAAACTATTGTTATGAGTTCATTTTTGAAGCTTCTAAAAACCAGCATTACAAAGCGATTGAGTGTAATTTAGAGCATGTTTTGGTGGACTAAAATCAGTAGAAAAAAAGTCCACCTAAAAATTGCGTTTTTTCGCGTTTTTTTGCGCCGTTGTGCATTAAAACAAAAGCCTGTAAGTATTGACTTACAGGCTTTTACTTTGTTTTGCTTACTTTTCAGCGGAGAGAGAGGGATTCGAACCCCCGGAACCTCTCGGTTCAACGGTTTTCAAGACCGCCGCAATCGACCACTCTGCCATCTCTCCCGAATGCGTGTGCAAAAATAGGGGTTTTAATCAATCTTCAA
>Ga0209075_1003978_pt1 | contig 12036 bp, 11 predicted proteins | sample Stecom2011_FD_187523 | JGI IMG/M metagenome (GOLD analysis project Ga0209075, IMG submission 187523) | Agricultural soil microbial communities from Utah to study Nitrogen management - Steer compost 2011 (SPAdes) (version 2) | ecosystem: Environmental > Terrestrial > Soil > Agricultural land...
AAGGTCAATTCGATATGTTCGTAGAAACAGTTGTAGTTGAGCATGGTGACATTAAAGTATTTACAGTTAAAGAAAACCGTCTATTTGACGTTGCGTTAATCGCTGATGGTACTGGCGACTTACATCGTGATAGATTAGATACTGGAGAACTTACAGTAAGAACTCAAATCTACGGTGTAGGTGTGTATGAAGAGCTTTCACGCTTACTTGCAGGTCGTGTAGACTTTACAGAATTAGTAGACAATGTTGCTCGTTCTTATGAAAATAAAATTCAAAACGAGATTTATAACGCTGTTTACAATTCATTCGACCAATTATCTGCAACTTACGGTGTGACAGGTACATTCTCCGAAGCTAAATTAGATGAGTTAATTGCACACGTTGAAGCAGGTACAGGTATGGAAGCTATGATTATTGGTACTAAACAAGCATTAGGAAAAATCACTTCTGCTCGTGAATCTGACAGCATGAAAGAAAAATACAACCAATTTGGTTACTACGGTTCTTATCATGGTACTGAAATGATGGAGATTAGACAAGCTCATAAAGTTGGTACGGATGAGTTTGCTATTGACAACAATTTCCTATTAGTTGTACCTAAAACTCCAGATAAATTTGTTAAATTAGTACTTGAAGGAGATTCTATGATTCTTGAATCAGATGAAACTTCACGTAAAGACCTACAACGTGACTACATCTTCATCAAAAAAGCAGGAATTGCTGTATTGAGTACTTCTAAATATGGTATTTACCGTATTGGTTAATATTTTACTGCAAAGCGTGACTTACGTAAAGTGGGTCACGTTTTATTTTGATTAAATGAGAAAAAGGAGATGTTTATTAAATGGTTACAAAGAAAGAAATTATTAAAGAGATTTTAAGTATTAAAGAAATTGATACAGAGTCAAATTTAATGAAGAAAACTTTAAAAGAACTTACTTCAATTTTGGGTGAACTTAAGAAAGAAAATTCTATTGAGGTGAAGGAAGTAAGTGTAGAGCCTACTGTTCCTACTCAAGAATTAGACATTGAAGCAATTAAAGCTCAATTAGAGAAGGAGTTAAGAGAAAAGATTCTTTCTGAATTAAAAGAAGAAAACGAATCAAGCACTCCAGAAGAAAAACCATATCGAAGAGTTGAAATTGACAGATATGAGCCAATCCCAGTAATGAATGTTACTAGTGGTCAGTTAGTATTCATCTCTAATAAAACTGGAATTGAGTATAACTGGGAAGAGTATGGAGACGTAGAGTACCTTGAATATCAAGAATTGCTAACAATGCGTAGTGGTCATAAGAAGTTCTTGCATGAGCCTTATATTATTATTCTACATGACGATGCTGTAAATAACTTAGGATTAACTAAGATGTATGAGAATCTAATTGATTTAGATGATATTGAATCTATCTTTAAGTTACCTCTTGCAAAGTTTAAAGAAGTTATTGACAGCTCTCCAAGAGGGGTTGTTCATACAATTATCACTAAAGCAAGAAAGCTACACAGTCAAGGGAAATTAGATTCTATTTCTAAAGTTAATTACTTAAATGAAAAGTTTAATACAGATATTGGTCAAAGAGTATCTGACATGGAATAGGGAGGTAGTCTAAATGGCAACACCTCTAGAAGAAGTATATAAAAGTTTTTTGTACAAAGTAAAGGACTATAATTTTATTAGGTTAAATGAATCTGGGGATTTAGAAAATGTATTATACAATTATTTAAGAGGTGCTATTGTAAGATTTGATAATTGTGATAAAAGCCTTGAAATAAATGATGATGTTAAATCCTTTGAAGAGGATTTAACATTTGAAGAAATAGAGATTTTGTCAACAATTATGGTATTAATGTATGTTAATGGAAAGATTATTGATGTCAAAAATACGAGCTTAATTATGAGTGAACCAGACTTCAAAATGCACTCACAAGCAAATCATTTAGATAAAATGATTTTACTGTCAAAAAAGATAGACTCAGATGTATCAGAATTAAAAAACATTTACTCATTGAGAAAAGGACTAGACGACTTAGCATGATGAGTAAATATGGAAAAATTGACAAAAAAATAGTGAATGACTATCTCTCTAAATTAATAAACAGGGTATGGAAAATTATACCAATGAATGAAAAAGAAGAAGAGAGAATTTACATCGACAAATATGTTGAGTCATTGATTAGAGAAATTACAGGTGTTTCTATAATTCTTGATACTCTTGAGGGAGATTTTTTGACAATAGTAGGTACTCTAAATGGTTTAAGATTTGACAATCACAGCTCTGTAAGAAGTGATATTTTTAAGATTATTGATATCATAAAAAGAATAAGAGAAGAAAGTGATTAATATGGATTTAAGTGAATATAAAAGAATATTAGGTGCAAGTAGTTTGGGAGAAGGGTTTGTAAATGACACTATAGACATAATCAATGCAAACTTCCATAACGCTCCGTCATATAGAAAAATAAAAGTTGACGGAGTTGAGGAAGATTGTACCATTAAGCATACTAGATACTCAAATAAATTAGAGATATATCTAAGACCACTAAAGCCTGTGAATAAAGGGATGTACGTAGAAATTGATGACAATACTTATATTGTAATGGACTGTGTTCAGAAAGAAGTATATCCAAAGGCAAAAATTACATTATGCAATAATGTTTTAAAGTGGAAAGATGAGTCAGATACAATATATGAATACAAATGTATTATAGAAGGCTCTACAGTTGAGTTAGATGAATCTGTGGGCATGTTTAACAATAGATTTGTAATAAGTTCAGATTCAGAACTTACGGTTATAGTTCCATATAATGAAGATACAAGAAAAATAGATATAGGGCAAAGATTTATTTTTGACGAAAGTGTTTACTCCGTTAATTCTGTAGACAGGTTATCAGAAGTAGTAAATGAAAAAGGATTAATTAAATTTACTATAAAAGCAACTGGAAAATCTGATACAGACGATATTGATGAAAATATTGCAGACGACACTGGAAACTCTGGATGGGGTGGTTGGTAATGAATTTAGAAAGATTATCCTCTAATCTTATAGATATAATTGATGCTGTATTAAGTAATCAAGAATTAGTCAATTTAATTGGATGCAATGGCAACTTTCCTATAAAGCTTCCAGATAATCCAGTGAATGCAATAGATATCGCTCCTAATGGAAAGAATGAAAGAGTCTTTGCATATCCATTTGACACGTCTTATAAAGAAGATATTAGGACACAACTTCACATATACTATCCTAATTTTGTATTTAAAAATAACAATAACGTTAGCCAAGTTATTGTTATTTTTGATATTGTTGTTCATAAGAAAATTTGGCTCATGATGGACAATAAGAAAAAAGTTATTAGACCGTACCAAATTGTTAATCAACTATTCAAGACTTTCAATAAAAAGAGAATTGGACAACTGGGAGAATTACACTTTGTAGAAGGCTCTCATTTAATAGTAAACAGTGAATTTGAAGGAATTAGATTAGTTGCTCAATTTACTGAATTCTAATGGTAAAAACTATGAATGAAATGGATTTAAAGTTAAAACTGTTTACTGGAGTGCCAATCCACGTTGATGGATTTGGATATGTTGAGCCTCTTACTATAAAAGAAATCGTTGACTTTGGATATTCAGAGTATCTAAAAAGTTTAAATCTATTATGCTTAGATAAGAAGGATTTATTTGGTGACAATGTTATAGATGGCATAGACGATATATCAGTCCTATCAATTTTGATTCAGTTGGGAGACGAAGACATATATAGCCAGTTGAAAAAATCATTGTCATTCTTCTTTAAAGCAGAAGTAGAAATAGATAAAATAAAATATTGTGTATATATCAAAAAAGACGATGACGAAAAAGTGTTAAATGATGAAAACTTTAATAATGTAATAGAAGTTATTAAATGGCAGAATTATATTAAACACTTCGAGGAAAAAGATATTTCTATTACAAGCGAAGATGAAAAAATAAAAAAATTTAAAAATAGGCTAAAGGAAAAGCAAAAAAAGATAAAAGAAATAAAGAAAAAAAGAGGAGAGGAGGAAGAGGGAGAAAATAATATTAATTTCTTCGATATTCTGTCTTCCATTTCTTCTAAGTCTTATAGTATTAACGAGATTAACGTCAAAGACCTAACTATATATCAAGTATACAGCAAGTTTAAGCGTTTAGACGAACTTGAAAAGTATGACTTAAACGTTAAGTCATTACTTGCAGGTGCAAAAGATGTGAAGTTAAAGCATTGGTCTAGCAAGGTTGATTAATAATACTTTAAGTGACAAATAAAGTATTATTACCTAAAAATTTTAAATAAAGGAGAAGATAAAATTATGGCACGTTTTGGTGTAAAAGACGTTTTAGACGTTACTTTTTTTAACCTATTAACTGGTGAGCCAGAATTATTCTTAGACAGTTTAAAAATGTCTAATATGGAAAACGCATCTGAGCAAGTTTATGCAACAGGTGGTAAAGGAAATCCACGTTTAGTTGGTTGGGACTTTGGTCGTACAACTACATTTGCTCTTCAAGATGCTCTATTAAACCCTAAATCTATTGCAATGCAAGCAGGTACAGAGTTAGAAAACAAGAAAGAGCGTATTCATAAGCGTGAGCATTTGATGGCAGAAGATACTGGTACAGGAGATGTTCAACTAGTATTAGAAAAAGAGCCAATCGCAGGGACAATCAATATTTACGTATCACAAGATGGTTATGAGCATGAGTCGAAAGTTCCTATGGCAAACGTAACTATCACTGGTAATACAGTTGAAATGCCTGCTACAGACCTACCAATTGGTGAAACTGTATTAGTTTATTACCAATTTGAAACAGTTAATGATGCAGAAATTATTACAATATCTTCTGACAAATACGGTGGTTTCTACAAAATTGTTGGAGATGGCTTATGGAGAAATGAACGTACTGGTGAAGACGAGCTAGTTCAATTCGTTATCCCTAAAGCAAAAATAATCTCTACATTCAATATTACTATGCAACCAGATGGAGACCCTGCTGTATTTGACTTCAATATTGACGTGTTCAAAGATTCCGACAGCACAGACATGGTTAAAATTATTCGTTATGATGAGTAATTTTGATGTTGTCAAATTCATGAAAATGAATTCATTGATAACACTTTTAATGGTGAGGGAGTATTCTCCTTCACCATTTTTTTTATTGTCTAGATAAAATCAATATTTTATTCAGAAGTAAAAGGAGGATATTTATGAGCAAAAACAAGGGTAATAAGCTAAATTTAAGTGTGATTGAGCAATCAAATAAAAAATATAATGAAGTTCGCACAGAAAAAGTCTACATTGATATAGATGGTGAACAAAAAGAGTTTGAAATTGATATTGCAAAGACATTTAGTCCATTGGCAGTAAAAGAGCTTCTTGTTGAATACATTGATAATATGCAAACTGCTAGAATGTCAAGACGACATGATTTTGAGAAGATAGCAGAGCCATATTTATTATATTTATTAATCAAACACTTTACCAGTCTTAAAAAAGAAATTCCAAGAGATTTTAAACAACAATTAGTATCATTACAACATATGGTTAATTCAGAAGTATTTTTTCAAATTATTTCATTATTTGATATTAATGAAGTTGAAAAAATTAAAAAAGAGTTAGAAATGTTTATCACAATGATTGAAGAAAATTCAGATGAAATTGATAAGCTAATTGAGGAATATTATCATAAACTACAAGATAAATCATTATTGGATTGATGACAATGAAAAAGGCATACAGCAATTGGAAAGATTTAAAAAATGCTATAGAATCAAAAGCAAAAAAATCACTTGAAACAAATGCTAAAAGAATGGTTAGGCAAGAAATGAACAACCAAATTGTACATCAAGTTTACAATGTTTATGAGCCTACAATGTATAATAGAACATACTCTTTATTTAAATTAGACAATTATAAACATGAGATAAGAGGAGATATTGAAGACAGTCTAACAATATCAATTGAACATATGGCAATGTCAAAAGATAGAAAGAACTTATCTAAATTAATTATTCTAGGACAAGTTCAAGCAAAAAGATATCATGAAGATATAGCACTTTATAATGATGAGTGGATTAAAATGACAAAGTTTAGATATGCAAAAGAAGGTAGAAAATATGATACAGCATTCTACCATCCACGAGACTTTGTTTCAACAACTGAGCAAGTGTTATCAACAGACAGTAATAGAAAGAGGATGGTAGAAGAGTTAAAAAAAGGGATGAGGTAAAATGTCTGGAAAAAGAAAGTATATTAGGTATGTTACAAAAGATAAATTGGATAAAGTTTGTGAAGCAAATAAAATACACATACAAAAGTATTTTAACTATAAAAATATGAATCTTAGTGATTCCACAAAAAAGAGCTATGAGTCAGACTTTAATCAGTGGCTCGTTTTCATAAATGAAAAGTATAATAGTGGACAGATTCATGAAGAGAATATTCTATTATTATTAAAAGATGATGATGGAATTGAAGAGATGGTAGATTTAATTGAAGATTATGTTGCATTTTGTATTTCTGTATTAGGAAATAATGAAAGAAGAATACAAAGAAGATTAAGTAGTATTAGCTCATTCTTCTTATACTTATTAAAACGTAGAAGAATTAAAGTAAATCCTTTAGAGTATATCGAAAGACCTAGTTTGAAGGCAGGAGAAAAGCCTCAAGTTGTTCAAACATTTTTAACCGAAGAACAAATTCAAGATATAAGAAAAGGATTGAAGAAGATTGGTAATCTTCAACTAGAGTTATATTTTGAATTATCATTGTCAACAATGGCTAGGGTAAATGCTGTAAATAATATTAAAATTGAGCAAATTAACTTTGAAGACAATATTATTGAGAATGTAAAAGAAAAAGAAGGTTATATTGTAAATCTTTATTTTTCTGATGTAGTTAAAAAGTTAATTAAAGAATGGTTAAAATACAGAGAAGAAAATAATATGGAATCAGATTATTTATTTATTACTAAAAAATATAGAGATGAAAATGGAAATTGGGTATGGGGTCAAGCAGGTAAGAATACAATGCAATCATATTGGGTTAAAAAGATTGGTGAAATAATTGGCATTGATACACTTCACGCACACGACTTCCGCCACTCTATGAGTTCTATATTATATAATCGTGGAATGCCTTTAGAGGAAGTTCAAGAATTGCTTAATCACCAATCTCCAGAGACTACATTAAAGCATTATATTAAGAAAGATATGAAAAAACTACAAGATTCTAAAAAGAAATATGAGATTTAAGAGAAAAAGGAGATGTTATTATGCGTGTGAAAAATTATGAAATCAGGTCATTCGTAGATTTTCTCATGAAGTTAGAATTAGCAGGAAAAAAATCACGAATGCGTACAAGATTTGTAAGATTATTGTTAGAACGACAGAATTTAATAGATGAAGAACATAGAGATTTAGTTTTACAATATAGTAATTTGGATGATGAAGGAGAACCAAAGACTATTGAAAGAGACGGGGAGTTAATGTATGACATTAAAGACATAGTGTCATTTTATAGAGAGTATAATATATTAATGAATGAAGAGTATATAATTGAGCAGACGGAAGATAGAAAAGATATGTTGCTAACTGTTCAAGATGCTGTGTTGAATTGTGACATAGTATTTAAAGGAACAGAGGCACTTAAATACGATAGGTTTTGTGAAATTGTAGAAGAAATAAATTATGAGTAATGTAAAAGGGGTGTTTTAACACTCCTTTTATTTAATTATAAGGGGAGTGTTAATTGATGAGAAAAAACGATTTTGATATTCTGATTGGAGTTAATCTTGAAAATGCTGAATCCTCTATAAAAGGCATGATTGATGAAATTAGTGAAAGCTATCCTATAAAATTAAAAGTTGTTTTAGATTCAGATAGTCAAGTGTCTAAGCAACTTAATAGTATCTTAGGTTTATTAAATAAAATTGAAAGTACTGAACTTAACATAGATTCAAAAGGCATTAAGAATTTAGAGAATTCTGCTAAAAAAGTAGGAAAAGATATCCAAGAGTCAATGGACAAAGCTTCTAAAGAGGCTAAAGAATTTGAAAAAAGCATGAAAGAATCTTTAAATTCTCTAGATAGAATGTCAAAACTTTCAGATAAAATTAAGACAGACTATAGAGGAGAAGACCCTAGAACGACAATTACAGAAGTGAAGGGTAATGATTTCCATACAAGAACAACTAGACATAGTATTGGAATGGATGAATCTGGGAGAGTTATAAAATCTTTAGATGTAGAAGAAGTCGCAAACAACTATAAAAAGTTAAATAAAGAAATTGACAATGTTATAGCAGGTCTTAAAAAAATAAAAGACAATGGTAATATTGCCACAAAAGAGATTGAAGAATTAGAAAAAGAAGTTAGAAATCTTGGCAATATAGATATGTCTACAGAAAGCTTTGACAAGTCTTTAAATAGTGTAAGAACAAAATATACGGAAATGATTGAGCGTGACAAAAACGCTACAGTAGAGAAACTTGACAGAGAACAAGCTATCGCAAAGATTGAACAGCAAAAAGTTGTATGGGCAAGTAAAATAGAAGAATTAGAAAGAAAAGGTTACACTAATTACAAACAAATGCAGTCTTTGAAGATGAGGTTAAATAATCTCAATAAAGAAGATTTAAAAACACTAGAACAAGTAAATAAGCATCTTCAAGGAATGAATGAGCAATACAAAAGGGCAGAAGCGTTTCAAAGAAGTAGAAAATTCAAGGTAGATGTTGTAAGGCAGTCTAAAGAACAAGAGCAGAGAGCTAAAAAGTTAGACCCAGAGCTTGTTGGTATTGAAAACTACAATCAGCTAATTGCTATGACGAAAAGAATAGCAGATTCAGAAAACATGGAGCAGTTAAACAACTCTTTATCAAAGACAGTCAAACTTTATGATGAGTTAATTAGTAGACAAAAAACTTCAATTGAATTATTAAAGTTAAATAATAAATATAATGAACAATTGGGAAATATTGAATATAAAGTTTCTACTAAAAACTTAAATGAAGACCATCAAGCAGAAGTAATGTCTAAAATAGCTGAAATACAAGAGCAAATTAATGTATACAAAAATAGAGGGATAGATTTAAACGAACAAGAGAGACAGTCATTAAAAAATAATGTTATAGAGCTAAATCAGATGATTGATAGATTCTCTAGACTTGAGTCAGAAGAAGAACGTGTAAGTAGAAAAACTCAAGAATTAAAAGAAAAGTTTGAATCATTTTCTTATAGAGCTTCAAGAGGACTAGATAGAAATATTAAGGAATTAGCTGAAATAGAGCAGATTCAAGAAAAAATTCAAAAAAGATTACAAACAGACTTAGTTGGATTAAAAGGGAAAGACTTTGACAATGCTTATAGAAGTATAGAAAAAGACATGCTTAACATGGCTCAAAGGTCAAGGGAATTACGTGACGAAATTAGAAAAGATAATGCATCTTTTACTGGTAGATTCCGTCACGCTATGAAGCAAGTGCCAGTGTGGATTACAGCAATGGGTCTTTTTTATGGCTCTGTAAGACAAGTAAGACAAGGGTTTGAAAGTTTAGTAGAGATTGACTCTGCAATGATTAACTTGCAAAAAGTTTCAGAAGCAACTGGAGAAGAATTAGAAAGATTCAAGGGGATTGCTTCTGAAATTGGTAAAACTTTAGGTGTCACTACAGCAGAAGTAATTACTGCTACAACAGAATTCCAAAAATTAGGTTACACTTTGCAAGAGGCTACAGCTCTAGGTAGGGAGACAGTACTTTATGCAAACGTTGGTGACATTGATATCGAAACTGCTACTCAAAGTATAGTTTCAGCAGTTAAAGGATTTGATGTTGCTGTAGATGGCTCTGGTAGAAGTATTCGTAAAATTGTAGATATATTCAACGAAGTTTCGAACAACTATGCAATTACAGCAGAGGGTATTGGTGTTGCATTACAACGTTCTTCTGCGGTATTAACTCAAGCAGGAAATAGCATTGAAGAAGCTGTTGCATTAGTAACTGCTGCAAATACAACAATTCAAAACCCAATGCGTGTAGGTAATGCATTAAAGACTATTTCTATGAGATTACGTGGAGTGTCAGAAGATGGAAAAGACTCAGCTAAGTTAGTTGCAGACCTAGAGGAAGCTTTTAATTCTTTTGGTGCTACTATTATGGAAAATGAAGATACGTTTAAGTCAACATATGACATTATGGACACTCTTGCAAAGAACTGGGATAATCTAACAGACCTTCAAAGGGCACATATGACAGAGTTAATTGGTGGTAAAGAACAAGGTGCTATTGTTGCTTCTATGGTTCAAAACTGGAAAGATGCAGTAGGTTCATTAGAAGCAGGTCTAAATTCAGCAGGTTCAGCTCAGAGAGAGTTTTTAAATTACACAGAAAGCTTTGAATATAAAATCAATAGATTAGTAGTTTCCATTGAAGAATTCTGGATGACATTAGTTGATGATGATACAGCAAAGGCATTTATCGACTTATTGACACAGATGGTTCAGTTGGCTACAGCATTTACAGAAACATTTGGTAGCGAAACGCTTTTAGCTAATATGTTGGCTATATTTGGTTTGTTGACAGGAAGAGGGTTGAGGAGAGCTGTATTAAAACCAGATGAACTAAAAGATAGAATGAAGGGCGTTAAGGAAGAGACGGATAAGGCAGGTAGTTCATTTAAAAAGTTTAATGGAACTTTAATGAAGCTTGGCTCTATAATTGGATTTTTGTTAAAAAGACTTGGTGGATTCTTTGCAATTGTTACAGCTGTTGGATTTGTAACTTCTGCTGTCGTTGACGCTTTTAGTGGTAAAATAGGTGAGACACAGAATAGAATAAAAGAACTTGAAGATGAAATAACAGCTTATGAAAGACTTAATGATGTAATGGAAAAAGTTGACATAAATAAATTTTTGTCATTACAAAAAAGAGCTGAATCTGGTCAGTTAAATGTTGAAGAGTATCAAGAGCTTAATGATTTACAAGGAAAAATCAGAGAACAGCTACCAGAGCTTGTTAGTTATTATGATGAATTCGGGAATGCTGTTTTTAGAAGTGCAGAAGAAATTAGAGATTTAATAGAAGAACAAGAAAAATTATATAACTTAAATAAGAAAGAATTATTAGAAATTAAAATATCTGATACAGATTTTTCTGAGCTAGAGAGTGAAATTAGAAAAATTAGAAAAGCAGAAAAAGCTGTATTTATTTCTGAAAATGAAACACAAGCTTATTCATTTGCAAGAGAGTGGATTGAAGATAATAAAGAGGCTATTGAAAAAGGCGGAGACGAGCTTTTAAGTAAATTACAAGAGCTATCTAAGAAGTTTAATGATTCAATAAGTGATGAAAACTTTAACAAGCAACAGATATCTTTAAATTTTGCACATGAAATTGGGTTGAGATTAAGATATGGAGACGCTGATGGTGCATTAAAATATTTAGATGATTATATTGCTAAATTAAACACCAGAACAATGAAGTTAGGAAAAGAGGTAGAAAACTCCAAAAAAGACATCTCTGTAAAGATGTTCGAATTTAATGACTTATTACAATCTCAAATAGAGATTATTGCAACGGATTTAGGAGTAAAAACAGGCACTAATGAATACCTGTTTATAGAACAAATAAGAGATGGAATTCAAGAAAATGTAACAGAACTTGGAGAAGATGCAACAGAAATTCTCAATAAAGTTCCAGAATACATCCAAGAGGCGTTCGAAGTTCTTAAAAAGGCAGAAATTAATGTAAACGATTTATTTATTATACGAGAAGGCGATACAGAAGAGAGTATAAAAAAGAGATTTGACGAAATATCAAACGTTTTAAAAGATTTAGGATTAGACACTACAGTTCATTTGACATCAGCTTTTAACGAATTGAAAGAAACACAACTAGATAATTTCTTTAGAAAAACAGCAGATGAAACAATCTCTCTAAGCATGGCTATACAAAAAACTCGTAGTGGCATTGTGTCTGCAACCAATGAATATCAAAATGCAGTTAGAGGTCTTGATTCT
>Ga0209075_1003980_pt1 | contig 12035 bp, 10 predicted proteins | sample Stecom2011_FD_187523 | JGI IMG/M metagenome (GOLD analysis project Ga0209075, IMG submission 187523) | Agricultural soil microbial communities from Utah to study Nitrogen management - Steer compost 2011 (SPAdes) (version 2) | ecosystem: Environmental > Terrestrial > Soil > Agricultural land...
AGGATTGTTTAATCCAGCAATCCAAAGGTAATGACATTTCGGAGTGATCGGTTCTGTCGTACCACTTCCTGGCCTATAAACCGCCCTTGTTCATCCAGCGACTTATGATCGGGGTAGCTGTTGGTGAGAACCGCCAGGGTGTTTTGCGACTGTGGTTCAAGCCCCAAAACCTGATACAGCTCCACCATCAACGCTAAAGCATCCGGGACAGAAGGCGTTTCCGGGAACCGTTCAACCACATAGCGTACCCGCTCGAGGGCTGCGACATAGGCTTCCCGCTTGATATAGTATCGGGCCGAGGCCAGCTCATAGGCGGCCAACCGGTTCTTGATCGCCACCATCCGCCGTTCCGCATCCGCGGCGTAGGGGCTGGCGGGGAAGCGAGTGACCAGTTGCTTGAAGTCATTAAAGGCTTCCCGGGCCTGGCCCGGGTCGCGGGTGTCCAGATCCACCGGCAGATAGCGGGCGCCCAGGGTGATGTCCGCATAGTAGTTGGCCAGGCCCTTGATGTAGTATGCATAGTCCACATGGGGGCTTTGGGGGTGCAGGCGGATGAAGCGTTCTGCCGTGGCTGCGGCGGCCTCGGGCTGCAGTGCCCGATAGCGGGCATACATCATGTCAAGCTGGGCCTGCTCCGCATAGCGCCCGAACGGGTGATGGGAATCCAGCAGCTCCAGGTTTTGAATGGCTTCCAGAAAGTTCGCGTTATCCAACGCTTTCTTGGCGTTGTCGTAATAGACTTTTTCCGGCAAATCCTGTGGCTCTGGTGTACTGGCACAGGCGCCGAGCAGCGCGAAGGCGAGAATACAGAGGCTGCGATTCAATATCGACATGAGATACCCTGTTTAACAGCTCTTATTGTGGAGCGGTGACTTTCGTACCGGCTGGCCGGATTGGCTAGAGCGGCAATTATTTCATAAAGGTTGGCGGCGGGACAGGGTGTGTCTCGCCGCCAACAGATATCTGTGTCACTTTTGGAGTGCCTGATGGGCGAAGTAGTTCAAGCAGATCTGGTTATCCCCCAGGAATTAGGTGCCGTGCGGCTCGATCAGGCGATGGCGCAACTGATGCCCGAGCACTCCCGATCCCGCATACAGGACTGGATCAAGGCAGGCGCCTTGCTGGTCAATGGCCAGCAGCGCAAACCGCGGGACAAGGTGATGGTGGGCGACCAGATCTCCTTGAATGTGACCGTGGAGGCGGTGGCCGATTGGCAAGCTGAACAGATCGACCTCAACATTGTCTTTGAAGATGAGCATTTGTTGGTTGTGAACAAGCCCGCCGGTTTGGTGGTGCACCCGGCGGCCGGGCATGACTCCGGCACCTTACTGAATGCGCTTCTCCATCACTGCCCGGATATTGACCATCTGCCCCGGGCCGGAATCGTCCACCGGCTGGATAAGGACACCACGGGCATCATGGTGGTGGCCAAGACCCTGGTGGCACACACCTCGCTGGTGGAGCAGTTACAGGAGCGCACCATGGGGCGTGAATACGAGGCCGTGGTGCAAGGCGAAATGACGGGCGGTGGCAAGGTGGCCCAGCCCATGGCCCGGCATCCGAAAAATCGGCAGAAGATGGCGGTGGTTCCCAATGGCAAGCCGGCGCTCACCCATTACCGGGTGCTGGAGCGTTTTGCCGGGTTCACCCATGTGCGCTTGAAGCTGGAAACCGGGCGCACCCATCAGATCCGGGTACATATGTCCCACATTAATTACCCGCTAGTGGGCGATCCTCTGTACGGTGGCCGCATGCGGCTTCCCAAAGGAGCCACCGAGTCGTTGCAGGAGCTGTTGCGCCAGTTCCGGCGTCAGGCACTCCATGCCAAACGCCTGGAGCTTCGTCACCCGGTCAGTGGTGAAACCCTGGAATGGGAAGTGCCACTGCCCGATGATTTGAACGAGTTGTTGACTGTGTTGCGCCAGGAAGCCCCCTATGACCCATTGGGCAACTAATCCACATCTGCTGATCCCGGACTGGGAGGCGCCCCCGACGGTGGCGGCCGTGGTGACGCTACGGACCGGCGGGCAGAGTCGGGCACCGTTTGCCACCCTGAACCTGGGAGATCATGTGGGCGATGAGCCCCGGACCGTGCGGGCCAATCGCCAGCAACTGGCGGAGTGGACGGGCCTGCCGTTGAGCCAGATGCAGTGGCTGACCCAGGTCCATGGCACGGAACTGGTAAAAGCCAGCCCGGAGCAGGGGCTGGTGGAAGCGGACGCGGTCTGGAGCGATCAGCCGGGGACCGGTTGTGTGGTGATGACGGCTGACTGTTTGCCGGTATTTTTTTGCTCCACCCAGGGAGATCGCGTTGCGGTAGCCCATGCCGGCTGGCGGGGGTTGGTGAATGGTGTGCTGGAGTCCACCCTGGCCATTTTTGAAGACCCGGCACAGGTGTTGGTCTGGTTAGGGCCCGCCATTGGGCCGATGCATTTCGAAGTGGGAGATGAAGTTTATCAGCAGTTTGTTGCGGCACACCCTGATAACCGGCATTGCTTTCGGCCCAGCCCCAATCATCCCTCCCGTTGGTATGCCGATCTTTATCAGCTGGCGCGGGGCACGCTGGAGCGTTGTGGCGTGCGTCGGATCAGCGGCGGAGACTTCTGCACCTACAGCGATTCTGAACGTTTTTTCTCCTACCGCCGCAATGGCCAAACCGGCCGGATGGCCAGTCTGATCTGGTTACGTTGAGACTTTTCTTGATCTGTCTGCGTATTGATCCTGCCGCACGCTTGATTCTTTTTTCCTTGCCCCAACATATTCGGTAAATGTCAAGCCCTGCTCAGGTTCGGGGCATATCAGTCTTTGGGGGACATCCATGAGGATAGATAAATTTACCAGCCGTTTGCAGATGGCGCTGTCCGATGCCCAGTCGCTGGCGGTGGGAAAGGATCATAACTTTATTGAGCCGATTCACTTGCTGCAGGCCATGCTCGACCAGAGCGGGTCGTCCATTGCGGTCTTGTTGCAGCAGGCGGGAGCGGACGTTTCCAAGTTACGTAATGAGTTGGGCAAGGCCATCGAGCGCCTGCCCACCGTGCAAGGCAGTGGCGATATTCACCTGTCCAACGATCTGGCGCGGCTGTTCAACCTGGCGGACAAGCTGTCGCAACAACGTAAGGACCAGTACATCTCCAGCGAAGTCCTGCTCTTGGCCGGGGTGGATGACCGTGGCACCCTCGGGCAGCTGCTGCGTGATGCCGGGGTGGATAAAAAACGTCTGGAACAGGCCATCGAGACCGTTCGCGGCGGTGAAGCCATTACTGACCCGGGCGCCGAGGAAAGCCGTCAGGCCCTGGAGCGCTTTACCGTGGATCTGACCGAGAAGGCGGCCCAGGGCAAGTTGGACCCGGTGATCGGCCGGGATGATGAGATTCGTCGCACCATCCAGGTGCTTCAACGGCGCCGTAAAAACAACCCAGTGCTGATTGGCGAGCCGGGCGTGGGCAAAACCGCCATTGTGGAAGGGCTTGCCCAGCGGATCATCAATGGTGAAGTGCCGGAAGGCCTGAAAAACAAGCGTGTTCTGGCCCTGGATATGGGCGCCTTGATTGCTGGCGCCAAATTCCGTGGCGAGTTCGAAGAGCGTCTCAAGGCGGTCTTGAATGAACTGTCCAAGCAAGAAGGACAAATCATTCTGTTTATCGACGAACTGCATACCATGGTGGGCGCCGGCAAGGGGGAAGGAGCCATGGATGCGGGCAATATGCTCAAGCCGGCCCTGGCGCGGGGTGAGCTGCACTGTGTGGGCGCCACCACACTCGATGAATATCGGGAATATGTGGAAAAGGACGCGGCCCTGGAGCGACGCTTCCAGAAGGTGCTGGTCACCGAGCCCAGTGTGGAGGATACGGTGGCGATTCTGCGGGGCCTCAAGGAGCGCTATGAGGTGCACCATGGGGTCGAGATCACCGATGGCGCCATTATTGCCGCGGCCAAACTCTCTCATCGCTATATTGCCGACCGTCAGCTGCCGGATAAGGCGATTGACCTGGTGGATGAAGCGGCCAGCCAGATTCGGATGGAAATGGACTCCAAGCCCGAACCCCTGGATCGGCTGGAGCGTCGCCTGATTCAGCTGAAGATGCAGCGGGAGGCCTTGAAGAAGGAAACCGATGAGGCGACCAAAAAACGGCTGGAAGAGCTGAACGAGACCATCGAGAAGCACGAAAAGGAATACGCCGATCTGGAAGAGGTTTGGGTGTCTGAAAAAGCGGCTCTGCAAGGCTCCCAAAAGATCAAGAGCGAGCTGGAGCAGGCCAGGGTCGAATTGGATCACGCACGTCGTGCCGGTGATCTTACCCGGATGTCGGAGTTGCAGTACGGCCGGATTCCGGAGCTGGAGCGCAAGCTGGACATGGCCAGCCAGGCGGAAATGATGGAAGTCACCCTGCTGCGCAATAAAGTCAGCGAGGAAGAAATTGCCGAAGTGGTGTCCAAATGGACCGGTATCCCGGTGTCCAAGATGATGGAAGGCGAGCGGGAGAAACTTCTGAAGATGGAGGAGGCGCTGCACAAGCGCGTGATTGGCCAGGACGAAGCGGTCCGTGCCGTCTCCAACGCGGTGCGCCGTTCCCGGGCCGGGCTGGCGGATCCCAATCGGCCCAACGGATCTTTCCTGTTCCTGGGACCGACCGGGGTGGGCAAGACGGAGCTCTGCAAGGCGCTGGCCAGCTTCTTGTTCGATACCGATGAGGCCATGGTGCGGATCGATATGTCCGAATTCATGGAAAAGCACTCTGTGTCCCGGCTGATCGGGGCGCCTCCCGGTTATGTGGGCTATGAAGAGGGCGGCTACCTGACTGAGGCGGTGCGTCGCAAGCCCTATTCCGTGCTGCTGCTCGACGAGGTGGAAAAGGCCCACCCGGATGTGTTCAACATCTTGTTGCAGGTGCTGGAAGATGGACGCCTGACGGACGGCCAAGGACGTACCGTTGACTTCAAGAACACGGTGATCGTGATGACCTCCAACCTGGGCTCTGATCTGATCCAGACCCTGGGACCGGCCGATGAGAACTATCAGGAGATCCGATCAGCGGTTCTTGAGGTGGTGGGGCGCCATTTCCGTCCGGAGTTTATCAACCGGATTGACGAGGTGGTGGTGTTCCATCCGCTGCAAGCCGAGCAGATCAAGGGAATTGCCAGCATCCAGCTGGAACTGCTGAACAAGCGCCTGAAAGAGCAGGAACTCAGTCTGGAGCTGACGCCCGAGGCGATGGAAAAACTGGCCACGATCGGGTTCGATCCGGTGTATGGCGCACGTCCCCTCAAGCGGGCCATCCAGCAATGGGTGGAAAACCCGCTGGCCCAGCAGCTGCTGCAAGGCCAGTTCGAGCGCGGCGCTGTGATCCGGGGCGCTGTGGAAGACGGAGAGATCCGCTTCCATGCCGAGCCCCCCAAAGAGTAACCCTCCCAAACAAAGAAGGCCGCAATTGCGGCCTTCTTTGTGTCTGTCTTATGGCGGCATCCGGGGTTAGCCCGGGCTGACAGGGCTGTTAGAGGGTATAAATCAGCGTGACAGAGGTTTCCGTATCGGTGGATTTCTTGCCAGAGGGTGGCTCTTTCAGGTAGCGCACGTTCACGGCCAGTTTCATCGCCAGGGAAGAGACCAGGTTGGCCACCAGGGCTGACTCCGACTCGGCGATAAAGTTGTTATCACCCAAGATACTGCTTTCCGTGCTGAAGCGCTGGTCGAAGCGGGCTCCGGCACTGAGTGGATACATGAAGCGACCGGCCACCCGCAGGATGCCGGCTTCTTCGGTATCATCCTCGCCGGGCTCCAGCTGGCTGGCGCGGATTTTGGCGTAACGGTAACCCGGACCGGCTTCCAGCTCCAGAAAGGCGTTGTCGTCACTGTAGGACAGGCTTTGTTCCCAGGGGCGGAAACCATAACCGATCGTTGTGGTGAGCTCGTAGTGATAACCGCTGAAACGGTCGTCGACCCCCGCCAGTCGGCCAAACAGATAGCTGCCATCGTCCAACAGCTTGTAGTCGCTTTTGGCGGAGGCCCGATAGCGCTCAGCCGTGGCCTTGTCCTGATCGTTGGAGGAGAAGGCTTCAAGGTTATAGGTATTCCGCCATTTGGCCAGATCCTGGGTGGCGTCCAGCCGGCCTTTCAGGCTTTCTTTTTCCGTATTACCGCTGGTGAGCAGCAACCCCAGTTCAATGGAGGCAAGCCAAGTGCGTACCGGCTCTTCCTCGTAGAGCAGCTCGTCTTCCCAAGACTCTGTTTCGTCTTGGGCCAGCGCGGGAAGGGCAATGGAGGTACCGAACAGTCCTAGCAACATCAGGATTGGTTTTTTCATTCATGACTCCGCATGGTAATGGCATTTCCCCAGGGCAAAGCACTGCCTTGACCGATCGACGGCTGCTGATGAATGTTTCCTATTTATTGTTATGAGTTGGGGAAAACAGCTGGGGAGTTGGTGACTCGGGCGCATATTCTGCCATGGCTTTCCGCTGCGGTGCCATGCAAAGCATCTGTTTCTGTGAACTTGGGAGAAGGTTGCGCAGCTGATCCGCCCGGGCTCTGGACGGATCAGCGATTTTGTGATTAGCAGTTATCGGCGATGATTTGCTGGAACTTGGCTCGGGAGTCGACAATTTCCTCCGGGGTCAAATAGCGCTGGCTGCCATTTTCCTCGATTCTTACCCGCGCGTGATTCGCCAAGGTTTCCAGATTTTGTCGAGCGGATTCACAGGCGGCTTGGCGCTGCTTTTGCTCCTCGGCTGCTTCCGCGGCTTGGGCCTGGGCGATCTGGTCAATGTCCTGCTGACGCTGCACTTCGCTGAGTTGGGCATGGGGGTCGGGAGGAGTGGCGACCTGACCGGAGGATCGGATCGTCAGGGTTTGTGCCTGGGTGTGGGGCTTTTTATCAGAGTAGTGGACGGTGCCCTGCTCATCGACCCATTTATAGATCCCGTCCGCAAGCAGGCCGGTGCATGGTAAAGCCAACAGGCTCAATGAAAGCAATAACTTTAGATTTTTCATATTTCCCTACTTCCTCGATATGGCACAGGCCGCCAAGCAAAACAAAGACTGCAGCGCGCCCTTCTTTGGTGGAAAGGGCGAGAGATTTTCCCGGGGGAATATGCCTCGACCAGACCGGCTCGCCAAGGCTCCTAGAATAACTATTGACACGCCTGGGAAGGATGTCAAAATTGTCGATTGCCTAGGTGATGAGGGCGACTGCTGCATATTACCCCCATGCAGTCCTTCCCTTGGAGTAAACCACACATATCTGCATTTGCAAGCTGGCGGCGTCACAACACGCCACAGAAGGATTGCTTGAGCGCGTACAACGCAGGCCCAAGCACGTCAAATAGAGATGACCTCTCGCGATGACTAAGGCTGGTGTGGCAAGTCTTTCTGAACCTCATGGTTTGGGCGGGCCTTTTCGGTTATTCCATAACCCCTTTCGTACGCGCAGACGGCGCACGAAAGATACGCGAAAGAGAGGATATTAAACCGTGGAGTTATTATCAGGCGCAGACATGATCGTCCGATCCTTGCAGGATGAGGGCGTCGAGTATATCTATGGCTACCCCGGTGGTGCCGCGCTTCATATCTACGATGCATTGTTTCGCCAGGACAAGGTAAAGCACGTCCTGGTTCGCCATGAGCAGGCCGCTACTCATATGGCAGATGGCTATGCCCGTGCGACAGGCAAGGCCGGTGTGGTTCTGGTGACCTCCGGTCCGGGGGCAACCAATGCCGTGACGGGGATTGCCACTGCCTTTATGGACTCCATCCCCATGGTGGTACTGTGTGGCCAGGTGCCCACCACCTTGATCGGTGAGGATGCCTTCCAGGAAACGGACATGATGGGTGTGTCCCGCCCCATCGTGAAGCACAACTTGAGTGTGCGCGATCCGCAGAAAATCCCCGAAATTATCAAAACGGCGTTCTATCTGGCGCAAAGTGGCCGCCCAGGCCCGGTCGTGGTTGATATTCCCAAGGATATGACCACGCCCAACGAGCGCTATGAGTACAGCTATCCGAAGAAAATCAAACTGCGCTCCTATAACCCGCCCGTGCGGGGCCATGCCGGTCAGATCAAAAAGGCCGTTGACCTGATGCTCGCAGCCAAGCGCCCGGTGATTTATGCCGGCGGTGGTGTGATTTTGGGCCAGGCCTCCGCCGAGCTGACGGAAATGACCCGCCTGTTAGGCTTCCCCATTACCAATACGCTGATGGGGATCGGCTGCTATCCAGCCACCGACAAACAGCACCTGGGCTGGCTGGGGATGCATGGTACTTATGAAGCCAACATGGCGATGCACCACAGTGACCTGATCATTGCCATCGGCGCCCGTTTTGATGACCGGGTGACCAATGCCACTGAGAAGTTTTGCCCCGGTGCCAAAATTGTCCATGTGGATATCGACCCGGCTTCTATCTCCAAGACCGTTGAAGTGGATGTGCCCATCGTTGGGCCGGTCGACTCCGTCTTGAAAGACATGCTGGCGTTGATCAAAGAAGCCAAGGCCAGCGTTGATGCGGATGCCTTGAGTGCCTGGTGGCGCCAGATTGAAGAGTGGCGCAAGGTGCACGGCATGCGCTATCACCGGGATGAGAATGGCCCGATCAAACCCCAGGAGGTGATCGAGGCGCTCTATCAGGTGACCAAGGGTGAAGCTTACGTGACGTCTGACGTGGGTCAGCACCAGATGTTTGCCGCTCAGTACTACAAGTTCGACAAGCCGAACCGCTGGATCAACTCCGGTGGTCTGGGCACCATGGGCTTTGGCTTGCCGGCGGCGATGGGCATCAAGCTCAACTTCCCGGACGACGAAGTCGTGTGCGTGACCGGTGAGGGCAGTATCCAGATGAATATCCAGGAGCTCTCCACCTGTAAGCAGTACGGTTTGCCGGTGAAGATCGTCAACCTGAACAACCAGGCCCTGGGTATGGTGAAGCAGTGGCAGGATATGAACTATGAATCCCGCCACTCCCAGTCCTACATGGAATCCCTGCCGGATTTCATGAAGCTGGTGGATGCCTATGGCCATGTTGGGATCACGGTGAAAAAGCGTGAGGAGCTTATTCCCGCGCTGGAGAAGGCCTTCGCCATGAAGGACCGACTGGTGTTCCTGGATATATATGTGGACCCGACCGAGCACGTTTACCCCATGCAGGTAGCGCGCGGTTCCATGAAAGATATGTGGTTGAGCAAAACGGAGAGGGTCTGACAGCATGCGCCGTATTATTTCTGTATTGCTTGAAAACGAACCCGGTGCCCTGTCGCGGGTTGTCGGTCTGTTCTCTCAGCGCAATTACAACATTGAAACCTTGACCGTGGCACCCACCGAAGACCCGACTCTGTCGCGCCTGACGGTGATGACCACGGGTTCTGACCGGGTGATCGAGCAGATTACCAAACAGCTCAACAAGCTGATTGAAGTGGTCAAGCTGGTTGATCTGACCGAAGGCGCCCACATCGAGCGCGAGCTGATGCTGATCAAGGTGAAGGCCACCGGCTCCCAGCGTGCCGAGATCAAGCGCACCGTGGATATCTTTCGCGGCCAGATCGTGGATGTGACCAGTACTGTGTACACCGTGCAGTTGGTTGGTAATAGCGATAAACTAGACGCTTTTATCCAGGCCATTGGCACCGGTTGCATCATGGAAGTGGTGCGTTCGGGAGTTTCGGGTATTGCCCGGGGCGAAAAAGTTCTAAGCCTGTGAGCGCGGATCAGTCAGCGTTTTCCGGAATAATCCTTTACAAAGCAGGAGCCGCGAGAGGCGGCATCGACAAATAGGGGAAAATCATGCAAGTGTATTACGACAAAGATTGCGATCTTTCGATTGTACAGAGTAAGAAAGTCGCGATCATTGGCTATGGTTCGCAAGGCCATGCTCACGCGAACAACCTGAAAGACTCCGGCGTTGAAGTGGTTGTTGCACTGCGCCCCGGCTCCGCTTCCGCGGCCAAGGCGGAAGGTGCGGGCCTGACCGTTAAAGCGGTAGACGAAGCCTGCCAGTGGGCTGACATCGTGATGGTATTGGCGCCTGACGAAAACCAAGGTGCGATCTACAAGGAAAGCATCGAACCGAACCTGAAAAAAGGCGCGGTGCTGGCTTTCGCCCACGGCTTCAACATCCACTACAACCAGATCGTTCCCCGCGCGGACCTGGACGTCATCATGATCGCGCCCAAGGCGCCTGGTCATACTGTGCGTTCCGAGTTTGTGAAAGGCGGCGGTATTCCTGACCTGATCGCGGTGCACCAGGATGCGACTGGCCAGGCTAAAAACATCGCCCTGTCTTACGCATCCGCAATTGGCGGCGGCCGCACCGGTATCATTGAAACCACTTTCAAAGACGAGACTGAAACCGACCTGTTCGGTGAGCAGGCCGTTCTGTGTGGTGGCGCGGTTGAGCTGGTTAAAGCAGGCTTTGAAACCCTGGTTGAAGCGGGCTACGCACCGGAAATGGCTTACTTCGAGTGTCTGCACGAGCTCAAGCTGATCGTGGACCTGATGTACGAAGGCGGCATTGCCAACATGAACTACTCCATCTCCAACAACGCGGAGTATGGTGAGTACGTGACTGGCCACGAGGTCATCAACGAGCAATCCCGTGCAGCCATGCGCAATGCGCTCAAGCGTATTCAAACCGGTGAGTACGCCAAGATGTTTATCCAGGAAGGCAACACCAACTACCCCTCAATGACCGCTCGTCGTCGTCTGAACGCTGAGCACCCCATTGAGAAAGTGGGTGAGCAGCTGCGCTCCATGATGCCTTGGATTGCACAAAACAAAATCGTCGACAAAACCCGCAACTAATTGTTGCACTCGACGTCAAAAAGCGCGGCCCTGGGTCGCGCTTTTTTGTATGTATCTACTCAGGGACTGGTTTACCATACGGATAGAAGCGCTTTCAGCGACTATCAGCTGTGCGAAAAGGTAGGTGTGGCAAATGGATTCAGAGAAAGAAAAAAATGGTGCTGCGTCCCCAGAGCTGGGCGAGGCGAATGAGTTCACCGCGGCAGAAGTGATCGAAGAAGAAGTGGTGGGTGGTGCCAAGGTGCGTCATAAGGGGGTATACCTGTTACCCAACTTGTTTACCACTGCATCCCTGTTTTCTGGTTTTTATGCCATCGTCGCCGGCATGAATGGCGCGTTCACCAACGCGGCTGTTGCCATTTTTATCTCAATGGTGCTGGATGGTTTGGATGGCCGGGTCGCGAGGCTGACCAATACCCAAAGTAAATTTGGCGAAGAGTATGACAGCCTGGCAGACATGGTGGCGTTTGGAGTTGCACCGGCGCTGGTGGCATTTACCTGGATTCTGAGTTCGCTGGGTAAATTCGGCTGGATTGCCGCCTTTATCTATGTGGCAGGCGCCGCGTTGCGGTTGGCGCGCTTCAATACGCAAATCGGCAGTGTGGATAAACGCTACTTTGTCGGGCTTCCCAGTCCGTCGGCAGCTGCCGTCGTGGCGGGCACGGTGTGGACCTTCCATGTGGTCGAGTCGAGCGCGCTTCTTGCAGTGCTGGCTGCGCTGGTCGTCGCGGCGGCGGGTATTTTGATGGTGAGCAATATTCGCTATCACAGCTTTAAGGATCTGGATCTCCGCGGGCGCGTGCCCTTTGTGGCGATTTTGATCGTTGTGCTGATCTTTGCCGTGGTCGCCCTGGCGCCGGCCCATGTTCTACTGGCTGCCTTCTTTGCTTACGTGGTATCGGGGCCAGTGATGGCGCTGATTCGCCGTCAGCGGAGCCGTCAACCCAAGACGGTTGAGTAGTGGGTTGGTCCCATCGGGGTCTTGAGGAGGGTGAAAGGGTCTCGATTGGCGTGTTTTTGAGCAAGTTGCGGAAAGTTTGAGCTGATTTTCCGAAGATATGGGAAAAATTGAAAAGTTAATCTGTTTTCGCTTGCATCCTGAATTTGTCTCCCTATAATGCGCACTCTCTTCGGGGCCAAGGCCACCGGGAGGCGCTTCAGGGAGTGAGCTTGGTTAACAAGCGGTAACAGAGGCGGCATTGACAGGTGAGGGAGATACCTGGAGAATGGATTCCCCGGTTTCAAAG
>Ga0209075_1003981_pt1 | contig 12034 bp, 9 predicted proteins | sample Stecom2011_FD_187523 | JGI IMG/M metagenome (GOLD analysis project Ga0209075, IMG submission 187523) | Agricultural soil microbial communities from Utah to study Nitrogen management - Steer compost 2011 (SPAdes) (version 2) | ecosystem: Environmental > Terrestrial > Soil > Agricultural land...
ACTTCCGGTTGCTTGGGAGCAAGCCGGTATTGGTCGTAATTGATTCCCATGGGGAAGGCGTCCACGTGCACGATCCGGTTATCAAGATTGATTTCATCGAGCGTGCAGTTGAGGTCCAGCACCCGGTAAATAGCACTGATAAAGTGACGCATGTAGTCGTGTGTGTGAAAACCGATTAAGTCGGCCCCAAGCAATCCTTCCAGTACCTCCTCGCGTTCGGGAAGCACCCGGAAAAGCTCGTACGATGGAAAGGGTATGTGGTGGAAATAACCGATATTTGCCTTCGATTTTTCGTCACGAATGAGCTTTGGTAACAACATTAACTGGTAGTCCTGTACCCACACCACATCTTCATTCTCTATAAAGGGAAGGGCTTCCCGAGCAAAGAGATTATTCACCTCCTGGTACGCGGCCCAATAGTCTGCCTTATATTCAATAAACGAGAAAAAATAGTGACAAAGGGGCCAAATCGTGCTGTTGCTGTACCCCTCGTAGTAATTCTCGATGTGCTCATCGGATAAAAATACCGGGTGAAAATTCAACTCGTGCAGTCGCTTGGTTATTTCCTTTTTTTCCTCTTCATCTTCGGTATGTATACCCGGCCATCCTACCCAGTATATTTCAGAATCGGTTTCGAGCGATCCGAGGCCGGTGGCTAACCCACCTTCGCTCCGCGTAATGGAGAATCCCTCATCATCGTCGCGTTCGATTTTAACGGGAAGACGGTTGGCGATAATAATTATTTTCATATTCTAAAATCGTTTTCAGTACTAACTATCCTTTATAACACTGTAGTTTATTGAAAGATTATATTTTAATGTATTTTCACAAATAAGGGTTGTAGTTTTTCGCGAAAGTGAACAAAAAGGGGGTATTGTTTGTTGCTTCCACTTTTTTGTCGTAATTTCGTGACTTAAACCAGAAAAGTCGCAATTGAAAATTAACGAAAATTAAATATATATTCAAAACACTATCGTTTTATTATGACAAAACAAAAGAAGTATTTGACCTGCGACGGTAACCAGGCTGCGGCGCATATTGCTTACATGTTCAGCGAAGTAGCTGCCATTTACCCGATCACGCCCTCCTCCACCATGGCGGAGTACGTCGACGAGTGGGCGGCTGCCGGTAGGAAGAACATTTTCGGACAACCGGTGCTGGTGCAGGAGATGCAATCCGAAGCAGGAGCTGCCGGGGCCATGCATGGTTCGTTACAGGCAGGAGCGCTTACATCCACATTTACCGCTTCCCAAGGGCTGTTATTGATGTTGCCTAACATGTACAAGATGGCGGGAGAGTTGTTACCGGGCGTCTTTCATGTCTCGGCTCGTGCATTGGCATCCCACGCGTTATCGATCTTTGGTGACCACCAGGACGTGATGGCTGCACGGCCCACGGGGGTGGCGTTATTTGCGACAGGATCGGTGCAGGAGGTGATGGACCTATCCGCGGTGGCACACCTTGCTTCCATCGAGAGCCGGGTGCCATTTCTCCATTTCTTTGATGGGTTCCGAACTTCACACGAAGTACAGAAGATCGAAGCATTGACCACGGAGGACCTCGCCCCGTTAGTTAACCAAGATGCACTGAAAGCATTCCGCGACCGGGCACTGAGCCCCGAGAACCCCGTGACACGTGGGACCGCGCAAAACGACGATATCTATTTTCAAGCCCGAGAGGCATCCAACCCATTCTACGATGATGTTCCTGGCATCGTGGAGGAATACCTTGAAAAGCTGGCCGTACTCACGGGGCGTAAGTATGGACTGTTTGATTATTACGGCGATCCCGAAGCCGATCGAGTGACTATCGCCATGGGATCGGTTACAGAAACAATTCGTGAAACGGTTGATTACCTTAATGCCAAAGGCGAGAAAGTGGGCGTAGTGGCCGTGCATCTCTATCGTCCCTTTAAGGCAGCAGCGTTCCTGTCTGCAGTACCAAAAACGGTGAAGCGTATCGCGGTGCTGGACCGCACCAAAGAGCCGGGAGCTGCCGGACAGCCGCTTTACCTGGACGTGAAGGATAGTTACTACGGTAAAGAAAATGCTCCCGAGATCGTGGGTGGAATCTATGGGTTGTCATCAAAAGACACCACGCCAAGCCAGATCCTTTCGGTATACGAAAACCTCGCGATGAGCATGCCGAAGAATGACTTCACTATTGGGATCGTCGACGACGTGACCTTTAAGTCGCTCCCGCTTAAGGCGGAGGTTTCAATGGACGAAACCACTTACGAGGCTAAATTTTACGGGCTGGGATCGGACGGTACGGTGGGTGCCAACAAAAACTCGATCAAAATTATTGGAGATAATACTGACAAGTACGTGCAGGCCTATTTCGCGTACGACTCGAAGAAATCGGGCGGGTTTACCTGTTCGCACTTGCGTTTCGGGGATAACCCCATCCGTTCTCCCTACTTGGTGAATACACCCAACTTCGTGGCGTGCCACGTGCCGGCGTACTTGCACCTGTACGACGTGACCAAGGGGTTGAAAAAGAACGGTACGTTCCTTCTCAACTCCGTCTGGTCTAAAGAGGAGGTGGTAAACCATTTGCCGAATCATGTAAAGAAATATTTCGCGGAAAACAACATCCGGTTTTATATCATCAACGCGACAGAGATCGCGGATCAGATTGGCTTGGGTAACCGTACCAATACTATCTTGCAATCGGCCTTCTTCAAGATATCCAACGTGATTCCTTACGACATCGCGGTGGAGCAGATGAAAAAATTTATTGTTTCATCCTACGGTAGAAAAGGGGAAGAGGTGGTGAAGATGAACTATGCCGCTGTAGATCGTGGAGGTGACGTGATTGAGGTAGAGGTGCCCCAGGAATGGGCTGTGTTGCAATCCGAAGCCGATACACGAGACGATGCACCGGAGTTTATCCGGAAAGTGGTGCGCCCCATCAACGCGCAACGAGGGTATGACTTGCCGGTATCGGCATTCAGCGGACGCGAGGATGGTACCTGGGAAATGGGAACCACTACCTACGAGAAAAGAGGTGTAGCGGCAACCGTGCCGGTATGGAAACCGGAGAATTGCATCCAGTGTAACCAGTGCGCGTACGTGTGCCCGCATGCTACCATCCGCCCATTCGTGCTTGACGAAGAGGAACAAAAGGGCGTGAGCGAGGATGTAGAGATCCTGAAAGCGCAAGGAAAACAGTTCGCCGGAATGGGATTCCGCATTCAGGTGGACGTGCTCGACTGCTTGGGTTGCGGCAACTGCGTGGATATTTGTCCGGGTAAAAAGGGGCAGAATGCCCTCGAGATGGTACCGATAGCCACGCAATACGAGAACCAGAAGAGCTGGGATTACATGGTGGAAAACGTGACCAGCAAAGCGCATTTGGTGGATGTGAAACTGAACGTGAAGAACTCGCAATTCGCGACGCCGCTGTTCGAATTCTCGGGCGCGTGCTCCGGTTGTGGGGAAACTCCCTATGTCAAGCTGATCACACAGCTGTATGGCGACCGGATGATGATCGCGAACGCGACCGGCTGTTCCTCCATTTATGGGGCTTCAGCACCGGCTACTCCTTACACCAAGAATGAAGAAGGGAAAGGACCCGCGTGGGCCAACTCACTTTTTGAAGATAACGCGGAATTTGGCTACGGCTTCGCGATCGCGCAGGCGAGCATGAGAAACCGGATCGAAGACGTGATGCGTCAAGCACTCCGGTCGAACGAATTCCCGGAAGAACAAAAAGCCACCTTCCGCGCATGGATTGAAGCGAAAAGCGATGCCGACGCGTCAAAAATTACCTCGGCTAACGTGCTGGTCGCGATAGCCGGATCGGATCACCCCATAGCGCATGAGATTCGTTTGCTTGAGAAATACCTGGTCAAGAAATCGATCTGGGTGTTCGGGGGCGACGGATGGGCGTACGATATCGGTTTTGGCGGGCTCGACCACGTGTTGGCCAGCGGAGAAGATATTAACGTGCTGGTGCTTGATACCGAGGTTTACTCCAACACGGGGGGGCAATCGTCTAAGTCGACCCCCATTGCCGCGGTAGCCAAATTTGCTGCTGCCGGAAAGCGGGTGCGCAAGAAAGACCTCGGCATGATTGCTACCACCTATGGGTATGTTTACGTGGCACAAGTGGCCATGGGAGCAAGTCAACCCCAAACGCTGAAAGCAATCAGGGAAGCCGAATCCTATAACGGCCCCTCGATAGTGATCGCTTACTCGCCTTGTATTAGCCACGGGCTGAGAAGAGGAATGGGACAAGCCCAAACCGAGCAAAAATTGGCCGTGGAAAGCGGTTACTGGCACCTCTGGCGATACGACCCGAGGCTGGAAGAAGAGGGACAAAACCCGTTTCAACTCGACAGTAAAGAACCCGATTGGAGCAAGTTCAGGGACTTCCTGATGGGAGAGGTGCGCTACACGCAGCTAATGAAGTCGTTTCCGCATGAGGCAGACGAACTCTTCAAAGCCGCGCAAGACGCTGCCGAATGGCGCTATCGTTCTTACCTGCGTATGGTGGATGCTTCCTTTGCCCTACCAGAAACGGGAACTGAAGCAGAAGCACTCGAGGAGAAGCAATAGCGATAAAAAAATGAATTCTATTTACCCGGGGGTGTCACTTACGTGATGCCCCCGATTATATCTACCAAAACTCGAAATAATTTATGTACCTTTGTCCCTTGTAAAGCGAAGAAAAACGGATATGAAAATAGAGATCATCAACGGGCCCAATTTAAATTTACTGGGAGCGCGAGAACCGGGTATTTACGGCGAGACGGCGTTTGACGATTACCTGAACCGGCTGAAAGAAAATTATCCCGGTGTGGAAATCAATTATTTTCAATCGAATGTTGAAGGTGAGCTCATTAACAAAATACAGGAGGCAGGGTATGGTGCCGACGGCATTATTCTGAACGCGGGGGGATATACCCATACCTCGGTTGCCATTCGCGACGCGATTAAAGCGGTTCCTGCCCTCGTGGTAGAGGTGCATATCTCCAACGTGCACGCGCGAGAAGATTTTCGCCACCATTCTATGATCGCGGCGGTATGCGTGGGTGTTGTCGCGGGCTTCGGACTCGATTCCTACCGCCTAGCATTAGAGGCTCTTTTGTTGACAAACAAAAAGGCAAAAGAAAACGTTAGAACAACGTGAGAAATATTGAAATCAACGAAATTATATGCATAAACATACAAAAATTATTGCCACTATCTCCGATAAACGGTGCGACGTGCCGTTCCTACAGGAGCTTTTTGAGGCGGGGTTGAACGTGGTAAGGCTCAACTCGGCCCACCTCAATGAAGAGGGGTTTCTCAAGATTATCCGTAACGTGCGAGAAGTATCTGACGAAATCGCGATCTTAGTCGACACGAAAGGACCGGAGATTCGTACCACGGTCGCAGAAACGCCCATCGAACTAAAAACGGGCGAACGGATTAAAATCGTGGGTGACCCTACCGGTGTATCCACCCGAGAAACGCTTTACATATCTTACCCCAATATCACGGAGGCGATGCAGGAAGGCGACGATATTTTGATCGACGATGGCGAAATCGACCTCACGGTGGAGGAGATTCATGGCGATCACCTTATCTGCTTGGTGACCAACGAAGGCTTCATCGGCAGCCGAAAGAGCGTGAATATCCCCGGTGTGCGGATTAACTTGCCAGCCATCACCGAACGAGATAAGCAATTTATTGCCTTGGCGGTGAAAAACGATCTCGATTTCGTGGCACACTCCTTCGTTCGCAGCAAAGAAGATGTGATCGCGGTGCAGGAAATTCTAGACCAATTGAATAGTTCGATCAAAATTATTGCCAAAATCGAAAATCAAGAGGGAGTAGATAATGCCGACGAGATACTCGAAGCGGCCTACGGGATCATGATTGCCCGGGGCGACCTGGGAATCGAGGTAGCACAAGAGAAGATACCGGGCATCCAGCGCGTGCTTATCCGCCAAGCCATCTTTCACAAGAAACCGGTGATCGTGGCCACCCAGATGCTACACTCCATGATTCAATATCCCAGGCCTACTCGTGCCGAGATTACCGATATCGCGAATGCCATCTACTACCGTACCGATGCCGTGATGTTGAGCGGGGAGACCGCGTACGGGAAGTATCCGGTTGAATCAGTGCGTACCATGGCCAAGACGGCGTACGAGGCTGAAAGGACAAAGTTGGCAGAGAACGATATTCGGGTGCCTTACGCGGACGACGATCGAGAAGTGACCGAGTTTCTCGCGAAGCAAGCGGTGAAATCGTCGCAACGGTTAAACGTGAAAGCGATCGTCACAGATAGCCATACCGGACGGACGGCGCGTGTACTTGCCGCCTTCAGGGGAAGAAGCCCCATATACGCGATCTGTACATCCAAAAAACTGGCGCGTGAATTGGCTCTCTCCTACGGGATATGGGCTGAGTTTCAAGAGGGGAAAGGCGACGGTAATACCAAAGAGAGCCGCAGGGCCTACTTTATCGAAGCGATACGTCGTTTAATTGATAGCAAACTGATTAAACGACAGGATCGGGTGGCGTACCTGGGCGGCAGCTTTGGAGAAACCGGCGGGACTACCTACTTGGAGGTCGTGGACGCGTGGCGGGTGCTCGAGGCAAAAGAAACGTATAACTTGCCCGATTATACCACGTGATGGATAGCGGGCTTACGATGTTTAACGTATGAACGCTTTAGAAGAATATATCCTTGATCATATCGACCCTGAACCTGATCTTTTAAAAAAGATCAACCGGGAGACGCACGCGAAACGATTGTATGCCAACATGATCTCGGGGCACTTGCAGGGACGTTTCCTCGCGATGATTGCCAAAATGATCGAGGCAAAAAGGGTGCTGGAAGTGGGTACATTCACCGGCTACTCGGCCTTGTGTTTCGCGGAGGGAGTAGTGAACTCGGGCGAGGTGCATACCATCGAGGTGAACGACGAGCTGAAGGATCTCCTACGCGTCTATTTCAACGAATCGGAACATGGGCACAAGATTCACCTCCATATCGGGAACGCGGTTTCTATCATTCCCACCTTTCCGAATGAGAGTTTCGATCTCGCCTTTCTGGACGCGGACAAGGAGGATTACTGGAATCATTACGAGCAGATACTGCCTAAACTGCGACGTGGAGGTGTGCTGATGGTCGACAACACGTTATGGTACGAAAAGGTGACGAAAAAGGCGAAAAAAAGCGACGTGGCTACTCAAGCCGTGCAGGACTTTAACAACAAGGTGGCATCGGACAACAGGGTGGAAAAGGTGATTCTGCCCATGCGTGACGGGATAACCTTGATACGAAAAAAATAGAGTAATGGAATCAAACAGGCAACAAAAGATTAACCGGCTGATACAGAAAGAGCTGGGCGAGATGTTCCTGCTAGAGGCAAAAAAGATGCAGGGAGTACTGATATCCGTGAGCGCGGTGCGAGTAACGCCCGACTTGGGAATCGCGCACGCGTACCTGAGCGTGTTCCCATCGGAAAAAGCGGGGGAGTTGGTGAATAATATCAACGACAACGTGAAAACGTTACGATACAATCTGGGCAAACGGATGAGGAATCAGCTACGTGTAATTCCCGAGTTAAGGTTCCACGTGGATGATTCGTTGGACTATATCGACAATATCGACCGGCTGTTAAAGGATCAATAATAACCCACCGATCATGCCTAACCGGTTCTCTTTTTTTATAGCTCGCAGGTATCTTTTTTCAAAGAAATCACACAATGCCATCAACGTGATTTCAATGATTTCGGTGTGCGGTATCGCGATCGCGACCATGGCGATGGTGTGCGTGCTATCAGTTTTCAACGGGTTCGGGGGAATCGTGGAGGGGATGTTTAACGCGTTCGACCCGGACTTGAAAATTACCGTGAAAGAGGGAAAAGTGTTCGAGTGGGATACTCCCGAATTTAAGCAGTCACTGCAGGTGGATGGGATACAGATGATTTCCGAATCACTCGAGGAAAATGCCCTCTTTATGTTCGACGGCAGTCAAGTACCGGTGCTCATGAAAGGGGTCTCGGAAGAGTTCCGGTTGATGGCTGATATGGAAAAGCTGGTGCTGGATGGATCGTTCAAGTTACGCGAAGACGTGGTGGATTACACTACCTTGGGTGCCGGTCTGGCGGTTACGCTTGGTGCGCGTCCCGGGTTTATTAACGCGATCGAAATTTTTGCTCCCAAGCGGAACGAGCGTGTAAATCTTGCTAACCCCGCGGCCGCCTTTAATCGAGGGTACGTGCAAATTGGTGGGGTGTTCAGCCTTAACTCGCCGCGGTACGACGAGCAGATGGCCTTGGTGCCCATCGCCTTGGCGCGCGAACTGTTTCATTATAGCGATGAGGTGACCTCGCTCGATATTCAACTCATGCCGGCTGCATCGGTGAGCAGGGTTAAACGTCAAGTGCAATCCATTCTAGGCGATCGTTTTCTAGTGGAAGACCGGTTCGAGCAGCAACGGGAGTCGTATCGCATGCTACAGGTCGAGAAATGGGTGACGTTTCTTATCCTGGCTTTTATCCTGCTAATCGCGGTGTTTAACGTGGTGGGCTCCCTTTCAATGCTGATCGTTGAAAAGGAGGAAGATATCCGAAGCCTCCGCTACATGGGAGCGTCCAATGAATTGATAGCCCGGGTGTTCCTTTACGAGGGATGGCTTATTACCTTTATCGGGATCGTGGGCGGAATAACCATGGGGTTAATTCTTTGCCTTATACAACAACATTTTGGACTGCTTCGACTCAGCGATATTCCCGGAGCGTATATTATTGACGCGTACCCGGTGATCGTGAAGTTTTCAGATATCGCGATTGTCTTCGGTATCGTGAGTTTAATCGGGTTACTAACGGTGCTTTACCCGGTGAATAATTTAAAAAGGAAACTCGACTTGATTCACTCACGGGGGAATTGATAGGCTGTTCGCGGCCAAGCATGGAACAATAACTTAATCGTATGAAAATAGCAGTGGTAGGTACAGGGTACGTGGGACTGGTTTCAGGTGCCTGTTTTGCCGAGATGGGGGTGGATGTGACTTGTGTGGATATCGACCAGGAGAAGATCGAGGGGCTTAAAAAGGGGGGTATTCCCATTTATGAGCCAGGACTAAAAAGCTTGGTGACTCGGAATTACGAGGCGGGACGCCTTCATTTCACAACGGATCTTCCTTCGGTGTTGAACGATATGCAGATGGTGTTTATCTCGGTGGGCACGCCCTCGGATGACGACGGTACGGCCGATCTGTCGCAAGTGGAGACGGTGGCGAATACCATTGCCGACCACATGATGGTTCCTTTGCTTGTTGTGACGAAAAGTACCGTTCCGGTGGGGACATCGTTCAGGGTGAGGGATTTGGTAAGAAAACGATTGGACGAAAGGGGATTGAACGACTTGACTTTTGATGTGGCATCAAACCCGGAGTTCCTGAAGGAGGGGGCCGCGGTGAACGACTTCATGAGCCCCGACCGGGTGGTGGTGGGGGTGGAGACGGAGCATGCCAAGGAGTTGATGACGCGGCTATACCGTCCCTTCCTACTTAATAACTTCCGCGTGATTTTCATGGACATTTTATCGTCCGAGATGACCAAGTACGCTTCCAATGCCATGTTGGCGACCCGCATCAGCTTTATGAACGATATTGCCAACTTGTGTGAACGGGTGGGTGCCGACGTGAATATGGTGCGGCGCGGGGTGGGTAGCGACTCCCGCATCGGGCGTAGCTTTCTCTATCCCGGCTGCGGTTACGGGGGCAGCTGCTTCCCCAAGGATATCCGGGCACTTATCAAGACGGCCGAGGATTTCGGATACGAGATGCGGGTGATTAAAGCGGTGGAGGAGGTGAACGACCGACAAAAAGAGATCCTGTTTGAAAAACTAAACAGCCACTTCGATGACGCGATCAAGGGGAAAAATGTAGCGGTATGGGGGCTCTCCTTTAAGCCGGAGACAGACGATGTGCGTGAAGCTCCTTCGCTTACCTTGATACATAGCTTGTTGAGTGCAGGAGCTGCCGTTCGTGCATACGATCCTGCCGCGATGGAGGAAGCACGCCATTACTTGGGCGATTCGATCTACTATGCTAACGATATTTACGATGCCGCCGACGGAGCGGACGCGTTGATCGTGCCGACGGAGTGGAAGGAGTTCCGACTTCCCAACTGGTCCATTCTATCCAAGATCATGAACACCCGGCTGGTGATCGATGGTCGCAATATTTACAACCGCGAAGAACTCGCATCGCACGGGTTTGACTACCGTGGAATCGGTCAGAAGTAGCTAATCGCAATTCTCCATTTCAAAAATGAAATAGCCCTGCTGTTTTATCTCCCTTTCCCATTCCGGTTTCACGGCCTCCACGTGGCAAAACCGGCACTCGTTCGCTGTAAACGGTTGCCCGTCTTGTTCCTTTGTCTTCAGGTACTCTTTCCCGTAATTATAGATCACGTCCGTATCCCTCACCTCTTGCGGGGCAATAATATCGAAATGCATCACCGTCCCGTCCTTCTTTGTCACGTAAGAATCCCACACTGCTACTTGCATAATTCTTGATTTTATTGATTTGTTATCGTTCCGCGTATATCCATACCGGGGTGCACCGCTATATAATAGCATAACAAATCCGATCCGGTTTAAGTTTAATACCTTCATTGTAGTAAAAGCGATTCTGTCCTGCTGATAAAACAATAAGCTGTTGTTATTGTTCTGTGTATAAAATAAAAATACACTATCTTTGTTTTGTTAATAGAGTAAAAGCAAGAAGATATGGATAAAAATATTTTAAAAACGGTTATAGTAGACAATCAACTGGAAGTCCCAAGATACGAGGTAATACCGCGTGATTTCACTTTTGAGGAGTTCGGGAACTATGTCTTTGTAGGTATTCGACGGGCGGGAAAATCTTATTTGCTTTATCAACGAATGCAGCAACTACTTGCGCAGGGCGTACAGTGGGATGAAATGCTTTATATCAATTTCGAGGATGAGCGTCTTACCGGAATGAAAGCAGAAGATTTGAATCTGCTGTTGGAAGTTCATTTGGAAATGTATGGAAAGAAACCTATTCTGTTTTTGGATGAAATACAAAATGTTTCCGGATGGGAGAAATTTGCCCGTCGTATGGCTGACACCAAACATAGAGTGTATATTACAGGGAGTAACGCTAAAATGTTAAGTCAGGATATCCAAACGACTTTGGGCGGGCGTTATATCCCGGTAGATGTTTACCCGTACTCTTTCAAAGAGTTTTTGACGGCAAACAATGTTCCTGTGACTGCCAATCACTTACTGTCTACGCATGGAAAAGCCGATATATTACGAAAGTTCAACGATTATTTCTATTTTGGTGGATTCCCGGAAGGAGCAGAATTTCCAGCAAAACGGGATTACCTGACCAGTGTTTATCAGAAAATTTTCCTGGGAGATATTGCAGCCCGCCATAAGGTAGATAACACATTTGCATTACGCATTATGTTCAAGAAGCTGGCAGAAAGCGTAAAACAACCGTTGTCGTTTACCCGCGTAGCAAATATTGTGTCTTCGACCGGAGCAAGGGTAGGGACGCAGACAGTCATTAACTATATGGAATACGCTAAAGATGCTTGGCTTATCAATCCCGTGCAAAATATAGCAGGTAAGCTGGTCGATAAAGAAACTTCGCCTAAGTATTATTTTACGGATAACGGCATTCTGAATCTCTTTTTATTGGACGGAAATACTTCTTTGTTGGAGAACATGGTAGCCGTAAATCTATTGCGTAAATACGGGCGAAATGACTCCGTTTATTTTTATAATCAACGTATTGAAGTTGACTTTTATATCCCCGAAGATTACACGGCGATTCAGGTTTGTTACAATCTCGACAATAGCGACGGCACATTTGACAGGGAAGTAAAAGCCTTGCTTAAAATAACCGAAGTATTGGAATGCAGGAACCTGCTGATAATTACCCGTGATACGGAGCGAGTGGTAGAAATGAACGGTAAAACGATTGAAGTCATTCCGATATGGAAGTGGCTGTTAAGTTTGTAATAAGCTAATACCTTCGGTCGCGCAT
>Ga0209075_1003982_pt1 | contig 12033 bp, 9 predicted proteins | sample Stecom2011_FD_187523 | JGI IMG/M metagenome (GOLD analysis project Ga0209075, IMG submission 187523) | Agricultural soil microbial communities from Utah to study Nitrogen management - Steer compost 2011 (SPAdes) (version 2) | ecosystem: Environmental > Terrestrial > Soil > Agricultural land...
TAGTTGCCGGTTTCAATAGATGAATTGGTCTTGGCCTCCGCATTCTTGATAACCGCAAGTTCCGCTTTGGCCTCCTCTACGACTTCTGGATAATCCTTAAAGTTTTTAATAACGTTGTCCAAGATATAAGTGGCCTGATAAGCATCTTTTAGCGCATAAAAGTTCTTGGCCATCAACACCAATCCCTTGGCTCCATATAATTTATATCCGGAATAATCCTTTGCCAATTTCTGAATGGACGCGTTGGAAGCTTCAAAATTTCCATCCTTATTTTTGAAATACGCATCGTAATAAAGCGCCTCGGCAGCGAGTTGTCCAGTTGCAATCTTTTGGACTTCCGCATAAGCGGTTTTCGCTTTAGCTTCATTATTGGTTTTCATTGCTGAACGGGCGATAATTACCTGCGCATCACTTTTTATGGCATTGTCTATCTTCGAATTCTGAAGTACTTTCTCAGCATAACCTACCGCCTCCGAATACTGCTTCAATTCATAAGAAGCTTTCATACTGTTGGTTTGGGCGAAGATGATGTTCTGTGGAAAATCCGCTTCCACTTCCAAGCGCTTCAAATAAGTCAAAGCGTTCTGATAATCCTTTTTTCCCAAATACAATTCCGAAATTCGCGCCAAAGCCTGTTCGCTGTATTCGCTTCGATCCCGCTTTACCACAAAATCAAAATGAGGAATTGCCTGCTCGGCCTTGCCTTCGGCAAAATAAATCTGCCCGAGGTAAAAATGTGCTTTTAGCGCATTCCGTCCGTTGGGAAATTGTTTCAAATAATTCTCAAAACGACCCTGGGCCACCGATTGTTTATTTTCCAAATAAGGCTGTTCTGCAGCCAAATACGTTTCATCATCCAATTCCGTATCCCCTACTTCCACATAGTCAAGGGTTTTTACCCAACTGGCGTATTCATTCACCTTCCCCTGATCTCTGTAAATAATCCTTGCCGACCCCACTGCTTGTAAAGCCTCGGGCGTGGATGGGAAATCTTTGGCCACTCTTTTAAATATAGCTAGCGCATCATTGCTTCTGCCCATATTGTCGTAAATAAGGGCCTTTTTCATCAGGGCTTTCGCTACAAAACTACTGGTGGGAACATCCCTCACCAATTGGTCGTAAGCGGAAATAGCCTGCTCGTTTTTCTTTTGGGCCACATAGGTATTTCCCAACTCATAGAGGGCATCATCGTAATAAGGAGATTTGGAGTATTTCTTTATAAAGCTGACCAGCTCTTCCACCTTCTTTTCCGTTCTGTCCACAAACCCATAACTTATTGCCTTTTGAAATTCGGCATAATCGTTAGGACCTCCCATTTCAATAGCGAGGTTGTAGTTTTCCATCGCCGGCCAATACTGGCTGGTCACAAAAAAGCAGTCGCCCATGCGCATATAGGCATCCTTTTTTCGAGTGTTCTCAGCGGCTGATGAACCTACATAACTCCTGAAATTTGTAATGGCTTCAGTGTAATTCTTTAGTTTGAAATAAGTGTATCCTAAATTGTATCTCAGATTCTTAGATTCCCCTGTGCTTGGCGCGGCCGACATAGCTTGAAACTGCTTATAGGTATTCAAGGCCTTGTCATAATTCCCGAGTTGGTAATCGCTCTCAGCCTTCCAATAGGTGGCACGAGCAGTAAAACTTGGGTCGCGTTGTTCTTTTAAACTCTTGTCAAAATAAGATTGGGCTTCTGTGTAATTCCCTTCATTGTAAAGTTCGATCCCGCGATAAAAGGCCACTTTTTGGTACGCCAACTTATCTGTGAAGCTCTTGTTGTTCTCCAACAAATCCATCGCTTCCTTATAATTCCTGGAAGTGATGTAGCTGTCGATCAACAATTCCTTTAACGCCTCTGTGTTAGGGTTCTTTGGATATTTCTCAATAAAATCGAGCAATACCTTGGGCGTGCTTTTGTAGCTATTTCCAATCTCATAACTCAATTTGGCGTAATTCAAATGGGCATCTTCTTGGATTTCTGGACTGAAATCCATTTCCGAAGCATTTTTAAACGCATTCAGCGCTTCTTGTTTTTTATTGAGTTTCAAATAACTTTCCGCCAAGTGGTAATAGGCATTTTGCGCCACGGCGTTCTTGCCGTCTACAATTTTGTTGAATTCGCCAATGGCTTTTTCATAATCGCCCTGTTTGTAATAAGCATAGCCCAACTGGTAATAATCTGTGTTGTTCCATTTTCCGCGCGTGCCTTTGTATTCTCTTAAATATGGGATTGCTTCCCCGTATTGCTCTAAATTGAAATAGCTTTCCCCAATTATTTTTGAAAGTTGGCTCTTCTCTTGAGGATTGGATTTTTCGTATTGCTCCTTCCCCATATCAATTGCCTTTTGGAAATTGCCTAGCTTGAAGTTCATATCGGCTTGATAATAACTAAGGTCTTCGGAATAGCGCTCCTCCCCTTTTACTTCCTCAAATAGCTGATTGGCTTCCTGGTAATCATCACCCTCATAAGCGATAAACCCGAGGTAATATTTGGCCTGCGACCCATATTTCTGGGAATTTAAAACCCTGTTGAAATGTTTTTTGGCATCGTCATATCGCTTCGCCTTAAAAAAAGCATAGCCATTGTTGAAGTCGTATTGCTCCTGTTCACTTCTGCCCAAACTGCTTTCATCCACTTTGTCATACCATTTTTGGGCGTGGGAATATTTTCCATTTTCAAAATAGTAGTTTGCCACATCTATATAAGCGGAATTGCGCTTGATACTCGTGGGATACTTTTCCACAAATTCCTCCATCAACTGGTCGGCGTTCTGTTGGTTTAAACGCACGGCGGCATTTGCTATGTAGTAGGCACAGTCACTTTCAACAGTTTCATCTTTGCTGCGGTTCTTTACCTTTTCAAAAAGACTTTGGGCGGCCAGAAACTGCCCATTGTTGTACATTTCCAAAGCCTGATTGAACTCGGCTAACGAATTGGTATAAACTGCAGTTTGTTGTGAAAATGCTGAAAACGAAAGGGAAAGAAAAAGCGAAAGGACAAGAAAATTCTTTATCATTATTTACAGGTTTTGTGGCGCAAATATATTTAATCTTAAAGTAGATTTCAGCGATACCGTAAATATTTAAAGTTTAATTAACCAAGCGGGTTTTAAAGAGATTTTCTTGGATTATAACGCTCAAAAAGTAGAATAAGTATGTAGAGAAATATTCAAATTAACCAAGCGTAAAATGAAAGATGAAGTTTATTAAAAATACGTATTTTTAGTTTTTCAAAAAGTAAAACCTAAGTTTATGAGTAGAATCTTAATTTTCTGCCTTGTATTGTTTTCAATATCAGCAACTGCCCAAAGGAATCCATTTAACAATCTTACCGAGAAAAACGGCAAAATAGGTATCGGCACAACAACCCCTGATGAACTTTTAACGGTAAAAGGAAAAATCCACACCCAAGAGGTGCTGGTCGATTTGGACGGAGCCGTGGCCCCAGATTATGTTTTTGAGAAATATTTCAATGGCTTTTCCGAAGCTTTCCCGGACTATAGATTGATTTCCCTAAAGGATCTCGAAGCTTTTTTAAAGGAAAACAACCATCTTCCAAACGTTCCTTCCGCTAAAGAGATGGAAGAAAATGGAATGGCCTTAAAGGAAATGAACCTCCTCCTCCTTCAAAAAGTTGAGGAACTCACCTTGTATGTATTGGAACAGCAAAAGGAAATTGAAATCCTAAAAGAAAAGTTTTCTGAAAAGGAATAATTAAAATAGCGAAGTGGTTTCTTTTCTTGATTAAGAGACAAGAATCGTTGAGTAAATTTTTCAATTCGCAATTATAATTTTCCTCCCACTTGCAGGTGGCATTATTTCCATCTATTTTTGAAGTCAGTAAATCCGAACAAATTCCAATTCAAACTCCATGACCGAGAACGTATTATTTCTTAAAGACGCATCTATTTTTCAAGGTGAAAACCTAGTGCTTTCCGATGTTTCCGTATCGGTAGATAAAGGAGAGTTTGTTTACCTGATAGGAAAAACCGGAACCGGGAAGAGCAGCTTTATGAAAACCCTTTATGGCGATCTTCCGCTTCAAGAAGGGGAAGGGCAAATTGTGGGTTTCGACCTTCCTACTTTAAAGGAAAAAGATATTCCGTTTTTAAGAAGAAAACTGGGCGTTGTATTTCAGGATTTTAAACTTCTGAATGATAGAACCGTCCATAAAAACCTTCACTTCGTTTTAACCGCTACCGGGTGGACGGACAAAGCGGCAATGGACAGTAAAATAAACGATGTTTTGGACAAAGTGGGTATGAAAACCATGGCCTTTAAATATCCCTATCAACTCTCCGGCGGGGAACAGCAAAGAGTGGCAATAGCCCGTGCCCTGCTAAATGATCCCGAATTAATTCTCGCCGATGAGCCCACCGGAAACCTCGACCCCCAAACCAGTGTGGAAGTGATGGAGGTTTTAAGAGAAATCAACAAAAACGGCAACACAATCTTAATGGCAACCCACGACTACGCCCTACTGCTAAAATATCCTTCAAAAACCTTAAAGTGCGACGAAAACCAGATTTTCGAAGTGGTGCAAAAGACCGTGTAATTAGTTGTAGAAACAATAATCTTAGAGACGTTTTATATAATTTTCTGAATGGTAGATAAAACCTCACAGGTCTCAAACACCTCTGTGAGGTTTGAAAATGCAAATCTCGCCATAAGTAGATTCGTAAAACGAGGATTGTGCATACGGCAGACCGGTTCGTTAATTCGTACTGCCAAATCCCGAATCTGTTGTCTCACGCCCGCCTGCCCTATGGCAGGTATCAGCTCTCACGCTTGCCTGCCGAAGGCAGGTCTCAAATCTCCTTTCAATCCTCCATAATCCCCGGATCCCGAAGCCTAAGCTCACACTCCTTTTTGAGCAAAGGATCAATTTTTAGATGAATCTTTCCCTTTGCATTCGGTTTTAAAACTGTATTGGTTGAAACCACGATTTGTTTCTTAGAAGTGAGGTTTAAAGTAGCTTCCTCGGTAAATTTCTGATTTTGCAGCAACACTTTCGACATAGAAGTCAACTTAAAATCCCATCGACTAAACCGCTGGTTTTCAATCTTAACCGCTTCCTTTTCGGCGAACATATCAAATACCATTTTTACAGCTTTTCCAGTATTCAGCATTCCCGCGCCATAAAGTCCCCTATAGGGTTTATTGGCCTCTATATCGTCAATATTCGTAGCAGTGAACTTAATAATAGTCTCCACCTCATCCACCGGCAGGCAGGGATAAAGGGAAAACATCAATCCAATAGACCCCGTAACCAACGGTGCCACCCCAGAAGTTTGGTTAAATTGACTTACATCTACCTTGTTTCGCAAGGCCATTTCACCATAGCGAAACAGCCCTACTGAAGGTGCAACTATGTCTATCTTAGAGTTGAGATTTCGAATGCTGATTGGGAAAAGATAAGGATCCCTAAGAGTGTCATTTTCAACAAAACCTCCAGTGCGCCCAACGTAGTACCGGATGTTTTCCACATAATAAATAGGCGGATCATCCAAAAGAATAATATTTTCCCTGTAATCGGCATATCGGTGAGATGCCGAAGAAACCGCGATAACATTGTCATAAGAGGCGGGATAAAACAAAAGATCGCCCTTGCTGAGATTAAAACTTGTATTGTGGCCAATAGCCACCACTACGGTGCCATTTTCAAACATTTCATTAATTACCTCTTGGGAAGTATCATATCTACGGGTAGTACCCCAACTGCAGTTAATAACCTTTACGCCCATTTGGGAAAGCTCCAACAACTGATGAAGGCTTTTCCGTGTATCGTAATTGGTGGCATAAATACTACAATCATAACAAATTCCAGCAATCCCATAAGCGTTATTGCCTTGTCCCGCCGCAGTTTCTGCCACCGAATACCCGTGTCCATCCGCAAGGTTTGATGGCTGTATAACTTTTGATTTTCCAGCAAATTCAATATTATCCGGATTAATAGTGCCATCCGAAATCCCGACAATAATATCGCGGGAACCCGTGGTGTAATACCAAGCCTTCGGAACTTCCAAAACATCTAGATAATCTAAATTCACTTGTGCCCCTAAATTTTCGCCAATAGTACTTGTTAGTCCGTAATCATTAGGTTCGAATATCTTTTTATCCTCCTCCGAAATCGTCTCCCCAAAGGAAAAGAGATGGGAAGCATTCGCAAGCAAATCGGGCATAAGCGACTCCTTATCAGCAATCACAAAAAAGGTTTTCTTTAGATTTTCCTTTTTTGCGTGTTTCCATGTTTTTTTGAATGCCTTGATTTTGTACTTGCTCAAAACCTTCTTCAACTTAGCGTCCTTCCCAGAATACGTCAGGTATTCGCCCTTCGTTTCAAACTGTGGCACAAAAGCAGTGTCGCGAGCCCTAAAGTAGAACCAGGCATCGTTTTGCGATATCATTATAAATGATTGAAGAAAAATTAGAGTAAAAAGAAGAATGTAACGCACTAGAAAGTTTTGCATACAAGATAATGCAATTTTTGAAATTGGAATCGGACTATAATTGTGATCTGAAATTATTTCCACATCCTGAAAAGAATCCTGTATTTTTGCGATATGTACCAGACGCTAAAAAAAGTGGCACTCGCTGTAATTCCCCGAAGAACCCTCTTTGAAAATGAGGTATTTTTTCGATCGGTTTTTGCCTTTCATTTACGCGGGAAAGAACACTCCTGTACCGTTTGTGGTCGAGGTGCTAAGAAATTCATCGCAATTCCCGATGGCGATCTGCTCTGCCCCTTTTGTGGCAGCCGAGCCCGTACCCGCAGACTCAGTAACTTTTTAATAGAACAAGATTTACTCCACGGCCATCTTCTTCATTTTTCGCCCTCGCGAAGTCTATATAGATTATTGAAGAAAAATAAGCACATCACCTATTTCAGCACCGATTATGAGGACGAATTCATTGCGGATCACCGATACGACATCACCGATATTCCATTAGAAGAAGATTTCTTCGATGTGATAATCTGTTATCATATTCTGGAGCATATTGAGGATGATAAAAAAGCGATAGCAGAACTGTACAGAGTTTTAAAACCCAATGGAAGTTGTGTGATCCAAACTCCTTTTAAAGAAGGGGATATTTACGAAGATTATTCAATTAAAAGCCACAAAGAGAGGCTCAAAGCCTTTGGACAGGAAGACCATGTGCGGGTTTATTCAGTGGAAGGCTTGAAAAAAAGATTGATGGAAAGTGGTTTTGAGAATATTGAAATCAAAACTTTTTCCAAGGAAGAGCGTTATGGCTTTATGGAAGAAACCGTATTAATCGCGCGAAAATGATTTCGATTCTCATTCCAACATACAACTATAAGGTTCTTTCTTTGGTTGAAAATCTGTATCAACAATGCATAAACACCGAAATTGAATTTGAAATATTAGTTTTGGATGATGCTTCAACCGATAAGAAATCATTGGAAGAAAATTCCAAAATAAACCTCTTGCCAGATTGTCGATTTGAAATATTGCAAAAAAATATCGGCCGCAGTAAAATTCGAAATCTTCTGGCTAAAAAAGCAAAGTATGAATGGTTGTTATTTTTAGATGCCGATACTTTTCCCGCTAACCTAGAGCTTATAAGAACGTATGTAAATGCATTTTCAAAAGAGTCTTCGGTTATTTATGGTGGAGTCAAATATCCCACAAACAATTCAGAATACTTTAGTCTTAGACATCGTTACGGTAAAACCAGAGAAAGCCTTCCCCTTAAGAAGCGTTTAGAAACTCCGTACAGGAGCTTTATCAGTATGGGTTTTGCAATAAAAAAGGAGGTTTTTGAAACCATAAAGTTCAACGAAAATCTTATGGGTTACGGATATGAGGATTCAGTATTTGCCTCAGAGCTTCAACGCAACAATATTTCCTTTTTGCATATAGACAATCCAATTCTCCATTTAAATCTGGAAACAAATGAGAATTTTATAAGAAAATCACAACTCGCTCTTCAAAACTTATGGAACTTTTACAGCAACGGAGAAATAGATGGAGAAACAGTAAAGATTCTAAAAACTTATTTAAAGTTAAAAAAGTTGAATCTACTCTTTGGAGTGCGTTGGTTTTTTAGAGTTTTCGAAAAATCCCTATTGAAAAACCTGAATTCCTCCAAACCCTCAATTTTCCAATTCGACTTGTACCGATTAGGATATCTTTGTTCTTTAGATAAAAAAAATGCTTAAGTTTTCTATCGTCATATCGGTCTTTAACAAAGAAAAGTACATTGCCGAAACATTGCGAAGTGTTTTGCACCAGACGTATACGAAGTATGAAATTATCATCGTGAATGACGGCTCTACCGATAACAGTGAACAGGAAATTCTAAAATTTAAGGATCCACGAATCCGTTATTTTTCGCAAGAAAACCAAGGGGCAGCCGCAGCCAGGAATACGGCTATAGCAAAAGCAAAAAACAAATATATCGCGCTTTTGGATGCCGATGATTATTGGTATCCCTTCTATTTGGAGGAGCAAAAAAAGGCGATTGAAAGTTTTCCAAAAGAATATGTATTTGCAACCGCCACCCAAAAAAGAATAAACGGAAAAGGATTCGACTGTGCGTATTCAATTCCACAAACCAACGAAAATCCGTTATTGCTCAATTATTTCGAGGGCAGCTTTCTCAACTCGCTTTTACACAGCTCCTCCACTGTAATTCACAATGAGGTTTTTGAAAAAATAGGTGTGTACAATCCCACCATTAAAAGTGGCGAGGATACCGATTTGTACGTACGCATAGGCCTAGAATACGAAATTGTTTTTTCGAAACGAATCTGCGCAGCTTATATAATTCGAAAAAACAGTCTGTTTAAAACCATCAGAAATTTGGATGATAAAGCCAATTTTGAAGCGTATGAGATTTATGAAAAAGACAATCCAGCCCTCAAGAAGTTTTTGGATTTAAATCGATATTCGCTCTGTATTGTGGCTAGAATAGAAGGTGATAAAATAGCGTTTCAAAAAAATCTTCAAAAAATCGACCTGAAAAATCTCTCAAACAAACAACGATTCCTGTTAAAACAAAACAAGACGATTATAAAATACTTGTCAAAAACAAAAAACGGTTTGGAAAAATTAGGACTCCGATTAGGCACCTTTAAATAGCTTAAACTCTTTATACTTGCGGATGTAATCGTTTTCATCGTATTCCGCACTCACCAAGGACAAACAAACCGCCCCAGATGAAAAATTCTCGAGTTCCCGCCAAACGCCATTTGGAATCAGCAAACCTCTATCAGGTCTGTTTAAAGTGATAATACGCCGGTTTGTACCATTGTCCAAAACAACATCAAAGCTGCCGCTAAGCGCTATTAAAAACTGCTGTAATTGCTTGTGGGCGTGGCCGCCTCGAGTAGAAGAGCTGGGTACATCATATAAATAATAAACTCTCTTTATAACAAAAGGCAAAAAGTCCCTTTCCACCACCGATAAGTTTCCCCGTCCATCGGGATCGCTTATTTTTGGGATTTCCTTTAATTCAATTTCTTCAAGATTGGGATAGGACATGTTGTAAGGTTTGGTTCCATATTTTTGAGATTTCCTGCATTGAAAATTTAGCTACGGAAGTTTTCGTATTCAACTTTAAGCTTTGGTAAAGAGTTTCGTCAAAACATATCTCTTTTAAAGCTTCCGAAAATAAAGGTAAACTTCTTTCATCAATCAGCAAACCATTTTTTTGGTGCTGAATTATTTCAGAAGGACCTGAAACAATATCGAGGGAAACTACTGGCGTTCCTAACGAAAGTGATTCTACAAGCACCATAGGGAAGCCTTCATAATGGCTAGTAAGCGTTACGCAACGGGCATTTTTTATAATTTCAAATGGCGATTTCGTAAACGGAAGGAATAAAACAAAAGAAGCGGCATCCGTCGAAGCTGCCAGCTTTTGAAGCATGGCTTTATCCTTTCCATCTCCCAAAATAACAAGGTATACTTTCTTTTTCCATACCTCTGATTGTGAAAAGCCTTCAATTAAAAATGAAAAATCCTTGACTTTATCGTCCAACCTGCCATAGGAAAGTATATATTCCCTTTCTTCTAAAACTTTAGGAAATCGATCGACCTCTTCCGCCCAAGATGGATTGAAGGCATTGTGGATAGTAGCACTATTGGTTATCCCCTCATTTCGCAAAACCTCATTTTCAATATATTTTGAAACACCAATATTCAATAAATTTCTCTCGCTCAATTTGGCAAACGCAACAGGGTTTTCAGTGAGGTATTCTGATTTTTTGGAGCTGTGCACCACGTAAATCTTATTCAATCCTCGATAGATATATTCGAAATAAAACTTTTCCCTTTTAAAATCATTTTTGGTTCTATGATCAATAATGACGTCAAAAGCTTCCTTCTTTAAGAACTTTCGAAGTTTTCTAAAACGAAGAATACGTTTCAAGGAAGTGTCCTTTTTTCCCTTAAGCACACCGAGATTGAAGAGTTTGCCACTAAACGGATAATCGATTTCGTCATTCAAAATCACTATATGGACCTCATGTCCGTATTGTGTCAACATCTGTGAGAGCATGGCACAAGAGCGCTCCAATCCACCCTTTGCCAACGAAATGGAGACAAGACATATCTTGAATTTCTTTTGGGAGGGCATGCTATTTATTGTGTATTTTTGATTGCACAGGACAAAGATAGGTTTATGTTTAAAATTGGGATGCTTTCCATGGAATGATATGTGGAAAGATTTCTTTTATAAAACCCTTACGCTCTCTGCTGCAAAAATAGTTGAATGAAAATACTTTTAGTAGGCGAATACAGTAGGTTGCACAATTCCTTAAAGGAAGGATTGCAAGCTTTAGGTCACGAAGTAATAATAGTTTCCACAGGAGATGAGTTTAAAAAATTTCCTTCCGACGTTCTTCTAAAACGAAAATTCGACACGGGGATTTTGAAAAAAGTGAAGGTGGGACTTTTCAAACTCCTTGGGGTGGACATCAGTTCTCTTTCCTTAAAAAATCAGTTTTTCAAACAGAAAGAATCCTTCACAGGTTTCGATATAGTACAGCTTATCAATGAAAGCCCGTTTGGTATTGCTCCAAGCCATGAGAGCGAGATCATTGCCTTTTTAAAGAAAAACAATAAGAAACTCTTCCTTCTTTCTTGCGGCACGGATTATACCAGTGTGAAATATGCTTTTGAAGAAAAGTTCCAATATTCCATTCTCACCCCCTACTTTGATGGGAAGATCTCAGAAAAGGAATTCTGGCCGGCACTGAAATATCTCACCCCCGCTTATAAGAAACTTCACGATTTTATTTTTAAAATAATGGACGGCGTTATAGCCTCCGATATGGATTACCACATTCCGCTCCAAGGTCAAAAAAAACACTTAGGTCTTCTTCCAAACCCGGTGAACACTTCAAATTTGGCATATAATCCAATGGAATTTTCTATGGGAAAAATTATCATTTTTCACGGTATTAATCGCGCAAACTATTATAAAAAAGGCAATGATTATTTTGATGCGGCATTAAAGAAAATAGAAGCTAAATATCCCGAAAAGGTTTCAATTATAAGGGTGGAAAACATTCCTTATACCGAATATATTTCAGCGTATAATTCGGCACATATTTTATTAGACCAAGTATTTGCCTACGATCAGGGATACAATGCGCTCGAGGCAATGGCCAAAGGAAAGGTGGTTTTCACAGGAGCTGAGAAAGATTTTTTGGAAATGTATAATCTCCAAGAAGATGAAGTATGCGTAAACGCCCCTCCCCATGTGAACGATTTATTCGATAAAATGGAGGACCTGATCTTACATCCCGAAAAGCTCACCGCTATATCGCAAAACGCCAGAAATTTTGTAGAAAGAGAACACAATTACATCTCAGTTGCCAAAAAATATCTGGAAACTTGGGAGAATATCGAAACATAAAAGTGAAGCTTTCCAGAACCCAACTCCTAAACTCCTAAACCCCTCAACTTATAAACTCCTAAACTTATAACCTCCTCAACTAAATTCTAAAACGGCAACTCAATAGATTCCGGATCAATAAAATCCTTGGTATACGGATTTTCCAGA
>Ga0209075_1003983_pt1 | contig 12031 bp, 12 predicted proteins | sample Stecom2011_FD_187523 | JGI IMG/M metagenome (GOLD analysis project Ga0209075, IMG submission 187523) | Agricultural soil microbial communities from Utah to study Nitrogen management - Steer compost 2011 (SPAdes) (version 2) | ecosystem: Environmental > Terrestrial > Soil > Agricultural land...
TTGACTCGTAATCATCTGGATTAAAATCAATGGCTGGTTTTTGGTACTCTTCTGATGTTCCTCCGTTCAAATCTAATTTGTAAATTGTAGATGGTGTTACGTAATTGGTAAAACTATAGTACAATTCTGTCGCGTCTGATTTGTCTCCAAACCCTGATGCTGAACCTAGACCTGGTAATTCTATTTCTCGGATTTCATTTCCGTCATAATCGTATTGCTTAACAACCGAAAGTGCATCTTTCATATAATTGGCAAATAAATATTGCCCGGCTTTTGAAAAGCTTACAGTGTTTTCGGTTTCAGCAATCACGTTTTGCCAATTATTAACTGCTGGATTCTTTACCTCAACAGAAACCAAACGCTGATTAGGAGCGTCCAAATCGGTGATGATGAATAGCTTGCCATCTTTTTCGTTTAAAACACTATGCGAATTATCCATGTTATTCACGATGTTTTTTATCGGAGTATCGGCTGTTAAATCTTTGATATACAATTCGTTTCCGTAAGTGGCGTTGGCGGCAGTAATTACGAGATAGTTTTGATTTTCCGTAACATATCCACCTACATATCGACGTTTTAAATCATTGCCAAAAATAACTTTGTCGTCTTTTTGTGGAGTATTTAACTTGTGATAATACAGTTTGTGTTCATCTGTTTTTGATGACAATTCGCTTCCTTCAGGTTTTTCGTAGCTCGAATAATAAAAACCTTCATTATTGTACCAAGAAAGACCACTAAATTTTACATCTTGCAAGGTATCACCAACAATCGATTTGTCGTTTGTGTTCATCACAATTACTTTTCTCCAGTCGCTACCGCCTTCAGAAATTGCATAGGCAAGCAAACTACCGTCTTTAGAAAAAGAAATACTTGCCAATGAAGTAGTTCCTTTCTCTGAAAAAGTATTAGGATCCAAGAAAACCTCTTCGTTACCGTCTTTGTCTATTTGGTACATCACAGATTGATTTTGCAATCCGTCATTTTTGAAATAATAAGTATAATCACCTTCTACAAAAGGAGCACCGATTTTTTCATAGTTCCATTTGCTTTCGAGTTGATTTTTCAGCTTGTTTCGGTAAGGAATTTGATCCAAATAGCCAAAAGTCACTTCGTTTTGGGCTTTTACCCAAGCTTCAGTTTCTTCCGAGCGGTCATCTTCCAACCAATGATAAGGATCAGCTATCGATTCGCCAAAATAATCAAATGATACATCGCCTTTTTTTGTTTCTGGGTAGTCCAATTGTACTTGATTGTTACCCTCGTTACATGATATGATTAGAGAGGCTAACAACACGCCACCGACAATTTTTTTCATATTTTCGTTATTTTATATTTAAACAAATATAAGAAAAGACTACCAAATGATTGATAGTCTTGCCCAATTATTGTTATACTGTTTTTTTAATCTTCTGTTGTTTCGGCAACAATCTCAATGTTTTGACGAAGCACTGACAAGTTATTTTCGTGATCACGTGCTTTTACTTCAATCACATAAGTCCCGGTTGCCAACGGATTGCTACTTATTTGTTCTGGAAATTTAACTTTGTGAATTACCGGAAATTCGTTTACAAATGCCGCCAAAACCACTTCCTTTTCGTCCTCAAAGCTATTGGGCATATTGATGCTTTCGTGGTAAATCATGTATTGATACACAGCAATTCCCGATGGATGGTCTTTAAACTCAAGGTGTAAATCCATGACATCTCCAGGAGAGAAAATCTCGTTATTGGCGGGTTCAATAATTTTTATTTCAGGGCCAACAGTGTCTTTTTCTTGCGTTTCACAAGCAGTAAAAGTTGCGCCTAAAATCAAGGTCAATACGATGGTAGAAAATATTTTCTTCATTATTTAATCGATAATTTTCATTGTTAAGATAGTCAAAGATAATTGTTCTGTAACACAAAATCATTATCTGAAGTTGTTTTTAACAAAATGGGAAATTAAAAAACACCATTTATTTATCCGATTTTCCGAAAATTTTCTTGCCTATACTGATGACAAAAAATACCGCAGTGCCCATTGCCAAAGCAAAAATAACTTGTCTGATAATCACAGGAAGTTGTGTCAATAAATCATGGAAATAATCTACATGATGCAAGAAAATTTCGCCCGAAACCAACAGTAAAGCAATTGTTCCAATCACGGTAAGCGACTTGATTACCCAAGGCAACAATTGGATTAGAGCATTCCCAATCTTGGCGAAAAAGCCTTTATTATTAGATTTTTCTACCAATTTTTGTCCAAAATCATCCATTCGTACAATCAAAGCTACCAAGCCATACACGCCAATAGTTGCCAAAATCGCCACCACGGATACCGTAATAATTTGTATGGTCAAATCCGCATCGGCTACAGTACTCAAGGCGATAATAATAATCTCAACCGACAAAATAAAATCGGTAATAATGGCGGATTTGATTTTGTCTTTTTCTGTAGTAACTGTAATCTTCGGCTGTTCAGTAATTACATTTTCGGGATTTTCTTTTTCTTTTTTTCTGTGAAATAAATACCACAATATTTTTTCAACACCTTCGTAAGCCAAGTACAATCCGCCAGCAATCAAAACATATTTGACAATTTCAGGAAAAAAGTAATTGAGCAAAAAAATGACCGGTAAAATAATGATTTTATTGACAAATGAACCTTTGGTAATTGCCCAAAGAACCGGCAATTCGCGAGAAGGAGAAAAACCTGTTGCTTTTTCGGCGTTTACGGCCAAATCATCTCCTAAAATTCCAGCTGTTTTCTTAGTTGCGAGTTTGCTTGCCACTGCTACATCGTCCATGAGCATAGCGATATCATCTAATATTGCGAAAAAACCTGATGCCATTTTTGTTGTTATTTGTCTGTCAAAAGTAAAGTTTTTTTAGTTTCGAAGACCTATCTCGGCGATAATTTGTAATTTTAAAGATAAAAAAATGAACATAAACAATCTTCCCGAAGCCTATAACAAAGCCGACAAAATGCAACAATCTTTTGAACTTTGGCGAAAAGTACCATTATCTAAAAGAATAGCCGGTGTACAAAAAATCAAGCAAAATTTATTGGAAAATATAGACAAATATGCGCATGCTATTACAGAAGATATGCACAAACCTATCGCCCAAAGTAAAGCTGAAGTTAAAAAGTGTGTTTATCTCTGTGATTACTATATAGATAACACTCCACATTTTTTGCAGCCTCAACCTATCGAAACCAATTGGAGCAAAAGTTACATTACGTTTGAGCCCTTGGGCGTTTTGCTTGGTGTGATGCCTTGGAACTATCCTTTTTGGCAAGTTTTTAGGTTTGTCGTTCCCAATTTAATTTTGGGCAATACATTTTTGCTAAAACATGCTTCCAATGTGCCTTTGAGCGCAAAATTATTGGAAGAATCGATAAATGTTGCCTGTGACGATTATCCTGTTTATCAAAATTTATTTTTACCCGGAAAAGAAGTTGGTAAAATAATAGCGCATCCTGTGGTAAAGGCGGTTTCGTTGACTGGCAGTGAAGCAGCAGGCAGGTCGGTAGCGGAGATTGCAGGCAAACACCTCAAGAAATGCGTACTCGAATTAGGCGGAAGCAATGCGATGATTGTTTTTGAAGATGCTGATTTGGAAAAAACGGTCAAAAAAGCCGTTCAGGCACGAATGCAAAATGCTGGACAAAGTTGTATTGCTGCCAAAAGAATATTGGTACATCAATCGATTTATGAATTGTTTTTGCAACAATATGTCGAAAAAGCAAAAGCATTGAAACAGGGAGATAAGTGGGACGAAGGAACGGAAATTGGCGCTATGGCTCGTGAGGATTTGGCAATTGAACTCGAAGAACAAATCCAAAAAAGCATGAAGATGGGTGCAAAAATATGTACAGGAGGCAAACGAAAAGAAGCCTTTTTTGAGCCAACCGTTCTCACTAATATAAGTACAGATATGCCGGTTTTCACAGAAGAAACTTTTGGCCCGGTGGCTGTAATTGTGCCTTTTACTACAGATGAGGAAGCTATTGATTTGAGTAATCAATCATCTTTTGGCTTGGGTGTTTCGCTGTTTACTGCCGATACAGATAAAGCCCAAAATATGGCAAGCCGCTTTGATGAAGGCTCGGTTTATATTAATGAAATGACCATCAGCGATCCTGCAGTACCGTTTGGTGGAATTAAAAACTCGGGCTACGGAAGAGAGTTGTCACAATTTGCCATGTATGAATTTGCCAACATCAAACCAGTGATTGTAAAATAAAGAGAATTTTAAGGCAAAGCTTTTTTGGCACGACTATTGTTTTATACAGAAATGTATAACCAATAAAAATAATGAAAATGAAAAAGTTAGTTGTAATGATGGCGCTTGTGATTGGCACCACAGCCTTTGCTCAAGAAAAGAAAACAGACCGAAAAAGAATGTCGCCAGCAGTGAAAATGGAAAAATTGACAAAAGAATTGGATTTAACTGCTGACCAACAAGCGAAGTTAAGTGACGTTTTCGATAGAAAAAAAGAAACGCTTAAGGCAAGAAAAACAGACCGAAAAGTTGATAGAGAAAGCAGGAAAGCGATGTTCGCCGAAAGAAAAGCAGAAAGAGCCGAGTTTGACAATGAAGTTAGAAGTATTTTGACTGATGCACAAGTGGAGAAATACGATGCTAAAAAAGCCAAAATGAAAGAAATGCGTCAGGAGAAATTTAAGAAAAAAGGCGAGCTCAGACAAGCCAAAAAGAAAGACAAAAAATAAAATTGTTGAATTTGAATTAGTGAAAAAAGAGGGAACTGAAAATATCAGCTCCCTCTTTTTTTAATGATATTTGATTAATCAATTTACGCTTGTTGATTAGCGATTGCTTCTTTGATTTTTTCTTCCAATTCGTCTTGTAATTCCGGATTGTCTTTGAGTAAAGATTTTACTGCATCTCGTCCTTGCCCGAGCTTTGTATCGCCATAGCTAAACCACGAACCTGCTTTTTTTACAATATCAAAATCAACAGCTATATCCAAAACTTCGCCTGATTTCGAGATTCCTTCGCCATACATGATGTCAAACTCGGCCGTGCGAAAAGGAGGTGCAACTTTATTCTTGATTACCTTAACTTTGGTTTTGTTACCAATTACATTTTCACCATCTTTAATTTGTGTAGATCTTCGAATATCCAAACGTACCGAAGCATAGAATTTTAAGGCATTACCGCCGGTAGTAGTTTCTGGATTGCCAAACATTACACCGATTTTTTCTCTCAATTGGTTGATGAAAAATACGGTACAATTTGTTTTGCTGATGGTGGAGGTTAATTTTCTCAAAGCTTGCGACATCAATCGTGCATGTAAGCCCATTTTGGAATCTCCCATTTCGCCTTCAATTTCACTTTTTGGCGTAAGTGCCGCAACCGAGTCAACAACCACAATATCAATTGCGCCAGAACGGATAAGGTTCTCAGCAATCTCAAGTGCTTGCTCACCATTATCGGGTTGTGAAATAATTAAGTTGTCGATATCAACCCCTAATTTTTCAGCATAAAAACGGTCAAAAGCATGTTCGGCATCAATAAAGGCTGCAATACCACCCGCTTTTTGCGCTTCGGCAATAGCATGAAGGGTTAGCGTGGTTTTACCTGATGATTCTGGACCGTAAATTTCGATCACTCGACCTCTTGGGTAGCCCATTACGCCCAAGGCCAAATCAAGTCCTAATGATCCAGATGGGATGGCTTCCACTTCTTCCACTGCGCTGTCGCCCAATTTCATAACGGTGCCCTTGCCGTATGTTTTGTCTAATTTATCTAAAGTAAGCTGTAAAGCTTTTAATTTTGCATCTTTTTCTGAACTCATTGTTGTATAATTTACTGGTAAAGTTAAATATTTTTTTGAGATTAGCCAAGCAGATTAAAAAAACTATTAATAAGCCTTTTTGTCTCCGATTAAGGCGTTTTTTACGGTAAGAAAAATAATTTTTAAATCGAGAAGTAGTGACCAGTTTTCGATATAAAATAAATCGTACTTAATGCGGTTCACGATATCTCGCTTACACTCTATTTCTCCTCTGTATCCGTGGGTTTGTGCCATGCCAGTAATGCCAGGTTTAACAAAGTGCCGCACTTTGTAACGGTCGATATCTGCTGCATATTGATTGGTGAAAGTGAGCATGTGCGGTCGTGGCCCACAAACAGACATTTCGCCCATCAAAACATTGAAAAATTGTGGCATCTCGTCTATGCTGGTCTTTCGTAAAAACTTGCCAAAGCGTGTAATGCGCGCATCGTTTTTTTGTGCTTGTAGGATATCGGCATCTTCATTGACTACCATCGATCTGAATTTGTAGCATTCGAATTCTTCAAAGTACAAACCATTTCTTTTTTGCTTGAAAAACACTGGTCCTTTCGACTCTAATTTGATGATAAGTGCCACAATCGGAAATAACCATGACATCACTAAAATGAGAATAGTGAGTGAAAAAACAAGGTCAAAGGTGCGTTTAATCACTTTGTTAGGATATAATTCCAGCGGGGTTTTGTGTTCCGGAATAATCGGGATGTAGCCATAATATTCCACTTTGGCTGGATTGGATAATATTTCCTTTTTGGACGGAATGTATTTGAGGTTGATAAAATTGTTGTCGCAAAACAAAATAGCCTCATGGATTTGTTTGGAGCTTCGGTCTTGTAGAGAAAGGTAAATTTCGTCGGGCTTTATTTCTTTAATATATTGCTCAATATCGGCGTAGTGGTCTGTTTGGCTAAACTGCTTCAATAGCTTGTAACCGTATTCTTTTTGGTTGTTGAATAATGCTGCCAAATCATTCGAAATATTGTCTTTTCCGATGATGATTACTTTACGTTGGTTACCTTTGAACCGCTTCCTGAATACTTTTAAACTAAGGAAAATGCCATATTTCACTAAGCTTATGCTAAGTAAGGAGCAAAGCAAGGTCAGGAATATTTCTCGGTTAAGCACACGGTCTGAAAATAAACCCATGTAGGCAAAAAGGAACAAACTCAACAATAAAAATTGCACAAATAATTTTCGAGCAATTTGGATGAGTTTTGTGTAGCGGTAAACTTCGTAATATTTACTATAAACAGCGATGATTATCCATGCCAAAGCGGTAGGTAAAAGTACAAAAAGAATATCGTTGAGGTAATCTGACAAAAAGTAGCTTAACCAAAACGACAACAACAAAATATCGGCCGCAACAGTAATTGGGCGTAAATACTTCGAGTACCTTCCTACGTGCTTTTTAACCATTTATGATTATATTTTGAAAAATCCTTGTGCAAACCATCATTCAATTCTTCTTTGGATAAGGTACGAAAATATTCAAAAGTTCTTTTCATTCCTTCTTGTCGAGAGATTTGTGGTTGCCAATATAATACTTTTTTTGCTAAACCAATATCTGGACAGCGTTGCAAGGGATCATTTTCTGGGAGTTCTTTGTAAACTATCGGAACCTTTTTTTCAGTCAATTGCAGGACTTCTTCAGCAAAATATTTGATTGATATTTCATCAGGATTACCAATATTCACGGGCAATGTGTAGTCAGAAAATAGCAGTTTGTATATGCCCTCAACTTGGTCGTCAATATAGCAAAATGACCTGGTTTGATTGCCATCGCCAAACACTGTCAAAGGCTCTCCGCGCAATGCCTGTCCGAAAAAAGCAGGAATAACACGCCCGTCATTCACACGCATTCTTGGCCCATAAGTATTGAAAATTCTTACAATTCTCGTTTCTAAACCATGTACACGATGGTATGCCATTGTTAGTGATTCCTGGAAACGCTTGGCTTCGTCATACACGCCTCTCGGGCCGATGGTACTCACATTGCCATAATATTCCTCCGACTGTGGATGAACCAATGGGTCGCCATATACTTCAGACGTAGAGGCAATCAATATTCTTGCTTTTTTTGCCTTTGCCAAACCTAATAAATTGTGTGTGCCCAATGAGCCTACTTTTAAGGTTTGTATAGGGATTTTCAAATAATCAATAGGGCTTGCTGGGGAGGCAAAGTGTAAAATATAGTCCAAATCATCAGGCACATGGACAAATTTTGATACATCGTGATGATAAAAATCAAAATTAGGTAAGCGAAAAAGGTGTTCAATGTTTTTTAATGAACCGGTAATGAGATTGTCCATACCGATGACTTTAAAGCCCTCGGTAATGAACTTATCGCATAGGTGTGACCCTAAAAAACCTGCGGCTCCGGTGATGAGAACTGTTTTCATGCAAACTATTTAACCAAGCAAAGGTAGCTAAATTAAAAGGGAAATTAAAGTGCGAAAACCAAAAATAATGCATTTCAGAATTTTAAACACTTTCTTAATATCGTTCGTTTTTTATAAAGTTGTATATTTGCATTTAACAAACATTACAATTCTTGAATGGAAAGAATTATAAAAGAAGAAGGAAGATACCGTTATGTAGAGATAGGAGAAGGAACTCCTATATTGATTTTACATGGATTGATGGGAGGGTTGAGCAATTTTGATGGTGTTACGGACTATTTTCCAAAAAAAGGATACAAGGTGGTTTTGCCTGAACTGCCCATATATTCATATAGCTTATTGAAAACCAATGTGAAGGCTTTTGCCAAGTTCGTACATGGTTTTGTAAAGCACAAAGGCTTTGACGAAGTAATATTATTAGGAAACTCCTTGGGGGGACATATTGCGTTGGTAACTGCTAAGCTTTATCCGGAAATCACCAAAGCGCTGATTCTTACCGGAAGCTCGGGCTTATACGAAAAAGCAATGGGCGATTCCTACCCAAGAAGAGGCGACTATGAATTTATCAAAAAGAAAGCCCAAGATGTTTTTTATGATCCAGAAGTTGCCACGCAAGAAATTGTAGATGATGTGTTTGCAACGGTAAACGACCGTATGAAACTTATCAAAACATTGACGATTGCCAAAAGTGCTATCCGGCATAATATGGCAAATGATTTACCCAAAATGAAAATGCCAACATGTATTATCTGGGGAAGAAATGACAATGTTACCCCGCCTGATGTTGCCGAAGAATTTCATGAATTAATGCCCGATTCTGATTTGTATTGGATTGATAAATGCGGACATGCAGCCATGATGGAACATCCGGATGAGTTTAATAAAATCCTAGAGCAGTGGCTCAACAAACGAAACTTATAAGTTATGATAATCAAACAAGCTGAGTTTGTTATTAGCAATTCCGAGGTGGCAAAATGCCCAAAAGAATTCTTGCCCGAATATGCTTTTATCGGAAGATCCAATGTGGGCAAAAGTTCGCTGATTAACATGCTTACGGGCAACAGTAAATTGGCGAAAACCTCGTCCAGACCCGGAAAAACGCAGTTGATTAATCATTTTAAAATCAACCAAAATTGGTTTTTGGTCGATTTGCCAGGCTATGGCTACGCCAAAGTTTCTAAAAAAGCTAAAGAAAAGTTTCAGCAATTTATCACCGATTATTTTGAACAGCGCGAACAACTCGTTTCAACCTTCGTTTTGGTAGATATCCGACACGAGCCTCAAAAAATTGACCTTGAGTTTTTTGCTTATTTAGGAGAAAACGGCATTCCTTTCGCCATCGTTTTTACCAAAGCCGATAAGTTAAGCCGATCCAGAATTGAAAAAAGCATTGCTGCGTACAAAAAAATATTGCTTCAAGATCAGTGGGAAGAACTCCCGCCTTATTTTATCACATCGTCCGAAAGTGGCTTAGGAAAAGAAAATTTGCTCGAATATATCGAGCAAATTAATCAAACTTTAAGACAGCAATAGCCCCCATTTTATTTATATAAATCCATTTTATCGGCAAAGTGATTGCAGTAATCTCTCAAATCGTTTGCCATATTATTTTCGTTGGTTGCTCTTTCGAAGGTATCGGCAAGGGCAGACAATGTTTGGTGAAAAAACTGTTTCATTTCGTCCATCGGCATGTCTTTTGTCCAAAGGTCGATGCGAAGTGTTTCTTGGGATTTGTGGTCCCAAACCGATAGCAATACAGCTTTTGCAGTTTCGTTACTAATCCCTCCATCTTCAGCTGTCCAGCGCAAAATTTCAGGCACTTTGTTTTCGTCTAACTCAACATTAATTTTAATCTCTGATTGGTGTGTTTTACTCATTATTTTGAAGGTTTGTAATTAGATTGGTCAAAAATTTCTTGGTAATTAGTCTTTGATAATTCCTGCAAAGTTACTTCATTTTTATTCATATATGCCCGCACAATTTGCCAGCCGATAAAAACGCCTATTTTGCCCGGCGATTCTTGGTCCAGTTCCAAGTAAAATTTAGAAAATGGTGCTTGTTGGATAAATCGCCCATATAGTTTTGGGTCGGTGTCATAAATTATTTTATTCGAAACAAAATATTCCCAAATTTGCTTTTCATTGGCATGCGCCCAATCCAATTGCTCCTCGGTATAACCTATTTTCAGATGGTCAGCTTTGTTTGGGAGGAGCAAATCCATGCCATACAGTACCTTACCAGCATCGATGATTTGTGATAAAAATATGCGGTCATTGGCAGGTTCAATTTGCTGTCTCAAAAAATGATTGGACAAATCCACTACAATTTTTTCGGGTTCAAAATCGATAAGTGTGTAATGGTCAAAGTTTTGATAAAATCGATGCGCTTTGCCCAAATAATTATCCAGCGCTATGATGCTCACCGTATCGGTGTAAATGGCTCGGTACGGAACATCTACTTCGTTCACCAAAGTAATAACATTCCCCGGATTTTCTCCAGGATAATAATACTTAATGTGCTGAAAAAGCGATTTGAGCTCACCTTCGAGAGCTTTCGTGTCTGAAAAATGTTTGCTTACTTCATTGTTTAATTCGATATATAAAGTATCCTTTTTCTTTTCTGTCCAAAACTCCATCGGCACATTTTCCGGAAATAAATAAGGAAATTCACTTTGCAAATTGTGTAAATCCTCCGATTGCATAAAGCGTTGCTCAAAGCGGGTTAAGGTAACTTCTTGCGGAATTTCGGCAATTTCTTTTTCAACAGAAGAAGATGGATTACAAGACCAAAATAAAACTCCTGTCAAGCAAATTAGAAGTATTTTTTTCATAATGCTATAATTCAGCTTAAATTTGTGTGTTCAAAAATACTCAAAATAATATGAAAGCAACCCTAAAAAAAAGTGAAACCATCGACTATATTGTAAATTGGTTAAAAGAATATGCGCAGCAAGCTGGCGTAAAAGGCTTTGTGGTTGGGATTTCTGGAGGAATAGATTCGGCTTTGGTCTCAACTCTTTGCGCCCGAAGCGGTTTACCAACTTTGTGTGTGGAAATGCCGATTCATCAAGCAAAAAGTCAGGTGAGTCGTGGAGAAGAGCAAATTAATTTTTTGCAATCAAATCACGATAACGTGCAGCGAATTTTGGTGGATTTGAGCCAAACTTACGACAACTTGATGCAAGCTGTGCCAGTATCTGCCAACAGTGAAAGGCTGACATTAACTCAGGCAAATACCCGTGCGAGACTGCGAATGTCCACCTTGTATTATTTGGCTGGATTACACCAATTATTGGTCGTAGGAACCGGAAACAAAGTGGAAGATTTTGGCGTAGGTTTTTATACCAAATATGGAGATGGTGGCGTGGATGTTAGTCCGATTGCTGATTTGATGAAATCGGAAGTAAGAACTTTGGCGGCTTATCTCAAAGTGCCGGAAAGCATACTAAACGCTGAGCCTACCGACGGATTATTTGGCGATGACCGAACAGACGAAGACCAGCTTGGAGCCAGTTATGATGAGTTGGAAAAAGCCATGCTTGCCGATGAAGCCGGAAAAACCGAAACGGATTTTACAGGCAGAGATTTAGAAGTTTTTACCATTTACAAAAGACTCAACCGGATTAACCAGCACAAAATGAATCCGATACCAGTGTGTGTGATTCCGGAGGAGTTGAAATCTATATGAAAGACTTCACACAGGTGTTAAACTCTTGATGGCAATACAAATAAGAAAGTGGTATATTTCAATAAGTTTGCTAGTTAACTCCGTTAACGTATCTAAATATAAAAAATGAAATTACTAAGGGTAATGCAGAAATAACAACATTAAGA
>Ga0209075_1003984_pt1 | contig 12030 bp, 13 predicted proteins | sample Stecom2011_FD_187523 | JGI IMG/M metagenome (GOLD analysis project Ga0209075, IMG submission 187523) | Agricultural soil microbial communities from Utah to study Nitrogen management - Steer compost 2011 (SPAdes) (version 2) | ecosystem: Environmental > Terrestrial > Soil > Agricultural land...
TGCGGATGTTAAAATAACTGAATCGAAAATTGAGAATATTGATGGCATATTCTATCTCAGAACATTTTTCAATAACAATTTTGTTTCTACAACTTTGTTAAGGATTTCTGAAGATAATGGGAGTTTAGGTATGAGAATTGATCCCCTTCCATATGGAATCACCTGTACTTCTAGTTCGTGCCATTCGGGTTTTGGATGTACTCCTAAACTAAATGGAGATTGTACAGATTGCAATTCAGGATCAAAAGATTGTACACGCTCCTTAGGCACTTAGATCAAATTTAAAAATTTATCGAGCCTTAAACTCGGTAGGATTTATTTTGGTTCTCTGTCTGCGGTAAATAGCTCGCCGCAGGAGACGCAAAGAGCGCAAAGTTCTATTTATTACCGGCCCATTCGGCATAAAATTGCTCTAAGAATAATTCCATAAACTGATGGCGTTCCTCAGCAATTTTTCCTCCCGTTTCAGTGTTCATTTTGTCTTTTAGAAGCAGCAGTTTTTCATAAAAATGGTTGATGGTCGGCGCATCGGAATTTTTGTATTCCTCAGGTGTCATATTTAAATCTGGCTTTATTTCCGGGTCATACATTTTCCTATCTTTAAAACCACCGTAATTGAATGTCCGAGCTATCCCAATGGCTCCAATAGCATCTAATCTGTCCGCATCCTGCACTACATCCAATTCTTTTGAATGAAATTCTTGTGAAGTATTTCCCCCTTTAAAAGAAACGTTTTCTATAATTTTTACAATATGTTGGATTTTATCTTCTGAAAGATTCTGCGATTTTAGGAACAGTTGGGCTTTTTTTGGGCCTATAGTCTCATCGCCATCGTTAAATTTGTAATCTGCAATATCGTGAAGCAAGGCGCCAAGCGTTACTATGGTTTTGTCAACTATTTCGTTTTTGGAAATGAGAAGTGCATTTTTATAAACCCGTTCAATATGAAACCAATCGTGTCCGCCTTCCGCATTTTTTAATTCTTCTTTGACGAAGTGAACGGTATTCTTAATCAACTTTTCCACCAAGGTATTATGCATCATTTGTGAATTTTAGAAGCTACGATTTCTTCTACTTTATCAATTAGTGATTCCACTTCATAGTCCGCAATTTTGATTGCTGGATGGGCAATCATTTCAAAACGTACGCCCAGTTGCACTGGAAACATTCCCGAGCGTTGTAACTTCCAACTATTGTTTATTGTTACCGGAATTACATATCCATCTGGAATCTTCTTAAAAAGTGTTTGAAGCCCAGTACGTCTAAAAGGTTTTGGCACCCCTGTTTTGCTGCGTGTACCTTCAGGAAAAATGACACCACTCCGGTTGAATTCTTGAAGGTATTTTGAAAACTTCACCATTTCAACAAGAGCCTGCCGTGGATTTTTTCGATCAATTAAAATGGATCCTCCATGCCTCAGATTATATGAAACAGATGGAATTCCCTTCCCTAGTTCCACTTTAGAGATGAATTTTGGATGATACTTCCGCAGATACCAACTTATAGGCGGAATATCCCACATACTCTGGTGATTGGAAACAATTATAATAGGCATGTTATTAGGAATATCGGCATCAGTTTTTACGTGAAATGTAGTGCCTAGAATATTTAAACAGCGCAGTAGAGACCAATTGAAAACGTCTACACTTCTCTTGTGTGCCTTGTAGCCAAAGGCATTAAAACAGATCCATTGAATGGGATGGAAGACGACAATTGTAAATCCAAAGAGAAGATAAAACAGTGCCGACACCGGATAGCTGAGAATTTTTAAAAGTCCTTTCATACTGTTCAAAAATAAGAAAACCGCCTTTAAAAAAGACGGTTCCTCAAGTTGGTTCGTGTAATTTTATTTACAACTAGTTTTTAAGTTTTGACTTCGTTTTGCGCTTCGATTTATCCTTAAGGGTATTTCGATCTATATAAATATAGTTATAGACGCAAATTCCGATAATCACCACCCAAAAACCTCGATAAAGCCAATTGCTGATTTCTTTGCCGAACAAATATGAAACCTCTGGGTTTTCATAAAAGTTAAAAATAATAGCCGCTAAGGCCAAAAGGCCAATGACAACAGTTAATGGCTTGTTTAACTTCATAACAAAATATTGGCAGTCCTAGCAATATTCGTTGTAGGCTCCTTTAAGGTTTTCTGAAATTATCTGTGCATTTCTTCCTTCAATGTGGTGTCGTTCCAGCATATGGACCAATTCGCCATTCTTAAAAAGCGCCATAGATGGCGAGCTTGGTGGAAATGGCACCATATGGGCACGTGCGGCATCAACTGCGTCGCGATCCACGCCGGCAAAAACGGTTACCAAATGGTCAGGTTTTTTGTCATTTTGAAGCGACATGTTCGCTCCCGGACGGGCGTTGGCTGCAGCACAACCACAAACTGAGTTTACTACTACAAGAGTAGTACCTTCTTTTTTCAAAGCTTCTTCAACTTCTGGTGCTGTATGTAATTCGGTAAAGCCTACTCTCGTCAAATCTTCGCGCATCGGTCTTACTAATTCTGGTGGGTACATATTATTTGAGTTTAAATTGTATGATAATATTTCTTGCAAAGTTAAGCATTTTGAGACGAATAAGTCTCCAATTCATACGCTGCAAATCTTATAAGTAATTCAAAATAAAAATATTTGATTTAAATAATAGCTCCGCTTATTGGATTTTCCCTCTTCACATTAATGTTTTCACCTTTTTTGAGATTTGGAATATGCGAACTATTATTAATATTTACCTTTGTCGGCTATAAATTGGAAAAATTACAACCCTATGCTTCGTTGGTTACTAGCCGTGATAGGCTATTTATTTTATAGATTCCCAGGCGCTATTGCCGGGTTTTTTATAGGTAGTCTTCTCGATAACTTAAGCGTTAGGGGCAAAACCTTTCAGTCCACTTTTAATACTTCCAATACTTCCGCACAACGAGTTTCTCCTGCCGATTTTGAACTCCACTTGCTTTCCTTGGCTTCCTTGGTTATAAAAGCTGACGGAAATGTAAGTCAAACCGAACTGGACTTTGTCCGCAAGTACTTTGTACAGACCTATGGAAAAGACCGGGCGAATGCCACTTTTCGGGTTTTTAATGAGGTTATAAAAAACCGCGAGATTTCCGCTCAAAATATTTGTAACCTTCTTCGACAGCGCACGCAGTATGAAACCCGATTGCAAATTCTCCATTTTTTATTCAGTATCGCTAATGCTGATGGCAGGGTTTCAGAACCGGAAGTGGCAGAAATAAACCGTATCGCAGGATTTTTAGGAGTTTTTGGTCGCGATTTTGACAGCATTAAAGCTATGTTCTTCAAAAATCCAGACAGTGCTTATCAGATTCTGGAAATTGATAGAAACGCCACCGACGCCGAGGTTAAAAGTGCCTTTCGGGCAATGGCAAAAAAATATCATCCCGATAAACTTACCCATTTGGACGAAGCCCATCGAAAAGGTGGAGAGGAAAAATTCAAGAAAGTACAGGAAGCTTACGATCAGATTCGGAAAGAGCGAGGGATGTAAAGGGTGGATTTTATTTTTAATCCTTTCTATATTTTCGTCTGCTTATCACCTTTTCCATTTGTCTTGCAATAATCATTCGCGCCAAAGTTTGACCCGCGCTTTCTTTGTATATGTTTTTTGCAAGTGCCGCCATAGCCTTCTCTTGAGGAATATCTATTCGATATAGAATGGACATTAGTTTATTGAAATCGGCTGTCAACAAATGATCGAGATGTATTGCCAGTTTTTCTTGAAGTTCATCATTGGATTGTTTTTTAGGAGAAACTTTTTCATCCGGAACAATGATTTCATAACTCCATAATAAAGCTTTTGTGCTATCGTCGTCGTTCTTCATATCTTTTTGAGGCTCCAAATTTAAACCCCAAAGATCTCAGAGTCTCTTTGGGGTTTTCATTATTTGGCTACTTTAACTCTCGTCTTTATAAATTCATATAAAAGTCTTACTCCCATTCCCGTTGCCCCGGAAGGATATAACCCTCTCGCTTCTTCCAAAAAGGCAGGGCCGGCAATATCCAAATGTATCCAGTCATAGTCGGTAAAATGCTCCAGAAATTTTCCGGCAGTACTTGCGCCACCCATTCGGCCGCCAATATTTTTAAGATCGGCCACTTCACTCTTTAGCAAATCTTCGAATTCTTTCCAAAACGGTAGTTGAAAAATCCGTTCGTATGAATTTTCACCGCTTTGCTTCAATGCATCCATTTTGTCCTGTTGGTTTCCGGCCATTGCAATTCCAAACGGACCAGTTATCGCGGCTGCCGCACCTGTCAATGTAGCCAAGTCTATTACCAGTTCTGGGTCGTATCGCTTGGCATAAGTGAGCGCATCGGCCAAGATCAATCGCCCTTCGGCATCTGTGTTTATCACTTCAACCGTAGTGCCGTCCATCATGGTTATCACGTCGTCCACCAAAAGAGCGTTGTTGTCTATTTTATTGTCAGTAGATGGAACAAGGCCCACCACATAATAGGGAAGTTCGTTTTTTGAAATGGCAGCCATAAGACCCACCACGGCAGCAGCACCGGCCATATCAGATTTCATGGAGGTCATATTGTCTCCTGATTTTAAGGAATATCCGCCCGTGTCGAAGGTCACCCCTTTGCCCACCAGGACCAATGGTTTTTTATTCTTGGCATTTTTGGCTTGATAGGTCATAATATTGAAAGTTGGAGGAATTTCGGACCCTTTGTTCACGCTCAATAATCCTCCCATTCTCAGGGATTTTATTTTATCCTTGTGTAATACCTCTGTTTCAAAGCCGCAGTCTTTTCCAATTTGCACGATCCTTTCAGAAAACGTTACAGAATCCAATTTACTGGGAGGTTCGTTTACCAAAGTACGCGTAATTCCTACTCCTTTGATGAGATTTGAGACTTCGTTCAGCGTTTTTTCAGAAATAATTTTATTCGAAATTAGTATTTTTAGATTCGGGATTGTTTTCTCCTTTTGATAGATTTTAAATTGGTAACTCCCTAGAAGCAAACCTTCATAAAAGGAAGTTTTTTCACCTTCTTTCCAAGCCGTCAAATCTTCCAAATAATAGGATCCTGATATTTCTTTTTCCAAAGCTTTGTAAAGGACCATCCCAAGTTTCCTGTTTTGTTCGGAATCCTGTGAGGTAGCGATGGCCCAAAATGTTATAGCATTATCAAAACTCGCTATTACCTCATCCTTTTTACTTTTAAACACTGTGCTTATTTTCTTTGAAAGTGATGGAGATAGCTGGAGGTTTTTCAATTGTTTTTCGTCGGAAACCAATATGATCTTTGCTACATTTTCAGGGATAGCTTTATCGGAATTATACGGTTTTAATTCGAGGGTTAAATAAGAGTCTTTCAAGTTGCTGGTTTTAAAATTTAAAAAATCAATATACACTAATTTGTGTTTGTAAGCAGAAATTTATTCGCAGTTTTTAATGCCAACCATGCCTCTATTTTTCTGATTCCTTTTATATTAGGTGGGGTAAACTCTAAATTTAGATAAGGCTAAAAAGTAATCTTCAAATTAAAAAATATATCTTTGTATAAATATAAATCTTATGATGACTCTTGCTGAGGAGAATTATTTAAAAGCCATTTTTCACCTAGAGTTTGAAAGTGGAGGAGATGTGAGCACCAATGCCATCGCGGAGAGTATGGATACTAAACCTTCGTCGGTAACCGACATGGTTCAGAAATTGGCGGAAAAAGGCATGTTGATTTACAAGCGATACAAGGGAGCTCAACTTACTGATGAAGGTCGTAAATTGGCCGCGTACGTAATCCGAAAACACCGATTGTGGGAGGTGTTTCTTGTTGAAAAACTCAATTTTCATTGGGATGAAGTACACGAGATAGCCGAACAACTTGAGCACATACAGTCTGATGAGCTGGTAATCCGCCTTGATAAATATTTGGGAAGTCCCGACTTTGATCCTCATGGGGATCCAATTCCAGATGAACACGGAGTTTTAAAGCGAACCTCAAAAAAACTGCTTTCTGAAATTGAAAAGAGCCAACAAGGAGTTTGCGTTGGCGTAAAGGAAACCAGTCCCGAATTTCTTCAGTATTTGGACAAAAAGAAGATAAGTATCGGCACAAAAATAACCGTTTTGGGCAAGGAGTTTTTCGATGGCTCCATGATTATACAAGTTGGAAAAGACCAATTTTTTATTTCACATAAAATAGCCGAAAATCTTTTCGTACAAACAATCTAGACCTTCAGACTGTTTGATTGATTTGATGGCGAAACTCTATGTCAATCTTAATATTCATTAAAGAAATCTCTTTTAAAATGAAAAAAATATTATTTCTTCTATTAATTGCATTCACCTTTATAGGGTGTAAAGATGCGGTAGAAGACAATGGAAAAATAAAGGTAGTAACCACCACTAATATTTTGGCCGATTTAGTTTCAGAAATTGGAGGCGATAATATTTCCCTACAAAGTTTGATGGGCGCGGGGGTCGATCCGCATTTGTACAAGGCGAGTGAAGGAGATGTTACCAAGCTTTACAATGCCGATATCATTTTTTACAGCGGTCTCCATTTGGAAGGAAAACTTGTCGATATTTTTGAAAGAATGAAAGGCAAGAAGCACACAGTTTCTTTTGGAGATAGATTGCCCAAAGATCAACTTATAGCCTCTGCTAATTTTGGAGGAAATTACGATCCCCACGTTTGGTTCAATATTCAGTTTTTTAAGAAGTTCGCCCAAATAGTGGCCGGCGAACTTTCAAAGGCGGATGAAGAGAACGCTGAAACCTATGCTGCCAATAACGAGGCATATCAAATAAAATTGGATGCTTTGGAAGAAGAGGTCAAAGCTATCATCAACACCTTACCTAAGGATAAGCGTATTTTAGTAACCGCTCACGACGCTTTTAATTACTTCGGAAATACCTACGATTTTCAAGTGGTGGGTTTGCAGGGGATTTCTACCGCAACGGAAGCTGGCGTAAGAGATGTACAAGAACTGTCGGAGTTTATTATTGAAAACAAGGTAAAAGCAATTTTTATTGAAAGTTCTGTACCCCGGCGTACCATTGAGGCTTTGCGGGAAGCGGTGCTTTCAAAAAATCACAATGTTGAAATTGGCGGTTCTCTATATAGCGATGCTCTTGGAAATCCGGGAACGGATGAAGGTACTTATATCGGGATGTTTAAATACAACGTGAATACCATTGTAAACGCACTAAAATAATGAAGGAAAAAATCGCCGTACAAGTGGATGACCTTACCGTGGCTTATGACTATAAACCCGTGTTGTGGGATATTGACCTTTCAGTTCCTGAAGGGGTGCTCATGGCAATTGTCGGCCCTAATGGTGCGGGGAAATCCACTCTTATCAAAACTATATTAGGGATAATTAAACCCATTGCCGGCAGTGTTACCATTTTCGGGGAGCCTTATAAAAACCAACGAAAAATGGTGGCTTATGTGCCCCAAAAAGGAAGTGTGGACTGGGACTTTCCCACTACCGCTTTTGATGTTGTATTGATGGGTACTTACGGAAGTCTAGGATGGATAAAACGACCAGGAGCAAAGGAGAAGAAAATTGCCTTAGAATCTATGGAAAAAGTTGATATGCTTTCCTTCCGAAATCGACAGATAAGTCAATTGAGCGGCGGACAGCAACAACGTGTTTTCTTGGCTCGAGCTTTGGCGCAAGATGCTTCAATATATTTTATGGATGAACCCCTTCAGGGTGTTGATGCCACAACGGAAATTGCCATTATCAATATTCTGAAGGAATTGAGGAAAGCCGGAAAAACAGTGATTGTAGTGCACCACGACCTTCAAACCGTTCCCGAATATTTTGATTGGGTGACTTTTCTAAATGTAAAAAAGATAGCTACAGGTCCTGTCAAGGATATTTTTAACGATGATAACTTGACGCAGACTTATGGCATTAATTATAAAGTGGCGGTTAATAAGTAGATATGAGATTTCAGACTTGAGATTTTAGATAAGTCTCAATAAAGAACAAACCACTGAACCAAGAACAAAAGACCAAAAACCAATGTCGATAACCGAATATTTCGATCTTCTCTGGCACGATTACACCCTGCGCACCATTACTTTGGGAACGGCGGTTCTTGGGGCGGTATGCGGCATGTTGGGAAGTTTCGCGGTCTTGCGGAAAGAAAGTCTTTTGGGAGATGCTATTTCGCATGCCGCACTGCCGGGGATTGCGCTGGCATTTTTAATAACTGGTGCCAAAGATTCAGGCACCTTGCTTTTGGGTGCCTTGGTAAGTGGTTTGATAGGAACTTATTGGATTCGTGGAATAACCTCAAAAACCCATTTGAAAAGCGACACTGCCTTGGGTTTGATTCTTTCTACCTTTTTTGGTTTTGGAATGTTGCTTTTAACTTTTATTCAAAAACAACCTAATGCCAATCAGGCGGGATTGGATAAATATCTTTTTGGTCAAGCTGCGACTCTTGTTGAAAGTGATGTGCGATTGATGGTGATAGTAACGGGAATTTCCTTATTCGTGGTTCTTCTTTTCTGGAAGGAATTTAAAATTCTTCTCTTTGATCCAGAATACACAAAGACTATTGGTTTCAACACTAAATTTATAGATGTGTTGGTAACCTTTCTAATTGTTTTGGCGATAGTTTTGGGGTTGCAGACGGTAGGAGTTGTGCTAATGAGCGCAATTCTTTTGGCCCCTGCGGCTGCGGCCAGACAATGGACCAACAGGCTGGGAACTATGATTTTCCTGGCGGGATTGTTTGGGGCCTTCTCAGGGGTTTTGGGCACTGCTGTAAGCGCAAGTCAGGATAATCTTTCAACGGGTCCCGTAATTGTTTTAATTGCGAGTGTTTTTGTTCTCTTTTCGCTTATTTTTTCGCCGGGAAGAGGTCTTTTGTTCAGAGAAATTCGTTTCAGACAAAACAGAAAGGATCTTCAACTGATGAAAACCCTTCAGTTTATGTATGATATTGCTATAGATCATGAAAATATTTCGCATCCGCATGCCATTCGTATACTAAATAATTTTCAGGGCTATACAAAGGGGTCGCTTAAAAAGCTAGAAAACGAAGGATGGATAAAAATCCAAGGGCAAGATTGGGCAATGACCCAAAGGGGTTTTAATAAGGCTGCGGAAATGTATAATCAACAACCTGTCCATGAGTAGTCCACAAATAGAAATACAAATAATAGCGGCAGTGGTTGCCATGGCCTGTGCCATACCAGGTGTGTTTTTGGTATTGCGAAAGATGGCGATGATCAGTGATGCTATCAGTCACTCTATTTTGCCGGGGATTGTTATTGGGTTTTTTATCACACAGGATCTTAACTCTCCATTGCTGATTCTTTTTGCTGCTTTTACGGGAGTAATAACAGTGATTTTGGTGGAATACATTCAGAAAACCGGACTTGTTAAAGAGGACACCGCCATAGGTTTGGTGTTTCCAGCGCTCTTTAGTATTGGAGTGATTTTGATTTCAAAGAATGCGGGGGATGTTCATTTGGATGTAGATGCCGTGTTGTTGGGTGAACTGGCATTTGCGCCTTTTGATAGATTCGAAATGGGCGGAACCGATTTGGGACCGAAGTCATTGTGGATTATGGGCTCCATTTTACTGATTATTGTGGCTCTACTCGTGCTTTTTTTCAAAGAATTAAAGATAAGCACCTTTGATGCTGGCTTATCTTCAGCTTTAGGCTTTTCGCCCTTGGTAATCCATTATGGCCTGATGTCGGTTTCATCTATTACCATTGTAGGTGCTTTTGATGCAGTGGGGGCTATTTTAGTGGTAGCCATGATGATTGCGCCGGCGGCTACGGCATATCTGTTGACCGAAGATCTTAAAAAAATGATTGGGCTCTCATTATTTTTTGGAGTGCTTTCGGCCATTGCGGGGTATTGGGGCGCAAATATTTTGGATGCCTCTATTTCGGGCTCCATTGCAACTACATTAGGGGTGGTCTTTTTGATGGTATATTTGTTCGCTCCGAAAAAAGGATTGATATCAGTAGTTTATAGACAAAGACAACAGCGAATAGAAGTTTCACTTATAACTTTTTTACTGCATTTAAATCGCCACGATGAGGAAAGCGAACGCCACATCAACCACTTGCGCGAACATATAAACTGGCATGAGGTTAGGGCGAGAACTGTGATGGATCTGGCATTAAAAAACAACTTGGTGGAAGTGGAGAACGATATTATTTTTCTGACGGAAAAGGGATTGACTTTTTCAGAGAAATCTCTTCAGTATATTCTTGATAATCGGGAAGAAAAAATTGAACCCATGAAGGAAGACTTCTTCCTTTTCAGGGGATAGGCAGTTGGGGAACTGTAGTGTTGTATTTTTCAGATCATATTTTCCGAAACTATATTTTTGATGTACCTTTAAAACTGAAAAATCTTACTGTTATGAAAAATTCACTTTTAGCGATAATCATTCTCTTTTCATCCTTCGCCTTTGGGCAGGAAGAATCTGGCGAAACCCCGAAAATTGGAGTTAAAGTTTCAAAGGGCGAAACAGTTGTTTTAAAGGGGATATCGATAAAATTTCTTGAAGTTACCGAAGATTCCCGATGTCCAAAAGATGTAACTTGTATCTGGGCTGGCAGGGCAATTGTAAAGGTTGAGGTAAGCGCCAATGGCAAAAAGGAAATAAAAACCTTGATTTTTGGCGAAGTGAGACCAGGAGAGGAAGCAAATACCAATCTTTATAACTCTAAAGATTTTGCAATAAACGGATTGACTTTAAACCCGTATCCAGTTTCGGATAGTGCAGGAAAGGTAGCCAAGCATACCTTATTGATTTGCGAGGAAAAGAATAGCTAAATTAATGGCAGCCACAATCATTCTTGCCACACTTGGTTTTATCACCATCTAAGGTGCCTGATGTATTTCGGCGGGCTTCAAAAATAGGGTTCCAAACAAACTTCTTAAGCAAAAAGCCTGCGGCAACAGCAAATGTTATTAATACCAGTATTGTTTGCATAGGGTAAAGATAATCGATAGCCTCTAATCATCAAAACAGAATTATAGGCTTTCTTTTGTTTTTAAGGAGCCTTCGATCAATGAAAAGTACAACTGCTGCAATCGGAGTGGTCTCCAATTTTATTTTTTGAACTTTTACTTGTCTTAAAAGGATTCCATATGAATTTCGTTATTAAGAAGCCCAGTGCGAGTATAAACGCTATTAAAACCAGTATTGTTTGCATGGTACAAAGATAATTAAAGCTATTTAAATTAGAAGTTAAAACTGTTCTAAGTTATTTTAAAATTTGATAGGCGGCCAAGGAGAGCACATAGGCGATGGCGGTCATTACTACCAATTGCCACATCGGCCATTTCCACGAATTTGTTTCTCTTTTTACAATGGCCAACGTACTCATACACTGCATGGCAAAGGCATAGAAAAGAAGTAGTGAAATTCCACTTGCAAAGTTGAATAATGGCCCTCCCAATACTGGATTCACCTCTGCTTTCATTCGGCTTTTGATGGTTTGTTCGTCGTCGCTCCCAACGCTGTAGATGGTTGCTAAGGTGCCCACGAAAACTTCTCTTGCCGCAAAAGAACTCACAAGCGCGATCCCGATTTTCCAGTCGTATCCTAAGGGGCGGACGGCCGGCTCAATGGCATGGCCAATTCTTCCTATATAGGAATGCTCTAATTTATATGATTCAATATGATTGGCAAGTTCTTCGTCTGTAATATTTTGTGAGGCGTATTGGTTTGTGACGATTGTTTCAGCATTGTTGAAGTTGTTTGGACCGTAAGATGCCAAGACCCACAGGATAATTGAAATTGCCAAGATTATTTTCCCTGCGCCTATTACAAAAGCCTTTGTCTTTTCCACCATCGTTATCAAAACGTTTTTGGGAAGCGGGAGTTTGTAATTGGGCATCTCGACCAAAAAGAAGCTTTTAGTTTGGATCTTTAATATTTTATCCAGAATCCAGGCAGAAAATATCGCGGCGCCAAATCCAAGAGCATACATAAACATTAAGGTTAGTCCTTGAAGGCTGAAGATCCCCAACACTCGCGTATCTGGAATAATTAAG
>Ga0209075_1003985_pt1 | contig 12029 bp, 8 predicted proteins | sample Stecom2011_FD_187523 | JGI IMG/M metagenome (GOLD analysis project Ga0209075, IMG submission 187523) | Agricultural soil microbial communities from Utah to study Nitrogen management - Steer compost 2011 (SPAdes) (version 2) | ecosystem: Environmental > Terrestrial > Soil > Agricultural land...
CTGCAGCGTCTTATCTATTACGAACGGATGATATGATCAAAAGCACTCAGTGACGCTTTTGAACCTTCGCCCATGGCAATAATGATCTGCTTGTAAGGCACTGTCGTCACATCACCGGCAGCAAACACACCAGGAATACTGGTTGCACAGCGTGCGTCGATTTCGATCTCACCATGCTTGGACAAGGCAACCGAGTCTTTCAACCACTCAGTGTTTGGCAATAAGCCAATCTGCACAAAGATACCTTCCAGCTCAACCGTGTGCAGCTCTTCGGTGGTGCGATCCTTGTAAATCAAGCCAGTCACTTTGCTGCCATCACCGATCACTTCTGTGGTCATAGCGCTCTTAATCACAGTGACGTTCGGTAAACTTTTGAGTTTTTTCTGCAGCACTTCATCAGCACGCAGGGTGTCAGCAAACTCAAGTAAGGTCACATGCTTGACCAAGCCAGCCAAGTCAATCGCGGCTTCAACACCTGAGTTACCACCACCAATGACTGCTACACGTTTGCCTTTATACAAAGGGCCGTCACAGTGTGGACAGTAAGCCACGCCACGGGTGCGGTACTCTTGCTCACCGGGTACGTTCATTTCGCGCCAGCGTGCACCGGTCGACAGAATCACAGTTTTAGCTTTTAAGCTGGCACCGGACTCAAACTCAACGGTGTGCAAACCGCCCTGCTCTGTTGCTGGGACTAAACGGCTCGCCGTTTGTAGGTTCATCACATCGATATCGTATTCATGCACATGCTGTTCCATGGCGCGAACCAGCTTTGGACCTTCAGTTTCTGTGACAGAGATAAAGTTCTCAATCGACATAGTATCCAAAACCTGACCACCAAAACGCTGCGCGGCAACACCGGTACGAATACCTTTACGTGCGGCGTAAATAGCTGCTGCTGCGCCAGCTGGGCCACCACCAATCACTAACACATCAAAAGCATCTTTTTCATTAAGCTTAGCCGCATCACGGGCAACACTGCCGGTGTCGACTTTAGCAAGAATTTCTGCAACGTCCATGCGGCCTTGGCCGAACATTTCGCCGTTGAGGAAAATCATCGGTACAGACATCACTTGACGCTGTTCAACTTCTTCTTGGAACAGTGCGCCATCAATCGCCACGTGACGAATATTTGGATTGAGCACCGCCATCAAGTTCAGCGCTTGCACTACATCTGGGCAGTTCTGGCAAGACAATGAGAAGTAGGTTTCAAAATTAAACTCGCCTTCTAAATTGGCAATCTGCTCAATTACATCTTGTCCCAGCTTCGATGGGTGTCCGCCAACTTGCAGTAGCGCCAACACCAATGAAGTGAACTCGTGACCCATTGGGATACCAGCAAAACGCAAGCTGATATCACCATCAATACGGTTTAAAGAAAACGAAGGTTTACGTGCATCATCACCGTCAGTACGTAGAGTGATTTTGTCGCTCATGCCGGCAATTTCTTCCAGCAAGCTTTTTAATTCGGTCGATTTTGCACCATTATCAAGGGACGCAACAATCTCGAAAGGCTGCGTCACCTTTTCTAGGTAAGCGTGTAACTGTGCTTTTAAATTAGCGTCCAACATGACTGATGTTCTCCAAAATCTGTTTTTTGAAAATAAAACGCCCGAGCGGTGTACGCCCGGGCGTCGGGCTTACCGAGTTGGATCACAACCTAGCAAGCAGAGATAAAAGGTAAGGAGTGATCCTTAAATTTTACCTACTAAGTCTAGTGAAGGAGACAATGTTGCTTCGCCTTCTTTCCACTTAGCTGGGCACACTTCACCTGGGTGAGCTGCCACGTACTGTGCTGCTTTAACTTTACGCAGTAATTCTTGTGCGTCACGACCAACACCACCGGCGTTGATTTCAACGATTTGAATTTTACCGTCTGGATCGATTACGAATGTACCGCGATCTGCCAGGCCAGCTTCTTCAATCATCACACCGAAGTTACGGGTGATTGCGCCAGTTGGGTCACCAATCATTGGGTATTGGATCTTGCCAATTTCTGGTGAAGTGTCGTGCCATGCTTTGTGAGTGAAATGGGTATCAGTTGATACTGAATAGATTTCTACACCAAGCTTTTTGAATGTTTCGTAGTTGTCAGCTAAGTCGCCAAGCTCTGTTGGGCAAACAAAGGTGAAGTCTGCTGGGTAGAAGAACACTACAGACCATTTGCCTTTCATGTCTGCTTCAGTCACTTCGATGAAGTCACCGTTGTGGAATGCAGTTGCTTTAAACGCTTTTACTTCGCTATTAATGTAAGACATTTAATAATTCCTCTGTGGGTTAAGAACTTTACGGGATTAATAATAGGTCATTCTGATGATTAGGTATAATTGATTGATAACATGGCTTCGATAGCTTTTATCAATCACAACATTTACCTCTCCAATCAACAATTTTTATCACAGCCCTGATTGCGAATAACCATCGACTCAGCAGTAGATACAAATACAGCTACCGAGTTCAGCCATACAACACCGCAATCAGCACAGAATACTCATTTACAGGTATTCTTGCCGCAACAGTTATTTAAGGTATGTCTCTGTATGCAAATTTTCAAGGTCGGTGGCGCAGTGCGCGATCAACTATTAGGTCGCACAGTGGTAGATGTCGACTGGGTGGTGGTCGGTGCAACCCCTGAGCAAATGCGCGCACAAGGCTTTCGTCCAGTGGGCGATGATTTCCCTGTGTTTCTGCACCCTACCAGTGGGGAAGAATATGCCTTGGCACGTACTGAGCGCAAAAGCGGTCATGGCTATGGTGGTTTTGTTTTTCACACCAGCCCGGACGTCAGCTTAGAAGAAGATTTACTACGCCGCGACCTTACCGTGAACGCCATGGCGCAAGCCGATGACGGTACTTTATTTGATCCTTACGGCGGACAAGCTGATCTCGCGGCACGAGTGCTACGCCATGTTTCACCGGCTTTTGCTGAAGACCCACTGCGTGTACTGCGGGTCGCGCGTTTTGCCGCACGTTATGCTTATTTAGGTTTTAGCGTTGCCAGCGAGACATTAGCGCTGATGCGGACATTGGCTGAATCCGGTGAACTCGCGCATTTAACTGCCGAACGGGTCTGGCAAGAGTTTGCTCGGGCATTAATGGAAGACAATCCTGAGGTTTTTATTCAAGTGCTGCACGATTGCGGTGCTTTAAAAGCATTACTGCCAGAAGTAGATGCCTTATTTGGCGTACCACAGCCGGCTGAGCATCACCCTGAAATCGATACGGGTGTACACATACTCAGTGTCTTACAACAATGTGCGCGTTTTAAGCAAAGCTTGAATATTCGCTGGGCCTGTTTGCTACATGACTTAGGTAAAGGCACTACTGATCCTGCCGAGTGGCCACGGCATATTGCCCATGAAACACGCGGTTTAGCTTTAATTAAGAAAGTGAATAAACGTTTTAAAACACCCAATGATTGTGCTGAATTAGCCTTATTAGTGGGCGAATATCACACCCATGCGCATCGTGCTTTAGAGCTCAGACCTGAAACCTTGTTAAAACTCTTGATGACCTTCGACATCATGCGTCGCCCACAACGCTTTGATGATTTTGTCAGCGCCAGCGAGATGGATTCACGCGGACGTTTAGGCCTTGAAGACCGTTTATACCCGCAAGCTGATTACTTGCGCCAAGCTGCCGCAGTGGTGCGCGCGGTCAATGTGAAACCGCTGCTGGAGCAAGGTCTGCAAGGCGCAGAACTGGGCATTGCACTGAATGCTGAGCGTTTATTCGCGCTGCAGCGCTACGTCGCAGCAGCGCGAGCAATCTAGGCTGCAAGATGGGTTTAGTTATGCTCCGCTAGGGCGCGCAACTTCAGCGGATCAACTAAGCCACCAGCAATCGCCATGCCGACTAAATCAGGCAAAGTCTGCGCCTGCATATGCTTCATCACTCTGGAGCGATAGAGATCAACAGTTTTTACACTGATACCCAACTGCTCGGCCACTTCGCGATTAGTATAACCTTGCACCAGCGGCAGCAGCACATCGTGCTCACGCGGCGTAAGACTGGCAATGCGTTGTAATACAGCCTGCAGCTGGCTGTCATCTGCTACTGCGACAAAACGGCTTAACGCTTGTTGCACGCTATCGAGCAGTAACTGTTCGTTATAGGGCTTTTCAATAAAGTCGACTGCACCAGCGCGGAACGCACGCACCACAATCGGCACATCGGCATGGCCACTGACAAAAATAATCGGTAAATCAAGGCCTCTTGCGCGTAACGCTTCCTGCACATTCAGCCCACCCATACCAGGCATGCGCACGTCTAAAATCACGCAGGCATTATTGTGCTGCGGATTGGCATCAAGGAAAGCTTGGCCACTGGTAAAAGGCAGCGCCCGCAAACCGATCGACTCCAGCAACCACACCGTTGAGTCCAACATGCCCTGATCATCATCCACCACATATACGATCTGCTCTACTGTACTCACGTTAAGCCCTTATCATTATTTATGCTTTAACTGCAGCACGCTCATCATGCCGCGCGCACCGGTAAGCGGCAAATTAAACACAAGCCACCGAGCTCACCATTCTCAGCTTCAAGCGAACCACCAAAGCCCTCGATAATACTGCGGCTCATCGATAGACCTAAACCTAGACCATCGGCTTTACTGGTATAAAACGGTGTAAACAACTGCTCTAACTGAGCGGAGGTAACGCCTGCACCTTGGTCATACACTTTAATATAGACATGCTCAGCATGCTGCTCAGCGGTAATCAAAATGCGTGAAGACTCGGCTTGTTCTTGATAGCGTTCGCGATTGGCCTCAATAGCATTGCGCAATACATTCAATAGCACTTGCTCGAGTAGCACGCGGTCGGCATACACCGCAGGCAGCTCGGACAATAGCTGTTGTTCGACATCAATCCGTGCATTTGCTGCTTCCCAAGCACAGAGCTGCACGGTTTCTTGCAACACTTCAGCAATATTGAGTGCTTGCACACGGCGCGGCTCTTTACGCAGAAAGGCACGCAAACGCTTAATCACTTCAGCCGCATGGTTAGCATGCTCGGTAATACGCTCTAGGCCTTGCGCCACACGCTGTAGAGACGGCGATTGCATATCGGCCGTCTGCAAATAACGCAAGCTGGCACTGGCATAATTAATCACCGCAGCCAGCGGTTGATTCATTTCATGGGCAATCCCCGAGGTCAGTTCACCCAAGGTAATTAGCCGTGCAGTATGCGCCAACTCCTCTTGGTGCTTGCGGTGCTGTGCCTCACGCAACTCACGCTCGGCCATATTGCGCGCCACTAACGAATAGTAGCGCTCACCGCCAGCGATTTTATGCGCCAGCAACACCAAGGAAACAGGAAAAGAAGCAGCCCCAGCATAAGGCTGAAAACGTGTTTCACAACTCCAGACCCCTTGTTCATCAGCGGCTTGCCAACCTTTTGCAGTGAGCTCACTTAAGCTTGCGGCACTGACAAGATCAGCCAACTGCATGCAGGTTTGCGCGTCAGTAACCTGTAAATAACGCTGTGCTGATGGGTTCATCCATCGAATCAAGCCATTGGCATCAACAAACAACACCAGGTCCGTATTCACTTCCACCACTTCTGCCAGTCGTCGTCGATTTTCCTCAGCCTGCACGCGCTCAGTGATATCCCGTGACACGCTAATAATTTCGACAATAGCGCCAGTATACGTCTCACGAATGGCCCGACTGGCGGTTTCAAACCAGAGATAATGCCCATCACGATGACGCACGCGCGCGGTCATGGTGTGATAACCGTCCTCGGCCAAGGCGTTTTTTGCACGCTGCTCAACCAGTACAACATCCTGTGCATGCAGCAACGCCTGACTGCGCATGCCACGTAACTGCTCCGGCCAATAGCCAAGCAGGCTCCAGGAGGCTGGCGAGGCATTAATAAAGCGCCCATCAGGTGTGTGGCGTGAAATTAAGTCAGTGGTGTTTTCGGTAATTAAACGGTACAGACGCGAGGCTTGTGCAGCATCTTGCAACTGTTTGGCCTGCTCGGTCACCTCGCGTCCACGGACTAAAACCCGCTGTTGCTGGACACAAGGTATATAACTCCAAAGCAAAACTTGACCGGTAAATTGGGCTGCGACATCCTCAATCACGCGTTGTTGATTTAAGCTACTGCGCACCAGTTGTTGATGATTATGCGGTAAAGCCAGCTGGGTATTTTCGGCGATTTGTGTGCCAAACCGATCAACTGCAGCCTTGTTGGCCTCAATTAAATCAGCTTGATGACTCACCCATAAAGCCGGCTGTGGGTCTGTGCTTAATAGCTCAACAGGCACATTCTCATTGGTACTACAGCCTAGGTACGCAGAGAGAACCAGCAGCAGGCTATCCAATGCATACAGCGCAACACCCTGCTGTAACTCAATCACCAGCAGGCCCTCTTGACCAGTCTGCAAAGGCAAACTAACCACCACACCATGACTGATACCAGCCCGTTTTATCCGTCGCGATAGCCAGCAATCAATCGCGCTGACCTGTGCAATGGTTAAGCTTGCATCCTTTTGCAGGGCGCTAAAGAGCTGCTGATCGGTCGCCGTCAATAGATCGCCTGGACCCGGTGGCCAGCCGCGCACATCACCCTCTGGGCTATAAATATCAGCGCTGGCCTGCCAATTGAAATACCAGACAGAACGCACCTGCGGATCAAAGCGTAAAACCGCCTGCAACGCACGCGCGCACTCAAGCAGCGGCTGCTTCTCACTCAATAAACGCTGCAAAAGACGCAACTGCAGCTTTTGATTGATTTGGTCAGGCATAGGCACCCTCAAAACATATAGGACAAATACTATATTACTATAGTTTATCTACCATTATAAAAAGACAAAGCCTATAACAGAACGACAAACCAACCGCATAACTATTCAACAGTAGGCGGCCAGAGCAAATAATTAGCCACAGGTATTTAACATGTCGATCTACGAGCAAGGCCTTGCCCGCAACACAGTAAATCACGTTGCACTGAGCCCATTAAGCTTTATTGAGCGTACCGCTGCAATTTATCCTAACTACCCTGCTGTGGTACATGGCGCTATTCGTCGTACCTGGGAACAAACCTATACGCGCTGCCGAAAACTAGCTTCTGCGTTAGCCGGGCGCGGGATAGGCAAAGATGACACCGTTGCAGTGATGTTACCCAATATCCCTGAAATGCTAGAGCTGCACTTTGCTGTGCCGATGATTGGTGCGGTGATTAACACCCTCAACGTGCGCCTCGATGCAGAAGCTATTAGTTTTATGCTGCAGCACGGCGAAGCAAAAGTATTAATTGCTGACCGTGAGTTTTGTGAGGTGGCGCAGACCGCTTGCCGCATGCTGGAAAATCCGCCACTGATTATTGACGTGAATGACCCTGAGTATGGCGAAGGCTGCGCGGTCAGTGAGCTTGACTATGAAGCCTTTCTCGCAGAAGGCGACCCTGACTTTGCTTGGCAGTGGCCAGAAGATGAGTGGCAAGCCATCTCGCTGAACTACACCTCAGGTACCACAGGTAATCCCAAAGGTGTGGTGTACCACCATCGCGGCGCATTCCTCAACTCGATGGGCAACCAAATGACTTGGGCGATGGGTAATCATCCGGTGTATTTGTGGACCTTGCCTATGTTCCATTGCAACGGTTGGTGCTATCCATGGACCATTACCGCGCTGGCTGGCGTGCATGTGTTTTTACGTCGAGTCGATCCACAAAAAATACTGCATTTAATCCGTAGCGAAAAAGTCACCCACATGTGCAGTGCGCCAATCGTGCTGCAAGCCTTAGTCAACATGCCGGCTGAAGCGAAAGCCGCGATTGATCACCCAGTCAAAGCCATGGTCGCCGGCGCTGCGCCACCTGCCAAAGTGATTGGTGCGGTTGAAGAAATGGGCATTGAAGTCACCCACGTCTATGGCCTCACTGAAGTCTATGGCCCGGTCACTTTGTGTGCATGGCATGACGAATGGAATGAGCTGCCACTGGAAGAAAGAGCAGTGATTAAATCCCGCCAAGGTGTGCGCTACCCAACCCTAGAAGGAGTAATGGTTGGCGATCCAAAAACCTTAGAGCCGACACCCAAAGATGGGCAAACCATCGGCGAAATCTTTATGCGCGGCAATACCGTGATGAAGGGCTATCTGAAAAACCCAACGGCCACCCATGAAGCCTTTGAAGGCGGCTGGTTCCATACCGGTGACTTAGCCGTATGGCATGCCGATGGTTATGTGGAAATTAAAGACCGCTCCAAAGACATCATCATTTCTGGTGGCGAAAACATCTCCACCATTGAAGTGGAAGGCGTGCTCTACCACCACCCCGCAGTATTAGAAGCAGCAGTTGTGGCGCGTCCCGATGCCCATTGGGGCGAAACCCCTTGCGCCTTTATTGCGTTAAAAGCCGGCCAAGAACATGTCACAGCCGAAGACATTATGAGTTTTTGCCGTGAGCATTTAGCCGCATTTAAAGTGCCAAAAACCGTGGTATTTACCCAACTACCAAAAACCTCAACGGGAAAAATCCAAAAATTCGTCCTGCGCGAAACCGCTAAAGCTTTATAAAAACAGGGCCAGCACCCTGTCATCACAACAACAATAAAACTAAACCTGTGCGCCCTCTCACTTGGTCAGGGCCGCAGCACAGGTCATTACAGAGGCTTTAACCATGCAGCTTTATCAACGTAAAGACGGTGAAGAACAACCTTATTGGCCAGCAGGCCCGTTTAAAGTACGCCTGCCGTTTATCCACTATCGCTGGGAAACCGCAGAAATGTTCCAAGCCCTGATCATGTTTGTGGTCAGCCTCGGGATGATCCCGCTACTGGAAAAATATCTAGGCTTACCCTACGACGTGGCGCTGGCCTACGTTACTGTCTGTGGCATTGGCTTTATGCTGCCGGCCTTGCTGGGCGTGCCTTTTGTGCCTGGCTGGATTACTCCAGGGATTCCAGTAGTGCTGCTGTTTCTCGGTGATTTCGAGCCGGGCCCAGAAGCGATTCAAGCGCTGTTTGCTTTGCAGTTTTTGGTGTTTGTGATTTTCCTTGTCCTTGGCATCACCAGACTCGGTAGCACACTGGTGCGCATCATCCCTAACTCGATGAAAGGCGGCATCATTATTGGCGCAGGTATCGCAGCTTTAATTGGTGAGATTGATGCGGGCGGCCGTCTAGCCAACACGCCTATCTCGTTAGTAATCGGTAGTTTGGTGTGCTTATACCTGATGTTCTCAGTGTCTTTTCGCGGCCTCACGGATCGCTTGCCCATTGCTCGTAAAATAGTCAATTACGGCATGGTGCCAGGCATGCTGATTGCTATTTTTACCGGTATCGCAGTGGGTGAATACAGTATGCCGGATGTGCGCTTTGGTATTACTGCACCAGCCTTCTCTGAGATGTGGAACTACCTGCCATTTACTCTGGGCTTCCCTGATGCCAAGGTCTTTATGCTGGCCATACCTACCGCGGTAATTGCTTACATCATCGCCTTTGGTGACATCATTGTCGGTCAGTCTTTGATGCAACGTGCCGATGAGTTGCGCACCGATGAAAAAATCGAAAACAACATAGACCGTGTACACCTCGTTACCGCACTGCGTAACGCCATTCATGCTTTCTTTGCGCCCTACCCTGGTTTGGCTGGTCCGCTGTGGACAGCCGTTGCCGCAACCATGGCCGAGCGTTATAAGTACGGCCGCAAAGCCATGGAGTCGATCTATAGCGGTGGCGGTACTTTTTGGATCACCGGTTTCCTTGCCCTATTTATGCTGCCGTTAGTGACCTTTTTCCAGCCGGTGCTGCCAATTGCCTTATCACTGACCTTGGTCCTCACCGGCTATATTTGCTTGATGGTGGGTTTTGAACAGCTCAATAACAACACCGAGCGCGGCATTGCCGGAACCATGGGCGTAGTGCTGGCGGTATATGGTGCAGGTTGGGGTTTAGCGGCCGGTGCAGTGCTGTACTTGTTAATTGAACGCACCCATTTACTGAAATTCACCACCATTCCTCCTGCCCAAACAACAGAAACAAAACCTGAAGAATAATCGCTCACCTGCCTTTGGTAGCTGGCTTCAAACAGCAGCTACCACAACCCAATAGGATAGTTTATGTCTGACTACAACGCCCCTTTGCGCGACTTACGCTTTGTCCTGCACGAAGTTTTTAATGCCTCAGAGGTTTGGGCGCAATTACCGCAACTGCAAGAAACCGTGGATAGTGAAACCGCCGATGCCATTTTAGAAGAAGCCGCCAAAGTGACTGGCCAGCTGATTGCGCCACTGAGCCGCAATGGTGATGAGCAAGGCGCGCAGTGGAATAATGGCACCGTCACCACGCCCGATGGTTTTAAAGAGGCTTACAACACTTACATTGAAGGCGGCTGGGTCGGCTTATCCGGTAATCCTGCCTATGGCGGCATGGGCATGCCAAAAATGCTTTCGGTGCAGTTTGAAGAAATGCTCTACGCTGCCGACTCAAGCTTTGCCCTGTACTCTGCTCTCACTTCAGGTGCGTGTTTGGCCATTGATGCCCATGCCAGCGAAGAGTTGAAAAACACCTATTTGCCACCGCTGTATGCAGGCCGTTGGGCTGGGGTGATGTGCTTAACTGAAGCCCATGCCGGTACTGACTTAGGCTTGATTCGCAGCCGTGCCACGGAAAACAGCGACGGCAGTTACAAGATTACCGGTAGTAAAATATTTATTACTGGCGGTGAGCAAGATCTGACGGAAAACATCATTCACTTAGTGCTGGCCAAACTGCCGAATGCGCCCGAAGGTGCTCGCGGTATTTCGTTATTTCTGGTGCCAAAAATCAACGTCAATGCCGATGGCTCACTAGGCAACGCCAATGCGGTGACTTGCGGTTCCATCGAGCACAAAATGGGCATCAAAGCCTCCGCCACCTGCGTAATGAACTTTGATGACGCCAAAGGCTACTTAGTTGGCGAGCCCAATAAAGGCTTGGCAGCCATGTTTACCATGATGAACTACGAGCGTTTATCCATTGGTATTCAGGGCATTGGCTGCGCAGAAACCTCGTACCAACGCGCTGCCGACTATGCCCGCGAGCGCATCCAAAGCCGCGCAGCGACCGGCGTGCAAAACCCCGAACAAACTGCCGACCCCATTATTGTGCATGCCGATGTGCGCCGTATGCTGCTGACCATGAAAAGCATGACGGAAGGCAGCCGCGCCTTTGCTTGTTATGTTGGTAAACAATTGGATATTGCCAAATTCAGTCCTGATCCCGTATTGGCTGAGCAAGCGCAAGATTTAGTCGCATTACTGACGCCGGTGACTAAAGCATTTTTCACCGATACCGGCTTAGAAAGTTGCATCCACGGCCAGCAAGTGTTTGGCGGCCATGGCTATGTGCGCGAGTGGGGCCAAGAGCAATTGGTCCGCGATGTGCGTATTGCACAAATCTATGAAGGCACCAACGGTATTCAAGCGTTGGATTTAGTGGGGCGTAAAATCGTTGCCAACCGCGGCGAATACTTAACCGCCTTTACTCAGCGGATTCGTGAGCAGGTCAGCCAGCCCGAGACTTTATACCGCGCAGAAGTGCTATCGGCAGTCGCACGTTTAGAAAGCGTCAGCCAATGGTTGCTAGAAAAAGCGGCCGACAACAAGAATGAAGTGGGCGCAGCCTCGGTTGAATACCTGCACCTGTTTGGCTATGTGGCTTACGCGTGGATGTGGTCGCGGATGGCCACCGCAGCGCAAAAAAACCATGCACAAGAGCCCGATTTTTATAGCGCCAAACTGGCCATTGCCGATTTTTATTTTAGTCGCATGTTGCCGCGCACGCTCAGCCTAGAAGCCAGCATTAAAGCCGGTAGCCAACCTTTGTATGGGTTAGCCGCAGAGCAGTTTTAAAATAGGTTAGTCAGCCCTGCAACAGCATCAGCGTTGCAAGGCTGGCCAGATGCTAAAGATCAGGAGCACAACAATAATGAGAACCTTAACCACCCTCCAAGGCAACAGCCAAAAGCTGGATGGCGGCGCGATGTTTGGCAATGCACCCAAAGCCCTGTGGCAACGCTGGATGCAGCCCGATGAGCT
>Ga0209075_1003986_pt1 | contig 12025 bp, 23 predicted proteins | sample Stecom2011_FD_187523 | JGI IMG/M metagenome (GOLD analysis project Ga0209075, IMG submission 187523) | Agricultural soil microbial communities from Utah to study Nitrogen management - Steer compost 2011 (SPAdes) (version 2) | ecosystem: Environmental > Terrestrial > Soil > Agricultural land...
CCCTTCTGCGGCGAAAGCAGGCCGGTCGCCGCCCGTAAAAGCGTAGACTTACCGGATCCCGTAGGTCCGAGAAGAGCAACTTTCTCCCCTTCCCGGACCGCAAGATTCACCCCGGCCAAAGCCTGCGTCTGCCAGGCGGCGCCGGAATGATAATTCAATGTAAGGTCGCGCAGTTTTACCTCCAGAGCCATGATACAAATTCCTCTTCATCCGCCACCGGAGGGGGAGAAGAAAATATTCCGGCGGCTACATTATAAACCGGCGGCAGATCTATCCCCCACCGGCGGACCTGTTCACTACGGTGCAACAATTCTTTCGGCCGCCCCTGCCAGGCCGGTCTTCCGCCTTCCAAAACGAGCACCCGGTCCGCCCCGGCCGCCTCTTCCATGTTATACGTGAACCAGACCAGGGCGGAACCGTTTTCCCGCAATTCCTGCAACAAGCGGCCAATCTTCTTCCCGGAGTCATAATTCAACATACTCAACGGCTCATCCAAAAGCAATATCTTCGGCCGCAGCACCCACACAGCAGCCAACGACAGCCGGCGTTTCTCCCCTCCGGACAGGCGGTGAGGCGGAAACTCCGCCAGGTGGGTCAGGGCAAACTTATCCAGTGTTTCCGCAACCCTTCGCCTGATTTCCGCCGGGGCAAGCCCTTGATTCTCCAGGCCGAAAGCCACCTCTGCGGTAACAGTACCGGCCACGAACTGATTATCCGGGTATTGATAAACCAGACCCACTGTTCGTCGTATCCATTGACGGTCCTTTTCCCGGCGGGTTGAACAGCCTTCCACCAAAACCTCGCCGGCGGCCGGCAGATATAATCCACAACACAAACGGGCCAGAGTAGACTTACCCGACCCGTTGGCTCCCAAAACCCCGAACATTTCTCCTTCTTTTAGCTCCAGACTTACTCCTTCAATCCCGGGAGATGACGACCCGGGATAACAGTACGTCACATTCTCCAGAGTGAGTAACGAGCGCACCGTATCACTCCACCAGTTCCAGCAATACCATGGGCGCCGCATCACCGCGCCTGGGTTCCAACTTAAGAATGCGGGTGTATCCCCCGTTCCGTTCCGTATAACGCCCGGCGATTTCTTGGAAAAGCTTTCTTACCACATCTTTATTATTCAAAACAGCCGCAGCCTGACGCCGGGAATGTAAATCTCCCTTCTTGGCCAGGGTTATCAGCTTGTCAGCCAGAATCCGCACCTCTTTGGCTTTGACTTCCGTGGTCCTGATCTTCTCATGAGTAAAAAGATCCGTAACCATATTCCGAAAAAGTGCTTTCCGCTGGTTTGCCGGACGGCTTAATTTTCGCATGACAGACTCCTCCCTACAGTTATTCTTCCGCTTTACGCAGGGACAACCCGAGGGCGTTCAACTTCTGCTCCACCTCTTCCAAAGATTTTCGCCCCAGATTTCTAACTTTCATCATATCTTCTTCCGTCTTTTTAATCAGTTCCTCTACAGTATTTATCCCCGCCCGTTTCAAACAATTATAGGATCTGACGGAAAGGTCCAATTCTTCAATATTCATCTCCAAGATTTTATCCTTGGACTCTTCCTCTTTTTCCACCATAATCTCCGTTTCGTTCACTGTGTCACTAAGATTGACGAAAAGCATCAGGTGCGCGGATAGGATCTTGGCCGACAAACTAAGGGCTTCCACCGGATTTATACTCCCGTCGGTCCATAAATCCAAAACCAAACGGTCATAGTCGGTAAATTGTCCCACTCTGGTGTGTTCCACCACATAATTGACTTTTTTGACCGGCGTAAAAATGGAATCCACCGGAATCAACCCGATAATTTCCTCCGGTCCCTTGTTTCTTTCAGCCGGTACATATCCTCTTCCTTTGTCCAGCGTAATCTCCATTACCAGACTTCCGTTCTCACTGACGGTGGCAATATAGTGTTCCGGGTTAAGGATCTCCACATCACTGGGAATCTGAATGTCTTTGGCTCTAACCTCTTTTGCTTCATGCACTTCAAGACGGACAACCTTGGGTTGCTCGTCATGGATTTTTACCCTCAATTCCTTTAAATTCAAAATTATTGCCGTCGTATCCTCAATCACACCCGGAATAGTAGAGAATTCATGCAAAGCCCCGTCGATCTTAATAGAGGTAACGGCGTGCCCGGGAAGAGACGAAAGCAAAACACGCCGGAGGGAATTGCCGAGAGTAATGCCAAAACCCCTCTCCAGCGGTTCGACAACAAATTTACCAAAATTATCCTCTTCATTAATATCTTCAACAGTGATCTTAGGTTTTTCAATCTCAATCACAAAAAACAACCTCCCTTCTAACCTTGTACGATACCAGGCAAAAGGATGTTTAGCGGGAATAAAGCTCGACGATGAGATGTTCCTGGATGGGAACGTCGATCTGTTCTCGTGTCGGCAGGTTTTTGACCCGGGCTACCCAAGATTTTGTATCCAATTCCAGCCATTCAGGGATATTCTGACCATTATTGGCTTCAAGAATACTCTTAATATGCGGGGATTTCATTGTTTTTTCTCTTATTTGGATGACTTCGCCCGCTTTTACCTGGTAGGAAGGGATATTGACTTTTTTGCCGTTAATCTGGAAAAAGCCGTGTCTTACCATTTGACGCGCTTCCCGGCGCGAAGAGGCCAACTTCAATCGATAGACTACATTGTCCAGTCTGGTCTCGAGAATCTGCAGTAGATTCTCACCGGTGATTCCCTTCTTGGTCTCCGCCAGGGAAAAATACCGCGCGAACTGCGCCTCTAAAATACCGTACATCCGGCGCAACTTCTGTTTTTCCCTCAACTGTAAACCATATTCAGAAACCTTTTTTCTGCCCTGGCCGTGTTCACCAGGGACATAACCTTTCCGGTTGAAACTGCATTTTTCGGAAAGACACCGTTCTCCCTTGAGAAAAAGTTTCTCGCCTTCCCGGCGGCATATCCGGCATGCCGGTCCTGTATATCTCGCCATTTCATTTTACACCTCCCGTTAAATCATTCCTGTCCGGGCAAAATTCTATGCCCGCTGCGGGTTGAGTTATAAACATTTTATAAACTCTCAGACCCGCCGGCGTTTCGGAGGACGGCAGCCGTTGTGGGGGATAGGAGTTACGTCCTTAATCAGGCTTACTTCCAATCCCGCCGCCTGCAGGGAACGAATGGCTGCTTCCCGCCCGGCGCCCGGTCCTTTAACGTAGACTTCCACTTGCTGCATCCCCATATCCATGGCGTTTTTCGCTGCCGTCTCCGCAGCCATTCCCGCGGCATAGGGTGTGCTCTTACGTGAACCTTTAAAACCCATGGTTCCGGCCGAAGCCCAGGTAAGGACATTGCCGTTGGTCTCCGAAATAGTGACAATGGTATTATTAAAGGTGGATCTAATATGCGCCACTCCGCGTTCCACATATTTGCGCTCTTTTCTCCGTGCTCTGGTACCTTTTTTGGTCTTCGCCATGCTCTAACCTCCTTATGACTTCTTCCGGCGGATGCCAACCGTTTTTACCGGACCTTTTCTTGTCCGCGCGTTGGTCCTGGTCCTTTGCCCGCGCACCGGCAGACTCCGCCGGTGCCGAAGCCCGCGATAACTGCCGATCTCAATTAACCTCTTAACGCTCATAGTTTCCTCGCGCCGGAGATCTCCTTCCACCTTATGATCACGGTCAATCACCTCACGCAACCGGGTAATCTCTTCTTCAGTAAGATCCCTAACTCTGGTGTCAGGACTGACTTTCGTCTGCGCCAAAACTTTCTGGGCGGTAGACAAACCAATTCCGTAGATATAAGTGAGGGCCACTTCCACCCGCTTATCCCGCGGCAGATCCACACCGGCAATTCGTGCCATCTTATTCCCTCCTTTAACCTTGCTTTTGTTTGTGTTTGGGGTTTACACAAATAACTCTGACCCGCCCTCTGCGGCGGATAATCTTGCAATATTCACAAATTTTCTTTACTGAAGGTCGAACTTTCATTGCAATCTCTCCTTCCCGCTTTCGTCACCAATGGTTACCGGCGCCCAAAAACAACCTTCCACAGCGGCTGTCCGTATTTACTACAATATAGCTTACTGCTTGGACCGGGTATGATACCGTAAACCGGTTCACCTGGGCGACCGGCTTATTTATAACGGTACACAATCCTTCCCCTACTAAGATCATAAGGAGATAATTCCACCAGTACCCTGTCTCCGGAAAGTATTTTGATAAAGTTCATCCTCATTTTCCCGGAAATATGCGCCAGAATTTTGTGACCGTTCGCCAGTTCCACCCGGAACATAGCATTTGGCAACGGTTCAACTACCGTACCTTCCACTTCAATAACATCATCTTTGGCCATTGTTACCCCCCTCCTCCGGTCCTTTTTTGATACGGACCAGGGCTTGGTGAATATCTTCACCTGTTACCCGGCCGCCGCCGGTAATCTTTTTTTCAATCTCCCGGTCTACCAAGGGGGAAACTTTTACGTGACGCAAATTTTTCTTTTTCGGGCGTTCCGGTGTCCGTTTCACCCCGTCCGCTACCAGAAGAAAGCGGTCGCCGTCAAAACCGAGAGTCAGATATTCGCTGCCACAATCCCTACCTTGAATGGAAATAACCATTTGTCCCGGGCGAAGTCCGTTCAGGTATTTCTTTTCTACCATGAAATTAATTCCTCTCCGCCCGCCTCCTCCGGCGTCACTCTGGTCAAAATCTCGGGAACATCTTCTGTTACCAGGACTGTATGCTCAAAATGGGCGGAATAAGTCCCGTCTTTTGTGGTAACAGTCCACCGGTCGCGGGGGTCTACTTTTACTCTATACCCGCCACAGTTGACCATAGGTTCTATCGCCAGGGTCATTCCCGGCTTCAACACGGGGTCATATCCTCCTTTAGAAGAAACTACAAAATTGGGGATCTGTGGATCTTCATGCATGGATTGTCCAATTCCGTGCCCGACAAATTCCCTGACCACTGAAAATCCATGTTTTTCCACGTGTTTTTGAACGGCGCCGGAAAGAACAGAAAGGTGATTTCCCGCCCGGGCCTGCTTGATTCCTTCCCACAAGGCTTCCCTGGTAACACGGACCAGTTTGGCATGTTTGGCGGAAATATTACCCACCGGCACTGTTAAAGCGGCATCTCCATAGTACCCTTTATAAATAACGCCGAAATCCAATCCGACAATATCCCCTTCTTTAAGCCGCCGGGAGCCGGGAATCCCGTGCACAACCTCTTCATTCACCGACACACAGAGACCGGCCGGAAACCCGCTATAGCCCTTGAAAGCGGCGACCACTCCGAACTTTTCCACCTCCGCTTCAGCCACCCGGTCAAGTTCAATAGTAGTTACTCCCGGGGCAACTGTCTGAACCACTTTGTTCAAAATTCTGGCCACCAGCTCTCCGGCTTTCCGCATCCGCCTGATTTCAAAACCGGATTTACGTGTGATCATTCCAATCCCCGTGCAATCTCCCGGTAAACACCGGAAATATCCTGATCGCCGTTTACTTCCAACAACATTCCGGATTTCCGGTAGTACTGGATTAACGGTTCGGTCTGGCGGAAATAGACCTCCAGGCGTTTCCTTATTGTTTCTTCCTGATCGTCGGCCCGCTGGTAAAGCGTTCCGTGACATAGATCGCAGGCGCCTGCTTTTTTCTCCTTTTTGGTGTCCACATGATAAACCGCCCCGCACTGCCGGCAGATTCGCCGGCCGGAAAGTCTTTTTACCAGAATCTCGGGTTCAACGGCAATATTAATCACCGCTGTAAGCGGCCGGGCTTCTTCCTGTAAAAAACCGGCAAGTGCGTCGGCCTGCGATACTGTCCGGGGGAAACCGTCCAGAAGGAACCCTTTTTGGGTATCAGGACACCGGAGTCTTTCCGCAACAATTTCGATTACTATCTCATCCGGTACCAGTTCCCCGGCTTCCAAAAATCCCTGAGCTTTACGGCCCAAAGGAGTCTGCTCTTTAATCGCCGCCCGGAAAATGTCGCCGGTGGAAATATGGGGAAGAGTAAACTCCTCCGCCAATTTTGCCGCCTGCGTACCTTTTCCGGCCCCGGGAGGTCCCAAAAGGATAAGATTCATCATTATATTTACACTCCTATTTTAAGAAACCTTCATACTGGCGCATCAACAAATGCGCTTCAATCTGTTTCATGGTATCTATGGCCACACCCACGGCAATCAAAAGCGCAGTGCCGCCGAACCCTACCTGCATACCGGTAATCGCACTCAACAAGTAAGGAAGAAGCGCTATTCCGGTTAAGAACAATGCTCCCGCCAGTGTAATCCGGGTTAAAACCCGATCCAGGTATTCTGCTGTCGGGCGGCCCGGCCTGATCCCGGGGATGAACCCTCCCTGTTTTTTCATGTTATTGGAGACTTCCACCGGGTTGAAGGTTACCGCAGTATAAAAATAGGTGAAAACAAAAATAAAAACGGCATAAAGCAGCAAATACAACCACTGCCCTGGAGTTAACCGGTGGATTAGGCTGCCGAAAAAACCACCGATATCCGGAAAAAACTGGGCGATGGTCAACGGAAAGGCCAAAACCGACGAGGCAAAAATCACCGGAATAACCCCCGCCTGGTTTATCCGCATCGGCAGGTGTGTAGCCTGGCCCCCGTACATACGCCGGCCGATAACCCTTTTGGCGTACTGAACCGGTATTTTTCTCTGTCCTTGCGTTACGATGACGACAAAAACCACTACTGCAAGTGCAATAATCAAGAAAACCAACAGGCTAAACGGGTGTACTCCGCCTACGCCCAGATTTTGAATCGTGCTGATGGCAGAAGGCAAAAGCCGGGAAACAATACCGGCAAAAATGATCAACGAAATCCCGTTGCCGATCCCCCGCTCGGAAATAACCTCCCCCAGCCACATAAGAAAAATGGTCCCTGCGGTCATGGTGCTGATAATCGTCACATAAGACCACGGGTTGCCCGGATTCACCATGGAACCGCGAAAACCCATGGTTAACGCTGTGGCCTGCACCAGGCCGAGTAGAACCGTCCCGTACCGGGTATACTGGGAAATTACTTTTCGTCCTTCCACTCCCTCTTTGGCCAATTCCTCCAGACGGGGAATGACCATGGTTAAAAGATTCATAATAATGGAGGAAGTAATATAAGGATTTACTCCAAGGGCAAATACAGACATATTGCTAAGCGCCCCGCCGGAAAAAAGATCTAAAAGAGTAAAAATGGTATCCTCGCCGAAAGCCCGGGGGTTCATTCCCGGCACTACAATATGGGTCCCCAAACGGAATATCCCCAAAAGCAACAATGTCCAAAGCAACTTCTTCCGCAGATCCGGAAGTTTAAACGCTGTTTTTAACGCTTCCAGCATCTTTTATATCACCTCGGCTTTTCCACCGGCCGCTTGAATTTTGGTTACCGCTGATTTACTAAACCCGTGCATCTGAACTGTTAACTTTCTTTCCAGTTCTCCGCGGCCCAAAATCTTCACTCCGTCTCCGGTTTTTTTTATGATTCCGGCCTCCAGTAAGAGTTTGGGGGTTACTTCCGTACCGTCGTCAAACCGGTTCAACCGGTCGACATTGACGGTCACCAAATTCCGCCGGAAAATTTTATTATTAAAACCCCTTTTGGGGAGCCGGCGTTGCAACGGAGTCTGCCCGCCTTCAAAAGCCGGACCCTTTCCCCCGCCGGCGCGCGCCTTTTGTCCCGTCTGCCCCCGGCCGGAGGTCTTTCCGGCGCCGGAACCAATCCCCCGGCCTACACGTGTGGAGGATTTCTTGGCTCCCCGGGCCGGTCCCAATTGATGAAGTCTCATAATGACACCCCCCTATTCTTCAGTAACTTCCAGCAGGTGTTCAACTTTTTTAATCATCCCGCGTACCACCGGATTATCCGGTTTCACTATCGTCTGGTACAAACGATGAAAACCTAAAGCGGCAATAGTCGCCTTCTGGTCTTTTTTCTGCCCGATCATACTTTTTTTCCAGGTAATCGCCAGTTTCTTTTTAGGGGCTTTTCTTGCCATAATTATCTCTCCTTTATCCCAGAATCTGATCGGTCGGAATTCCCCGTAACCGGGCGACCTCCTGGGCCCTTTTCAGAGATTTCAGTCCCTGCACTGTAGCATTGACTATATTCAAAGGGTTGTCGGAACCAAAAGACTTGGTGAGGATATCCCGCACCCCGGCCAGTTCCAAAATAGCCCGCACGGGCCCGCCGGCGATCACACCGGTACCGGGAGCGGCCGGTTTTAACAATACTCTGCCGGCGCCGAACCGTCCGACAATTTCATGCGGAATGGTGGTATTTACCATCGGTATGGTAAAGAGCTTTTTCTTTCCGTCTTCAACCCCTTTACGGATTGCTTCCGGAACCTCGCCGGCTTTACCAAGTCCCACGCCAACGTGTCCCTGACCGTCTCCAACAACTACCAACGCGCTGAAGCTGAACCGGCGTCCTCCTTTAACCACTTTGGCCACACGGTTAATGAAGACCACCCGTTCCGTAAATTCCATTTCATTCGGGTTTAAGCGCTCGTCCATTTTAACCCCCCTCTACTAAAAATCAAGACCTTTTTTCCGGGCCGCTTCCGCCAGAGCCGCCACCCGGCCGTGATAAATATTACCTCCCCGGTCAAAGACTACCTTTTTAATGCCGTTGGCCAGAGCCCGCTCGGCAATAATTTCGCCGACAATTTTCGCGCCCTCTACATTTCCACCGGATTTCGCCTTATCCGTCTGCTTTTTAATCTCCGGCTCCAATGTAGAAGCACACAGAATAGTTTTTCCGGCGGTATCGTCGATAATCTGAGCATATATATGACGTAGGCTTTTAAAAACAGAAAGTCGCGGCCGCTCGGCATTGCCGGTTACTTTCTTCCGCAGGCGGATATGCCGCCTGGACCGGGCCTCTTTTCGGCTGGTTCGAACAGACACCTTTACTTACCCCTTTCCTGCTTACTGGCCGGTCTTACCTGCCTTACCGGCCTTTCTCCGGACATATTCATTTTCATAGCGTATTCCCTTACCTTTATAGGGTTCAGGTTTACGGGCAGCCCTAATTATTGCCGCCATTTGACCCACCTTCTGTTTATCAATTCCCCGTATAATTATTTTATTCTGCGCCGGGGTCTCAATCTCGATACCGGCAAAGGGTTCGATTTCTATAGGATGCGCATAACCAACATTCAAAACTAATTTTTTTCCCTGCTTGGCTGCGCGATAACCAACCCCCTGAATCTCCAGGGTCTTGGCGTACCCCTTGGTCACCCCTTCCACCATATTGGCGACAAGGCTTCTAACCAAGCCATGCAGGGACTTAAAGTACTTGTCGTCACTGGGCCGCTCCACTTTAACGGCGCCTTTTTCTTGCACAAGACGGATTTCCCGTGGCATCTCCTGCTGCAGTTGGCCTTTGGGACCTTTAACTTTTACGGTGGTTCCGTCAATCTTCACTTCCACCCCGGAAGGAATAATAATAGGCATCCTGCCAATTCGTGACAAGACTTACACCCCCTTTTTGCACTCAACGGTTGCCGTGTCCCGCGGAAACAGGACCGCTAAAACGGCGGGTATCATTTTCTCACCAAATATAGCAGAGAACTTCTCCGCCGATACCTTCCTTGCGCGCGCTTTTATCCGTCATGATCCCCCTGGAGGTGGAAATAACCGCCACCCCCAAGCCCCCAAGGACTTTGGGAACCTCCGTTTTTCCAACATAAACCCGCAAACCGGGCTTGCTGATCTTTTTTAGACCGGAAATGACCCGTTCTTTACCGTTGTACTTTAGGTAGATCTTAATGATCCCCTGGTAGTTATCTTCTATAAACTCATACTCTTCAATATATCCTTCTTTTTTCAGAATCTCGGCCACTGCTTTTTTTACATTAGAGGCGGGTATTTCCACCGTCTTGGCCCGGACAACGTTAGCGTTGCGAATACGCGTCAACATATCGGCAACCGGATCCGTCATCGCCATGCCGACAACCTCCTTCCTTACCAGCTGGCTTTGTTGATACCGGGAATTTCGCCCCGGTGGGCCAGGTCTCGAAAACAAACCCGGCAAAGTTGAAATTTCCGCATATACGCGCGGGGACGCCCACACAACCGGCACCGGTTGTAACGGCGAACGGAATACTTCTGTTCCCGGTTGGCTTTGTTGATCATTGCTTTTTTAGCCATTTTCTACCTCCTATCAGGAAACCCGAAACGGCATTCCCAAAAGTTTTAGCAGTTCGAGGGCTTCTTCATCTGTTTTGGCAGAAGTGACAATCACCACATCCATCCCCCGAATCTTATCTATTTTATCATAATTAATCTCCGGGAAAATCAACTGTTCTTTCAGTCCCAAACTATAATTTCCCCGCCCGTCAAAGGCTTGGGGGGAAACTCCCCGGAAATCACGAATGCGCGGTAAAGCTATATTTAAAAGCTTATCGAGAAACTCATACATTCTCTTGCCCCGCAGGGTTACCTTACAACCGACCGGAACGCCGGCCCGGACTTTAAACGCGGCAATGGACCGCTTGGCCTTGGTGACAACGGGTTTTTGGCCGGAAATCTGCGTAAGGTCATTAACCGCCGCATCCATCACCTTGGCATCCTCAGTAGCTTCTCCCACTCCCATGTTGATTACCACTTTAACCACGCGGGGAATCTCCATGGCATTTTTATATCCAAATCGGCTTTTCAAGCCGGGAATAGCTTCTTTTTCGTACTTTTCCTGCAACCGCGTCACGGGTGGCACCTCCTCTCGCAACCTTAATCCATCGACCGTCCACATTTTTTGCAGGTTCTCGCCAGGGAACCGTCGGCGTCCCGCTCTTTTTTAATCCGGGCGGGCCGGCTACAGGCCGGACAAACGAGCATTACTTTACCGGCGGGAAGCGGCATGGCCTTGTCGATTACTCCTCCTTGCGGATTGCTCCTGGTCGGTTTGGTATGCTTTTTGGCCAGGTTTAATCCTTCTACAATAACTGTCCCCTTGCCGGCCAAAACCCGCTGAACCTTGCCCCGGCGTCCTTTCTCCTTACCGGAAAGAACAAGAACTTCGTCGCCCTTGCGCAAATGCGTTTTCGCGCCCACGGTCAAACCTCCCCTCTCAATTGAATAAGATCGAATAATTATAAAACTTCCGGCGCCAAAGAAACTATTTTCATAAAATTCTTTTCCCTGAGTTCCCGGGCCACCGGCCCAAATATCCGTGTGCCTCTGGGATTCAGCTGCTCATTAAGGATAACCGCTGCGTTGTCGTCAAACCTGATATAGGAACCATCCGGTCTCCGGGCTTCTTTCCTTGTTCTCACTACTACGGCTTTAACCACCTCACCCTTTTTTACTCCTACGGTTCCTGTTCCTTTGCGGGCGGCCGACGGCGGAAGAGCGTCTTTTACCACGCCGATAATCAAATCACCTAAACCGGCATAACGTTTTTTGGACCCGCCGAGTACCCTAATGCACATTAACCGTTTGGCTCCGGAATTATCCGCCACATTAAGATAAGATTCCGATTGAATCACAGCTGCCTTCCCCCTTTCTCTAACCGGTACGGCCGGATATACATCTATTTGGCCTTTTCAATCACAGAAATAACTCTCCAGCGCTTTTCCTTACTCAAAGGCCTGGTTTCCATTACCCGGACCTTGTCGCCGGTACGACACTCATTCTTTTCATCATGAGCCTTTAACTTGGTGGTGCGCCGGATAGTCTTTCCCACCAAAGGGTGGCGTACCAGTCGTTCCACCGCCACTACTACAGTTTTATCCATTTTGTCACCGACGATCTGCCCCACCCTGGTTTTTCGACGCGAACGCTCGCTCATTCTTGGTTTTCAACCTCCTTCCTCCCAGCTGTTTTCAGATGGTTTTGACCTTTGCCTCCCGCTCCCATAAAACCGTTTTGACCCTGGCAAGATCCTTCCGCACCGCGCGCACTCTCCGGTAATTATCCAACTGGCCGGTGGCCAGTTGAAAACGGAGGTTGAAAAGTTCCGCCTTCAAATCGGCAACTTTCTCCTGCAGTTCATTTGTGGTCAAGTCGCGTATCTCGCTAGCCTTCATGGGACTC
>Ga0209075_1003987_pt1 | contig 12024 bp, 12 predicted proteins | sample Stecom2011_FD_187523 | JGI IMG/M metagenome (GOLD analysis project Ga0209075, IMG submission 187523) | Agricultural soil microbial communities from Utah to study Nitrogen management - Steer compost 2011 (SPAdes) (version 2) | ecosystem: Environmental > Terrestrial > Soil > Agricultural land...
CTTGTCCCTCAGACCAGGAGGTGTATCCTTGTCCTTCTGGCTCGGGGGTGTTTTCTTGTCCCTCAGACCAGGAGGTGTATCCTTGTCCTTCTGGCTCGGGGGTGTTTTCTTGTCCCTCAGACCAGGAGGTGTATCCTTGCCGCGCTGAGGCGAATTAGGGATGCCACCTCGGCTAATTAGGCCGGGAGGAGTTTTGTCCTCCCCTTCAGCATCTCCACCCTGATTTTTACCCGGACTTGCTTCTTGGGCCCTAGAGTCGGGGCCAGGGTCAGGCTTCTGGACGCGGCTTCCTTGTTCATAATCAGGTTCCGGTAGGCTACGGATTTTTTCAGCCTGTGTCTCAGGCTGAGAGCTGCCGCTCAAAATATCGTCTAAATCAGCACCGGCGGAAGACAATGAATTGAGGAGGTTGCTGTCCGTAATTTCCTCCTTAGGGATGCAAACGCCTTGTTGACCAGCCTCTGCCAAGAACAAGGCTCGGCCAGCACTCATTCCCCGTTTTTCGGCCTCTTCCCTGGCCTGGGGAGCAACTTGTAAAACTATAATCTCCACCGACTCCGATTGATGCCCATTGGACAGTTCCTGCAAGGGGGCGATGTCAGCGGTGGAAGTAATTAGAAAACTGCTGTCGCCCTGGGCTACCGACCAATCCATATAGCTATCCAGCAGGGCAGATAAATCCCAATTATCCATGGATGCACTTTCTATAAAATACTGGGCCTCACGGTTCAGGGCCTGGACATCCTTAACCTGGAATTTTTGGTCCACCAACACCTCCAGGCTGGATGCACCATCTAAACTGACCCAAGCCTGCACCGGAGTGGGTCTTAAGACTGGCACCAGCACCAACAAGAGCAGGCAGGCCGCCATTACCGGTAGCCAAAGCCTTCGCCGGTCGGGTTTAAGCTCCTGGAGATCCACATGCTGGCCCACATGACGGGCGGAGGGCAGGCGCCAACTTGAAATGCGCAGGAAAGAGCCATCCTCTTTTAGCAACACCATGTAATCGCTATTCAGTTCCAGCACTACTGCACCATTAGCCATCACAATCAGCCTCACTTGGCAAATATTCTACCAGGTATCGATAGTCCCCGGTCAAGAGTATAAAGAGAGCTATTATGTATCTGCGTTGCCGCTCCAAGGTCTTTCTACTGACATCCAGCTGGCCCACCAACTCCTTGAGGGGAAGTGCCTTTTTTTTGCGCACATGTTGGGTCATGACCGGACAAGCTGCGATTAGCTTTGCCGCCTGGAAGGCCCGCTGTCTGGCCTGGCGATGCCGGGGAGTGGCCGCGGCCAGTTGCTTGAGGTTTAGTCCATAGACCGCCAGTTGCTGAGCAAAGTGAACAACTTCGCTACGTCGGTTTTCTTGGATCTCCCGTTCCCGGTATTCCTGCCAAGCTTGGCAAGAATCCAAGGGTGAAAGTTGTTGAGAAACTGCGCTGGCGGGCAACTCCCTTCCCTTTTGCCGACGCAGATAATCCCGCAATCTATTGGATATAACCAGGTTGGCAAAACTCAGGAAGCTTGCCCCTCGATTGGGATCGTATTTGTCTATAGCTTCGTTTAGAGCCAGGAGACCGATGCTAATTTCTTCATCCCGGCCAATTTCAATAAATCGTCCGGTAAGATTGGATGCGACCTTTATCACCAGGGGAGTGTAGCGTTCCAGCAACTGCTGTCGCGCCAAATTATCCCCTGACTGCACAGCCCGGAGGGTGGAAAGATGTTCATTTTTTTCTGTCACTACCACCCCTCCTTTATATTATTCGAGGATGAGTCAAGATAAACGGGGGTCTATATGGCCACACCAGCTAAAATAAGCAATACGCTAAGGCAATCAGCAACTTATCGTCATTCTCCCTATTCATCCTCCCATAATTCTTCCTGCTGGGCGTGGGCGAAGCCCATATGGCGATAAGCTGCAGCAGTCAATATCCGCCCCCGGGGAGTGCGGTTGATAAAGCCCAACTGTAAGAGATAGGGTTCATATACATCTTCGATGGTGGTTACCTCTTCACTGATGGCCGCCGCCAGGGTCTCCACACCCACGGGGCCGCCCTCAAAATTTTCTATAATCGTTTGCAGCATCCGTCGGTCAGAACTATCCAGCCCGATGCTGTCCACCTCCAAGCGGCTCAGGGCATTTTCCGCCACCGCCAAATCTATCTTACCCTGGGCATCGATTTCGGCAAAGTCCCGAATGCGGCGGAGCAGCCGGTTTGCAATCCTCGGTGTTCCCCTGGAGCGACGGGCTATTTCCAAAGCTCCCACGGGATCAATCTCTATTCCCAGTATCCCCGCTGAGCGTGTGACGATGGCTTGTAATTGATCGGCGGTGTAAAACTCCAAACGATTGATAACACCAAACCGATCCCGCAGGGGGGCGGTGACTGCTCCGGCCCGGGTGGTAGCACCCACCAATGTAAAGGGACTAATCTGTAAGCGAATTGAGCGGGCCGCCGGTCCTTTGTCCAAGACGATGTCCAGGCAATAATCCTCCATGCCGGGATACAGCACCTCTTCCACCGCGCGACTCAGGCGATGTATTTCATCGATGAAGAGCACATCCCCAGGCTGCAAATTAGTGAGAATCCCCGCCAAATCGCCGGGACGCTCCACGGCGGGGCCCGATGTTATATGGATATTGCTGCCCATCTCCCGGGCGATGATGGATGCCAGCGTGGTCTTACCCAAACCCGGTGGGCCCGACAGCAACACATGATCCAAGGGCTCTCCTCTGCGCCGTGCGGCCTCAATGAAAACCGCCAAATTGGCCTTGACGGAATCCTGTCCTATATATTGGCTGAGTCGAGTGGGACGTAACCCCACCTCACCGGCATCCTCCTGGGAGCTGTCGGCAGCCACAATTCTCTCTTGTTCCATTATTTTTCACCTCCGGCCAACCTGGCCAAAGCCCTGCGCACCAACTCTTCCACATCTGTGCATTCCTGGGACAAATCCCTGAGCACCGGCCGAGCCTCAGCTGAGTTAAAGCCCAGAGCGGCCAAAGCGGCCTCAGCGTCAGCAAGTAAATGAAGGACACCGGGCTCTGCTGCCTGGGCAAGATCTATTTTATCTTTTAATTCAAGTAACAAACGCCCAGCGGTCTTGCGTCCCACCCCGGGTACCGAGGTAAGTGCCTTTATGTCCTCCTGAGCCAAAATTTGCTGGAGTTGATCCGGCGCCCATGCGGACAGTATCGCCAAGGCCAGACGCGGACCCACACCAGAAACAGAAATAAGCTGACGAAAGATGATGAGCTCGGACTGGCTTTGCAAACCATAGAGAGTGATGCCATCATCTCGGACAGCCATATGGGTATGCAGTTTAACTTTGGGCTGGGCAGCCAACGCTTCCAGCCGGGATGGGGGAACAAATATCCGGTATCCAATTTGCCCCAAAGCTACAACTATGTAGTCTGCCCCCTTGCCGATAGGTTCTCCCTCCACAAAGGCAATAATTGTCCTCACCCCCGTATTACCATGCCCGTGGGCCTGTTACAATGGCACAGGGCCACGGCCAGGGCATCGGTAACATCATCTGGTTTAGGTATCTCCCGCAGGTTAAGAATGGCCTTGACCATGGCGGCCACCTGCTGTTTGGCGGCCCGACCATTACCCACCACGGCCTGCTTAACCTGGAGGGGAGTATATTCACTAATCTGGCACTTGGCCTGAGCAGCCGTCAACAGGCATATGCCCCGGGCCTGGCCCACGAGAAAGGCATTGGTAACATTGCGGTTGAAAAAAAGTTGCTCCACAGCGACGGTGTCCGGTTGCCAGCGTTGAAACAATTCGCTGGCCTGCTGATAAATGCTGAGGAGCCGTTGTTCAACGGGCTGTCCAGCCGGCGTGCGGATACAACCATAATCCTTGGGCAAAAATGAATTGCCCTCTCTGTCAATTATAGCATATCCAATAATAGCCAGGCCAGGATCAATTCCCATTATCCTCATTGCAATCCCTCCTGTACATACGTTCTACATTCTTGGTCACCTTACCTGCCAGGGGCAAAAAAAAACCCGTTGTCCGGGTTAGCTGGTCAAATTTATCAGCCATTGCTCACATTCTTCCGGGCTCTCGAATTGAATGCCCACTTCCAAATCCTTCATCCAGGAGCCAGGTGCGGGACCATAAGTCTGGAAAAATGTCCCGTCTTCATAGTAGATGGCAATTTGTTTATCGTCATCCAGGCCGATATAACCCTTTTCTGGCCAGTCCACCGTACATTTAGCACAATATCCTGGAGGAAGCTGAACCATGACCCGGTCGGGGCCAAAACTTGTGATGCTGGCACCTGGAAATTCTGCCCGCAGATAATCCTCAATATCTTGTGGGCCAAAGCCCTGCCAGTGGCTGAGCAAATCAGGGACCTCTGGGTGGAGTCTCTCTTGGCAATTGGGACACCACTGCTCCACCACTATCTCAGTGCCCGGGTGGACAGTCTCCTGTTTTAGCACCTCATCCTTGGGGTCCGGTTCTTCCTGGGACTGGGCCAAGTAGTTATTACCCAGTATGACCGCACCCACAATTGCCAATGAAACCACGCCTAAGATGATGTATCTCTGTAGCTTGGACAAAAGCATATGGTATCACCCCTGTTTATCATTTCACAGGGGTGATATTATTATGCACATTTATTCATTTTCGTCAGGCATATCCCAATTCGTGTACACATTTTGCACATCATCGTGCTCTTCCAAAGCCTCGATTAAGCCCAAGACCTCGCCGGGCCCCTGGCTGTAGTTATCGGGAAGCATGGTTAACTCAGCACTGGCCAACTCCACCGACGCTTGTTCCAAGGCTGTGCGCACCTGGACAAAAGCATCGGGGGATGTGACAATCTCCCAGCCCTGGCCAGAATCCCGCACATCTTCTGCCCCGGCATCCAGAGCAGTAAGCATCAGCTCATCTTCATCCAAAGGGCAGTTCTCCTTCTCCACCAGAATCAAGCCCTTGCGCTGGAACATCCAACCCACACAACCCGTTTCGCCCAAGTTACCACCATTGCGGGAAAAGATATAGCGAATTTCCGAAGCGGTACGATTGCGATTGTCGGTGAGGATGTCCATTAGAACAGCCACTCCACCAGGGCCATAGCCCTCATAAGTAATCTCTTCTAAATTGTCGCTATCGGCATTGCCCACTGCTCTGCTAATTGCCCGGTTGATATTGTCATTAGGCATATTGGCCGCCCGGGCCTTATCAATAGCCATTCGCAGACGCATGTTGCCATCGGGGTCAGTACTCCCACCCTGGCGAACCGCTACAATTATTTCCCGGGATATCTTAGTAAAAACTTTGCCCCGGCTGGCATCTTGACGCGCCTTTTTATGTTTGATATTTGCCCACTTGGAATGTCCGGCCATAAAACCCTCTCCTTTTTCTGAATGCTTAACATAATTATTTTATCATAGGCCCCATGGGAGAGCAAAAAAAATACGCGGGGACGCCGCGTATTAGAAGAGGGGGTTAACTTGAGAAAGCTTTTGGTCACTCTTATTATAACCCTAAACCCCCGTTTTATAGGTTAAAACAACCTAAAATTATCACTACAAGAATGTTACAAAGGGCATGTTGGTGGCATTTCCTGTTTATGTCGGGCCCGCTGGATTGTCCGACGGATTTTGTCCACTACCTCAGCGTCGGTACTACCAGTGAGTATATATTCATCCAACTGTCGATAGGAAAAGCCCAACTCATCTTCGTCGGTCTGCCCCGGCCACAGACCAGCAGTGGGCTCTTTTTTAATTATTCGCTGCGGCACCCCCAAATGACGAGCAAGTTCGTATACCTGGGCCTTGACCAATTGCCCCAGGGGCTCTAAATCCACACCGCCATCGCCGTATTTCGTAAAAAAGCCCGTTACAATCTCAGACTTATTGCCCGTCCCCACCACCAAGTAATTATGCTTGGCCGCCAAATAGTAGAGGGCAGTCATGCGCAGGCGCGGTTTGATATTGGCCTTAGCCAGATTCGCGGGACCGCCCTGGTCCCCCAGGGTCTCCACCAGGGAGTGAAAAGCCCCATCCAAACTGATCTCCTGAGCCTCCACGGCTAGTTCTCGAGCAGTAAGCCAACCATCCTCGACATCTTGGGAACTGCTCTCCACCGGCAGAATGACCGCCAGGGTGGAATCAGGGTAAGCCCTTTGGGCCAGGGCAGCCACCACCGCCGAATCGATGCCACCGCTGAGGCCCAGCACACAACCCTGGGCTCCGGCAGCCTCAACCCTCTCCCTCAACCATTTAACTATCTTTTCCGTTACCTCGCCATAATCCATACATAAATCCTCCCCTGGCATAGATTCTTCGCTGAAAACAAGAAGACCGGCCCGAGCCAAGGCCGCAGCGGCCACGCCAGATCCAGCCGTCACCGTCCCGGAAAAACCACCGTCGTAAATTTGACTGCGACCGCAGCTGGGACTGCGTTCTTTGAGCAAGGCGGCGGTGGCACCAAAATCCCTGGCTGCGGCCAAGGCACACTCTGCCCCCCGCAGAAATTGAACACTGACGTCTCTACCTGTTTTTGTCAACACCTGAGCCCGCCCCGTCAAGACCTCTTCACCACTGCCACCCACAATTTCCGATGCGACCCGGGGAGTGGGCAGCCCTCCATCCACCTCGGGACAGATTGTTATATATTCTTGGTTGGCCAAGAATCTGACCACCTCAGCGTTGAAATTATTTCCTCCACTGTATTTACAATTACAGCCCAATAGGCAGGCGCTGACCACGAAACGCATTATTCCAGAGGTCGCACTAGCCCCATGGGAGTTTGAGCGTTTTCCTGTCCCATGGGGTTGTCCCGAAGGACATCGGCAAAATCGATCTCCCTAAGCTCGGGCTCAGACCAGCCCTTGATGCTGCCGCCAACGTCGTTGATATCGGCGATAACCACCGGATAGGAACAGGATTCGCTAATCTCCCGGGCAGTATTATTGGGCTTAGGCAAGGGCAGAATTATTTTAGTCCAATAGGGACCATCGGGTCCTCCACTTTGGCCGTCAATAGACCGTACCTTGTCGCCGGCCACCCGGTAAAACCAACCGCTCATTCCCAGCAGCTTGGTCACTGCGCTGACAGCGGCGGCCAGCAGGATTCTCCACAGACCAGCCAATTCTATGGCCACCTGCATCTTCTCCGGAGTGCCAATTCCCCGGCCGTGTTGGGTAGGTTTGACAAATTTATATAGCCTTCGCGCCCACCAGCCCGGTTTAATTTTGCTCTCATCTATGGCCAAGCCGATACTGGTGGCAACACATTTTTCGCTGATAATCAGACAATCTCCCTCTTGGTAAATATCATCCAGGTATCGCACCGCCACCTTACCCACGTCTTCACCTTCGTGAATAAAATGAGTCTTGACCAAAATTCTGCGATATTGCTTACCGTTACTTTCGATTTCAGATTCTAGGGTTTGTCCTACTCCTAGGGCTTTGCCCCCGGCTTCAGTCATTAAATCATCCCCTTCTAGATACTAGCCTGATTATACCGCGTATGCGGCAAAATGTGAACTATTCTCCAGCCCGCGTCGTTCCATCTCCTCCAATCTATCCTCTTGGAGTATGTGCAGGCTCCCCTGGCGCACCTTAACCAAATCCTCATTATGCCGTCCAATTCTTGCTGCAAATGCTTCCAGCCTGGACATGGTCATGGTGTTTCAGTGATTACAGTCACCTCGGCACTATTATTCCTCTTACCAGCTGGTATATGCCCCTGTCACCGCGGGCTAAAATATGCTATAGTGGGTGAAAACACCCATGAGGTGAGAGCATGCGCATTTTGATTATCGGAGCCGGAGAAGTCGGTACAGAGCTGGCGTCTAAACTTTCCAGAGAGGATCACGATGTGGTGATCATCGACAAAAGCAGGGAAACCCTGAGCAAATTTGAGTCCATGGATGTATTAACCGTCCAGGGCAACGGTGCCAGCCTTGAAGTGCTGGATTCTGCCGGCATTAAAGATACAGACCTACTTATTGCCGCAACCCAAGTGGATGAAATCAATATCATGGCCTGTTTGCTGGGCAAAAACAATGGTGCCAAACGTACCATTGCTCGAGTGCGGCAAAGTAGCTATGGCAATGAATACAGGAGCCTGACCAACGAAAAGTTAGGCATAGATATCGTCATCAACCCCGAACAGGTAGCCGCCAATGAGATTGTAAAGGTGGTAAAGAGCGCCCACGCTTCGGAAATAGAGTTTTTTTGCGGCGGACGCGTCCAAATGTTGGGCCTGCGCCTCACCGCCGAATCCCCATTGGTGGGGAAAAAGCTCAAGGATCTGGACCTAGGGGATAACACCCTTATCGCTGCCATCATCCGGGACAATGACCTAATCATTCCCAGGGGTGACGACAATCTGAAAACCCAGGACCATGTGTATTTACTTACCCTTACTGGGCGTCGCTATGGCTGGATTACCGGCAAGGACGAAGTGCGCCCGCAGAAAATAATGGTGATGGGCGCCGGCAAAGTAGGCCGGCATATGGTGCGGATGCTGAGCAAGTCCCGCAGTGTAAATGTCAAGCTCATAGACAATAATTTAGAGCGGTGCCACGAGGTGGCGGATTTATATCCCGATGTCATGGTTCTCCATGGCAGTGGCACAGATTTAGATTTTCTGCGCCAGGAGGATATCGATACCACCGACGTCTTTGTGGCGGTCTCTGGTAAGGATGAGGTCAATATCCTCTCCGCCCTCTTGGCCAAAAAGCTGGGGGTTAAGAAAACCATTGTGGAAATTAACCGGCCCGACTATGCCGTGTTGGTGGATACCCTTGACATAGATACAGCTTTGCGGCCTAGGCTACTCACCGCCGGCCAGATCTTAAAGCTGGTGCGCAAGGGTAGCATTGTCTCCATCATGATCTTGGGTGAAGACCAGGCAGAAGTAATCGAAATTAACGTGGGGGACAAGGCGCCCGTCACAGGCAAAACCTTGCAAGAAATGAAATTGCCGCGCAACGTCTTAGTGGGTGCCATTCTGCGCCGGGGCAAAGCCATCATTCCCCGGGGCAGTGACTCCATTCAGCGCGGGGACAAAGTCGTCCTCTTTTGCCAGACCAAAATGAGCCAACAGGCCACGGCGCTGTTCTCTGAGTAGGTGGTCAGATTGAAAAATACAAACCTAAATGTGTGTGGGAAGTTTCTTCTGGTTCTCAGTGCCTTCATGTTACTTCCACTGCTTATATCCGGGTTACATCGACAACCAGATACCACAGCCTTTATTTATTCGGTCTTAATCACAGCCAGCGCCGGTTCGTTTTTGATACTGCTCTTTAAGCCTGACAACAGGGAGCCGGGTATTCGGGATGGCTATGTCTTGGTGGGGCTAATCTGGCTGGGGTCAGGAGTCTTGGGTGCCCTACCCTTTTATTTTTCCGGTGTGGTCCCCACCTTCATTGACGGGCTCTTTGAGTCGGTGTCAGGTTTTACCACCACTGGGGCTACCGTCTTTAGCTCCATTGCCGATAAACCCATGGGCATCTTGTTCTGGCGCAGTCTCAGCCACTGGTTGGGGGGCATGGGAATCATCGTCCTTTCTGTGGCCTTTCTGCCCCGCCTGGGCTCCGGTGCTATGCAATTATTCCGAGCCGAAGTCCCGGGTCCGTCGGCAGAAAAGTTGCTCCCCCGCATCAAAGAAACCGCCAAGGTCCTATGGATTCTCTACATAGCCCTGACAGTGCTGCTTGCCATCCTCCTGGTTTTCGGGGGAATGAATTGGTTTGAAGCTGTGAACCACTCCATGGCCACCATGGCCACTGCCGGCTTCTCCACCCAGGATGAGAGTGTTGGCTCCTTTGGCAATCCCCTGATTGAAATAATAATCACCATATTCATGATAGGCGCTGGTATCAATTTTACGCTTTACTACTACGCCTTTAATAAACGATTTTCCCTGGTCAAGAGGGACTCGGAACTCAGGTTTTACCTAATGGTGGTGGGCGTAATGGGCATGCTTCTCACCGCCACCCTTTTCTTCAGCGGTACCTTTGCCTCCATGTGGGACTCCTTCCGCCACAGCCTTTTCCAAGTAGCATCCATCATCTCCACCACGGGCTTTTCCACGGATAATTTTGACCAGTGGCCTCCCTTTGCCCGGGGATTGCTCATGGTCCTAGCCTTCTTCGGTGGGTCCGCTGGCTCCACCGCCGGTGCCATCAAACAAATCCGCATTTTAATCATCCTGAAATTCGTCATCCGGGAATTTTATCGTCTCCTCCACCCCAAGATAGTACGCCCCATCCGAGTGGGGAACAAAGTTATTCCCGACGAAATAGTGCACAATATAGCAGGATTTACCCTGCTCTACATTATAATTTTTGTTATAGCCGGACTGGCAGTCTCTGCCTTGGGGGTAGACTTTGTCAGTGCCTTTACAGGCTCCGCGGCCACCCTGGGCAATGTGGGCCCCGGGCTAGAGCTAGTGGGCCCATTGGAGAACTACGGAGTTCTTCCCCAAACAGCAAAGATTATTTATTCCATTTGTATGCTGCTGGGCAGGCTGGAAATATTCACTTTTATGCTATTCATGGCCCACCCCTTCATGCGGCTAGCCAATAAACTCAAACTTAGGAGATGAATATAAATGCTTACCTGCGGAATCGTCGGCCTGCCCCTGGCGGGCAAAACCACCCTATTTTCACTTTTGACCAACCACACCCCCCCGGAGGGCAGGAGCACAGCCACCGGCATGGCAAATGTTCCCGACCCCCGGGTGGACAAATTTAGCGCCATGTACCAGCCCCAGAAGACGGTATATGGCCAGATCCAACTGACAGATATCGCTGGCCTCAGCCAGGGAACCGGCAAAAGTGCAGCTTTCCTAGATGCCATCCGCCCGGCCCAGGTCTTGGTTCATGTCGTTCGGGCCTTTCAAGGAGATTTTCCCCATCCCCTGGGCTCCATCGACCCAGTGCGGGACTTCAACATCGTGAATCACGAACTGCTCTTGGCGGACATGGCCCTGGTAGAAACCCGCCTGGAACGGATCCAGGGCAGCAAAAAAGGTCCCGGTAAATTCCAACAGCCAGTGCTGGAAAAATGCCTGGAACACCTGATGGACGAAAACCCCATGTCCACCCTCTCCCTCACCGAAGAGGAAAAAGAACAACTCCAGGGCCTTGTATTTTTCACAGACAAACCTCAACTTCTAGTGGTAAATTTGGACGAATCCCAACTTGGCTCTCCGCCGGAATTTATCCAAGAGTTACAAGAAATTGCCCAGCAAAAGGACTGGAGGATGCTCTCGCTATCGGCCCAGATCGAGCAGGAAATTTCTCAACTCAGCCGTGAAGAGCAGGTAGTCTTCATGGAGGATTTGGGCATTACAGAACCGGGCACATCAGTCCTGGCCCGGGAAGCCTACTCCCTGCTGGGCCTCCTTGCCTTCTTCACCGTGGGCAAGGATGAAGTGCGGGCCTGGGCCCTGAAAGAGGGCGGCACCGCCGTGGACGCCGCCGGCGTGATTCACTCAGACCTGGCCCGGGGCTTTATCCGCGCCGACGTCATGAAATCCACAGACTTACTGGAACTGGGCAGCGAGGCCGCCGTCAAAGAAAAGGGCCTTGCCCAACTGGTAGGCAAGGACTACATAGTCCAGGACGGAGACATCGTCCATATCCGTTTTAACGTATAACCAGCCGGGGACGGACCTACTTTTGGCCGAAAGTAGGTCCGTCCCCATTCTGTTATCTAGGCTTGAATTCTTCTCTGGGGCAGTTGCGGGAACTCATATTTCCCCTGACAGGCTGCCCATAACAACGCCCGTTCTCCTTGTTTTCCGGAACATAATTAACGCAATCTCTGCACCGGGTCATTCTCTCACCTCACTTTATTGACCTGTGTACAGTTTTTGCCGTAGCGCAACTATTTATCAGAAAAGTACATTGGGGACGGTTCCTAAAGGGGACAATCGGAAGTTTTGCGTGGCAAAAAGCCCAACTACCGGTCAATGACTGGCAGTTGGGCCCAATACTATCCTGCGCAAAATTTTCGATTGACCAGAAGAAGGAAGTC